>Ga0209296_1000499_pt1 | contig 34227 bp, 51 predicted proteins | sample S_130206_EF_Meta_FD_187319 | JGI IMG/M metagenome (GOLD analysis project Ga0209296, IMG submission 187319) | Freshwater microbial communities from Lake Simoncouche, Canada to study carbon cycling - S_130206_EF_MetaG (SPAdes) (version 2) | ecosystem: Environmental > Aquatic > Freshwater > Lake ... | reverse complement strand
GCTTCATCTGGAAAAGTGTTTAAAGTCAATATGGTTATTGCTGCCAATGTAGATGGCACAACTGCTTATGACACAACTGTAGCGGTGAATACTGCTGCTGCTGGCTCTGGCACTTCATACCCATTAGCATCGACTGTTTCTGTCCCACCAGATGCGTCTTTGATTGTGTCTGACAAGTCAACAGCGTTTTATCTTGAAGAAGACAAGTCTGTTGTTGTGACCAGTAGCACAGCATCAAAGATAGCCTACACGATTTCATACGAAGAACTCTCATAAGGACTAACCATGTCCAAAAGAGTTGGTGGAATTCTAAGTGCTGGGACTAACGGCATTAACTACCCTGTCACAACGGTGGAGTACCTTGTCGTGGCTGGCGGTGGTGGCGGTGGATGGCTTGGTGGTGGCGGTGGCGGTGGCGGTGTTTTATCTGCTACAGGTCTTGCTGTAGTAATTGGCACTTCATACACAATTACTGTAGGTGCAGGTGGCGCAGCAACAACATCACAAGTTGCTAGTTCTGATGGTTCTAACTCTGTTTTTAGTTCAATTACCGCAACTGGCGGTGGTGGCGGTGGCACTTATGACATTAGTTCTGGCGCAGGGCGTACTGGCGGTTCTGGTGGAGGTGGGGCAGCAAATGGTTCTGGTGGTGGCGCAGCAGGTTCTGGCACAAGCGGTCAAGGCTTTGCTGGTGGTGCAGGACAAGGGCCATCTCCTTTTACAGGAGGCGGTGGAGGCGGTGCTGGGTCAGTTGGCATTGGCGCAACAGCTAGTGTAAAAGCAGGTAATGGTGGAACTGGATTGGTTAGTTCAATTACGGGTTCACAAATATTTTATGCTGGAGGTGCTGGTGGTGGCACACAGGCTTTGCCTTTTGGTATTGGTGCGGCTGGCGGTGGCAATGGTTGTCAAACTTCACCAGTAAGTTTAAATAGCACTGGATTGGCAAATACTGGCGGTGGCGGTGGTGCTGGTGGTAATCCATCTGGTGGAACTCCTGCTGTTTTATTTAATGGTGCGGCTGGCGGCTCTGGCATAGTTATCATCCGCTACCCATCTTACCTAGCCCCTGCTACATCAACAACAGGCTCACCAGAAACTTATGTCACAGGCTTTTGGCGTGTGTACAGATTTGTTGCCTCTGGCACGATTACTTTCTAAGGGATAAAAATGGCAACGGGTCTTTTTACTCTCAGACAACAAAACCAAGCAATCAGACAGAAGGCTTGGAGTGGTACGCAAAAAACTGCTTGGGTTGAATATCTAGTTGTCGCTGGTGGTGGCGGTGGCGGTGCAGGAACATCAGGTAGTAATGGTGGTGGCGCAGGTGCTGGAGGCTTGTTATCAGGAATTTATCTTGTGACTACAGATTCATCCATTACAGTGACTATTGGTGGTGGAGGTGCAGGTTCTTCAAACCCATCTGCAAATGGTAATAATTCTGTTTTTGGTTCTATTACCGCACTTGGTGGTGGTTATGGCGGTGGTAGTAGTTCATACATAACTGGTGGTTCGGGTGGCTCTGGTGGTGGCGGTTCTGGCTATATAGGATCAACAAATACTGGAGGTTTTGCCACATCAGGACAAGGAAATACGGGTGGCATTGGATATGGAGCTGGCGTAGGAGGAAATGGTGCTGGAGGAGGAGCAGGTGCAGGAACTGTTGGTTTAAATGCCTTAACAGCTGGGGCTGCTGGAAATGGAGGTGCTGGTATTGCTTCAGCTATCAATGGAACTATTACAACTTATGCGGGTGGTGGAGGTGGAGGAGCAGGTGGTGGAAATGTGCTAGGTATTGGAGGTGTTGGTGGTGGTGGCACAGGAACGGCTGGTAGTGCTGGTGGAAATGGTACAGCCAACACAGGAGGAGGTGGTGGTGGGTCTAATGGGGCATTTAATGGCGGCACTGGAGGATCTGGAATTGTAATCATCCGCTACCCAAGCACATTTGCTGATGCGGCAAGCGTTTCAAACGGCACAAAGACAACTGCTAACGGCTACACAATTTACACATTTACATCTAGCGGAAGTATCACACTATGAGTGCAAATCTTGGTGGTTTTATTAGCGCAACATTTAACCCTTTGAGTGGCGCACCTACTGCCGTTGAATACCTTGTGGTTGCTGGTGGGGGTGGCGGTGGCTATGAGGTTGGTGGCGGTGGCGGTGCGGGTGGACTTTCAAGTGCTGCATCGTTTGCCGTTGCTACAGGTTCTGCATTAACTGTGACTGTAGGTGCTGGCGGTGCTGGTTCAACTTCTATTGGTTCTTCTGGTAGCAATGGGCAAGCATCTGTTTTTAGTTCTATAACTTCATCAGTTGGCGTTGGAGGCAGTACCAATGTGGCTAATGGTGGTGCATCTGGGAACGGAAATGCTGGTGGCGTTTTTTACCAAGCAGGCACACTTTATGCTGGCGGTGGAGGTGGTGGCTCAGGTTCTATTGGGAATGCTGGAGCATCAGGTAAAGCTGGCGATGGCGGTACAGGTATTGTTTCAACAATAACTGGAACTCCAGTTCAATATGCTGGTGGAGGCGGTGGTGGATATTTAAGCATTAGCGGTGGCGCAACATCAAGTATGCGTGGCATAGGAATTTCTGGAAGTGGTTTTGGTGGTGTAAATAATAATCCTACTACAGTAGTTTCATCAACCTCGGCAACATCAAATAGTGGAGGCGGTGGAGGTGGCGGTGGATGGACAGGCGGATCAAACGCAAATGGTGGAAATGGTGGCTCTGGCATCGTAATTATTCGTTACCCTGCAACACAATCAGCACCAACTGCAACAACTGGATCACCCCAAATAAACTACGCTGATGGCTACCAAATCTACACTTGGACATCATCTGGAACTGTAACTTTTTAAAGGAAAATCATGGCACATTACGCACACATCACAAACGGCATTGTTGACCAAGTTATTGTTATTGATGCCGAGACTTTGGCAACGGGTCATTGGGGTGATCCGTCCGAGTGGGTTCAAACATCTTACAACACGCATGGTAATGTTCATGCTACGGGTGGCACTGCATTGCATAAAAACTATGCAGGCATTGGTTACACATGGGATGGCACAGGCTTTGCCCCTCCACAACCATTTGCATCATGGACAAAGAACGCTGAGACATACCTTTGGGAAGCCCCAACGCCTATGCCTACAACGGGTATGTACAAATGGGATGAAGCCACAACTGCTTGGGTTGAAGTAACTCAAGGAGCATAAGATGCCTCAGTATTCAGGCATTTATACGCTGTCTCAGGCAAGCCAAGCCATTAAAGACAACAATTGGACGGGACTGCCTCCGCAGAATGTGGAGTATTTGGTTGTTGCTGGTGGTGGCGGTGGCGGTAGTGATGCTAACGGGCAAGCCGGTGGCGGCGGCGCAGGCGGTTTGCTTGCGGGGTTTTCTGGAATAACTATTGGTTCAAGCCTAACTGTGACTGTAGGTGCAGGGGGTGCTGGTGGTGCTGCTGCTACTGATTCAACAGCTGGTGGTACAAGCGGTTCTAATTCTGTTTTTAATAATATTACTGCTACTGCTGGTGGTGGAGGTGGTGCATGGCGTACTGGTGCTAATCCTAAAACTGGTGGTTCTGGTGGAGGTGCATCTCAATCAGGTTCTGGTGTTAATGGTGCTTCTGGCATTTCTGGCCAAGGAAATTCTGGTGGTGCAATTGGAAACGCAAACGCTGGAGGTGGTGGTGGCGGTGCTGGCACTATTGGTTTAATTTCTGTTGCCACTATTGGCGGCAAAGGTGGTGCTGGTATTGCTTCTGCTATTTCTGGAACTGTGACTACATATTCTGGCGGTGGAGGTGGCGGTGCTGGAGATAACTCAAACGCAGGAACTTCAGGTGCTGGAGGTGTTGGTGGCGGTGGTAATGGTGGCTATGTAGCGGCATCTGCAAATAATGCGGCTACTGCTGGCTCTACAAATACTGGTGGCGGTGGCGGTGGTGGTGCTAATTACACATCATATTCTCCAAAATATTCAGGTGGTACTGGCGGTAGCGGCATCGTAATCCTCCGCTATCCAGATACATTCATAGCCGCAACAAGCACAACAGGTTCACCTACCATTTCTACGTCAGGTGGGTTTAGAATATACAAATTCACAGCTTCTGGCTCAATTACGTTCTAATCATGACAAATAAACTTGTACTTACTGATGAACAACTAGAGCTTCTAGTTGAAAAAGTTACTGAAAAAGTAATTGAGAATGTTTATATTAGCATTGGGGAAAGCATTGTTAAAAAGTTCTTTTGGGTTGTTGGCCTAGGAACAGTAGCTTTGTTTGCATGGTTAGGTGGAAATGGACATCTTAAATAATGTTTGGCTTTAACTCACTATCTGAAGCGGCCTTTTCATCACTAACAGGTGGTGCTAAAGATGCGTCTGCAAGTATTGATGCAACTTCTTCAGTAAGTGCTAGTGCCATTTATTTAGGAGCAGGAAGTGCAACAAGTGCTTCAACATCTTCTATTGTTGCAAGTGCAAATTACAGTGCAGGTGGTAGTGCAAACATTGATGCTGTTTCTGACATAACCGCCTTTGCAATTAGTGTCTATTCAACGATAATTATCGTATTCCCAGAAAGTACAGTAACTTCCAATGGTGAAGCTATACGTACCACATCTGCAAGCGCATCTGGTTTATCAAGTATGACCGCATCTGCAAGACTTAAATGGGAAACTGAAGCTGATGTTTCAGAAACTTGGACTGATATATCTGATATATCCGAAACTTGGACTACAGTAAATTAAGAGGTCAACATGGCTGATACAACAACCACAAACTTAGGTCTTACAAAACCAGAGGTAGGCGCATCTACCGATACATGGGGTACTAAGATCAATACAGACTTAGACACTATTGATAACTTGTTTGATACTGGTCCTTTACTTAAAGTAACCAAAGGCGGTACTGGTGTAGGAACTAAAACAGGCACAGGATCTGTTGTTCTAAATACATCTCCTACATTGGTGACTCCACTACTAGGAACACCTACATCTGGTGTGGCAACCAACCTTACTGGTCTGCCATTGACTACAGGTGTAACAGGAACTTTGCCTATTGCAAATGGTGGTACGGGTCTTACATCTGCAGGTGCTGCAGGATACTTTCTTAAGTCTGATGGAACTAATTTTTCAGCATCACCTATTGGTGGTAATTTTAGTATTCCAACATCTACACGTACATCCAATACTGTTTTAGCCGTTGCTGATAATGGTTACTACATTGATGTAACCAGTGGAACTTTTACTCAGACATTTACTTCTGCTACAACATTAGGTGCTGGATGGTGGGTTTACATTGGTAACTCTGGTACTGGTAACGTCACTTTAGATCCTAATAGTTCAGAAACTATTGATGGACTTAGTTCATTTGTTATGTATCCAAAAGAGGTACGTTTAGTTCTGTGTAATGGAACATCATTTAAGTCAGTTGTTATCAATACATTTAACGTAACTGTTACTTCTACTGGCTCTATTACGATTCCACCTGGTTATCAAAAGTTAACCATTGATGCTGTTGGCGGTGGCGGTGGAGGTGGCACTGGAGCAGTTAACTCTAGTGGTGGTTATAGATATGGGCCAGGAGCTGGTGCTGGTGGAGCAAGAGTTATTGCTACTGTTGATTCACCAACTGCAGGTTCTTCTGTAACTGCTACTGTAGGCACAGGTGGAACTGCAGGTGCTGCTGGTGGAAATTCATCATTTAATAATGTTATAGCTTATGGCGGTGGAGCAGGAGCAGGAGGTTCTACTACTTATGCTCAATTTGGTGGAGGCGGTGGTGGCGGTGGATTATTAAGTGTTGGTGGTAATGGCTCTAACAATGTTGGACCTGATAGTAGCAGTGGTTTAGGTGGAACACCAAGAACATTGACAACTGCTGGTGGATCAAATATTAGTTTTGGTGGTGGTAATGGATCTGGTGGATCTGGAATTTATGGTGGTGGTGGTGGTGGAAGAGCATACTTAAATGGTGAAGATGGCGGTGGATCGTTATATGGCCCTGCTGGAGGAGGAGCAGGTGCAGGTATGGATGGTGGCAATACCACTGCTTATGGTGGTGCTGGTGGTACATCAAACTCTTATACAACTGGTGGCGGTGGTGCTGGTGGTACTGCTGGTGGAAATGGTACTGCAGGTACAACAAATTCAGTAACTGGTATGGGTACTGGAGGTGGAGGTGGTTCTGCTAAAGCCGCTGCCAATGGTGGAAATGGCGGTGCAGGTGGATTCCCAGGCGGTGGTGGAGGTGGTGGAGCTTCTGTTGATACTGGATACTCAGCTGGTGTAGGCGGTACAGGTGGTGCAGGTCAAATCCGTATCGTGGGTATTGTATAAATGTATATCCCATTAAACATCCCACCAGGTGTTTACAAGAATGGTACTGAGTACCAATCTAAAGGACGCTGGAACAGTTCAACTCTGGTACGTTGGTATCAGAATACCATTCGCCCAATTGGTGGATGGCGTAAACGCTCTTCAACTCAACTTACTGGTTCTGCCAGAGGGTTGATTGCTTGGCGTGATAACAGCAATGTTCGTTGGACAGGAATTGGTACACATTCAAAGCTATATGCAATGAATGAAGGTGGTGTTGCTTACGACATTACACCTACATCTTTTACTGCTGGTATTGCTGATGCAGATACCAAGCTAGGTTATGGATATGGTGCTTATGGTACTGCTGCCTATGGTATTGCTAGACCAGATACAGGCTCCTACACTCCTGCTACAACATGGAGTATGGATACTTGGGGTCAGTATCTAGTAGGTTGCTCAAATGCTGATGGAAAGCTTTATGAGTGGCAGTTAAATACTGGTACTAAAGCCGCTGCTATTACCAATGCACCAACAACTTGTTCTGGTTTAGTGGTGACAGAGGAAAGGTTCTTATTTGCTCTTGGAGCAGGTGGAAACCCACGTAAAGTGCAATGGTCTGACCAAGAAGTTAATACAACTTGGACACCAAGTGCTACCAATCAGGCTGGTGACTTTGACCTGACAACATTGGGTTCTCTGATGTGTGGCAAGCGAGTTCGTGGTGCTACTATTCTGTTTACTGATGTAGATGTCCACTCAGCAACTTATATTGGCCCACCATACGTCTATGGATTTGAGCGTATTGGTACTGGATGTGGCGTTATTTCCCGTCAATCAGTAGCTGCTACAGACAACTCATGTATTTGGATGTCTAAGTCTGGTTTCTGGATGTTTGATGGCTTTGTTAAGCCTTTGCCATGTGATGTTGGAGATTACATCTTTAACAATATCAACTATCAGCAAGCATCTAAGGTCTATTGTGTCCATAACTCAGCTTATGGTGAAGTTTGGTGGTTCTATCCTAGTTCAGCCAGTGTTGAGAATGATTCCTATGTAAGCTACAACTATCGTGAAAACCATTGGGCTATAGGTACTTTTGGTAGAACTTGCGGTACTGATTCTGGTGTATTTGGCAAACCAATGATGGTTTCATCTGATTCTTATGTTTATGAGCATGAGATTGGCTTTACATACGACTCAATTACCCCATTTGCTGAGTCAGGACCAGTTGAATTAGCTACTGGAGATAGAGTAATGAATATTACTGGTCTAGTTCCTGATGAGAACACTTTGGGTGACGTTAAGGCTCGTTTTAGCACTAAGTTTTATCCTAATTCAACAGAATACAACTATGGTCCATATACCATGAATACGCCTACTTCTGTACGTATTACTGGTAGACAGATTGCCGTAAAGATTGAAGGCAACGTCAATACTGATTGGCGTGTCGGGACTATTCGATTGGATGGTAAGCCAGGAGGTTTGCGTTGAAGCTTCCAACTCCTACTCCTTCCTATGATCCTAGAGATCAGGCCAATGTTCGCAGACTTATTGAGTCTGAGGATGCAAACCTATATAAACGTAATCAGGATGTTGAGATTGGCTCTCGCAAGATAACTCCTCCCAACAGACTAATTATCTCTAGTCCAAATGGCACTAGATATGAGATTTTGGTGAGTAATATAGGTGTATTAACGGCTTCAGCAGTATGATTGACTATGAAAAGTATAGGATTGATGGAGAACTACCATTATGGTCTGTACTTTTCCAAAAAGTAGAAAAAATACTTCAACCTGCTTTAGAATACGACAATACACATAATCTGCAAGATGTAGCCGACTGTATTAACAGTTGTACGATGCAATTATGGCCTGGGACACAGAGTGCAATAGTAACCCAGATCCAGAACTTTCCAAGGATGAAAGTTTTGCACATATTTTTGGCGGGTGGTAATCTAGAAGAACTAGAGACACTATCCCCCCATATTCAGAAGTTCGCTGAAGACATGGGATGCCGCAAGATCACCTTAACAGGTCGAAGAGGCTGGTCAAGAACTTTTGTATCTAAATTTAACATGAAGCCAACACATTATTGGCTATCTACGGAGGTGTAATTATGTCTGGTGGCTCAAGTCAACAATCATCGCAGCTTGATCCTGCAATGCGTGATGCGTTCTTAAAGAACGTAACAAGCGCACAAGATGTAGCAGGTGGTCTGAAAGCCCGTGAGTTTGCGGGATATAACCAAGATCAATTAACTGGCGCACAGATTGCACGTAATTTTGCTGACCCTAATAGTGAAATATTTACAGGGTTAAGATCTGCTTTTAATGTTGCAGGACAAGCCGCTAATTACAACCCACAGAATGTCACTTATAACGCTTATGGCGGTGCTACTGTAGACCCTGCGGCTTTGGCTGCTCAACAAGGTTATACGGCTCAAACTGGTGCTGCCGCTAATGCAGGTCTTGCTCAACAAGCAGGATCACAAGGGTTTAATGCCGCACAAGCTGGTCCTGCCGCACAAGCTCAAGGTTTAGGCTATACGGCTCAACAATTTGGTGGCGTAAGTGCTGGCCCTGCTGAACGATTTGGTGGTGTTTCTGCAGGTCCTGCCGCACAAGCTACTGCTGCTGAACTTGCTCGTTCTAGTATTCGTGATGTTGGAGCACAAGGAGTTACTGGTGCAGGTGTAACTTCTGAAGCTTTAGGGCAGATTGCTCCACAAGCAAGGGCTAATATTCGTGATGTCAATGCTGGTTCATTCTTGAATCAGAACATTCAACAATACATGAATCCGTACACTCAGGCTGTAACTGAGCAAAGTTTGACTGATCTAGAGCGTTCTAGACAACTTGAACAACAACGTACTGCCGCACAAGCTACTGCTTCTAAAGCATATGGTGGCTCTCGTCAGGGTGTTGCTGAAGCAGAAACTAATCGTGCTTATGGTGAAAATGCCGCACGTTTGGTTGCCCAACAAAATGCCGCTGCTTATGCCGCTGCCCAACAAGCTTCTGAAGCTGATTTGGCTCGTCAGATGCAAGCACAACAACTTAATCAAGCACAAGACGTTGCTACTACTCAACAGTCTCTGCAACTTGCAGGACAGTTTGGTTTAGCTAACCAAGATGCTAATTTACGTGCGGCTTTAGCTAATCAGGGCGTTGACTTGTCTACTGGACAACTTAACACTCAAAATGCTCAACAAGCGGCTTTGGCTAATCAAGCTGCCGCCAACCAGATGGCTCAATATAATGCTGGCAACTTCCAACAAGCAGGATTGGCATCTCAAGCACAAGCCAATCAGATGGCTCAGTTTAATGCCGCTAATATGCAACAAGCAGGGTTAGCTAATCAGGCAGGTGCTAACCAAGCCGCACAGTTTGGTGCAGGTGCTCAGAATCAAGCCGCACTGCAAAATGCTGCAGCGCAAAATGCTTTGGCTCAATATAACGCTAGTAACCAACAACAAGCTGGTCAATTTGGTGCGGGTGCGGCTAACACTGCAGCTTTGCAAAATGCGGCTGCTGGTAATCAAATGTCTCAGTTCAATGCTGGTAATCAGCAAGCAATGACATTAGCTAACCTTGCGGCTCAAAACCAAGCAGGTCAGTTTGGTGCTTCTGCATTTAACCAAGCAGGTTTAGCTAATCAAGCGGCTTTAAATGCTCGTGCGGCTCAACAAGCAGGATTGACTCAGCAAACTGGCTTGACCAATGCTCAGAACTTCTTGCAAGCTAACCTAGCTAACCAACAAACTGGTTTAGCGGCTAATCAACAGCGTTTGAGTGCTGCAGGACAGATGGCAGGTATCTCTCAAGCTGGTCAACAAGCAGGTCTTGCAGGTTCACAAGCTTTGCAAAACATTGGATTGCAACAACAACAGTTCTCTCAGCAACAGTTGGATGCCATCCGCAATCTTCCTTTGGAGCAACAACAGATCATCAACCAAGCATTGGGACTCAATGTTGGTGGTGGTTCTGGTGCTACATCTACATCTACTTCCAAGCAAGGTCTGCTTGGTTTGCTCGGTCTGTAAGGAGTTTATATGCCTTTTAATCTTGGTTTGCTGTCAGATGCAGCACTTACTGGTCTTAGTGAAGACGAAAAGAGTAGCCTTCAAAAGCAAGCTACTCAACAGTTTTTACTCGGCTCTTTGTTAAGCAATGATCCTTCTATGGGATTGAAATCTGCTTACTCAGTACCAGAGCAATATTTGAGTGGTCAAAAAGCCATATCTGATTTACAAAATACTCAACGTCAACGTGCTGAAGTTGCTGGTTTCATGGAGAAATATGCTCCAACTCCGATGCAAGCAGGTCAACGTGCAATGGCTGGTGGAGGTGGTCCTACTAACATTGCAGCACAAAATCAACAGGCAATATTAAATACACCAATTGATTACAACAAAGCTTTAACAGATTCTTTGCGTTTATCAGGAAATCCTGCACAACCTCAGATTCGTGAAACATTAAATGCAATGCAACCTAAACTACAAGATGGTTTTATTGTTGGACCAGGTGGAAAGATTACTGGCTTTGCTCCAAAGGTTGATACAAAAGCTGGAACAGTTACAACTGGAGCTATGTTTGATGGTCAGCCTCAGTTTGAAACAAATGTGATAAAAGGTGCTGCTAAAGCTACTGCACTTAATACTTTACCTGAGTTGCAAAAGGGTGAACAGTATGCTTTTGACAACAATCAAAATGTAATAGGTATTGTTAATGCAAACGGAGCACTAGAGGCTTTAGCGGCAAGAACAAGAACAGAAACTGCTGCTCGTGAAGCTAATATTCCTCGTGCATCACAAACTTCAACTGGCGCACCTACTTATACATTTGTTAATCCACCAGCTATGCAAGGTCAAGGAGGGTCTGTTACGCAACCAGAAACAGGACCTAGTACGGCACAAGCTACTTTAAATGCAGCATTTAAGCCAATTCTTGATGACGCTTATAAAGGTTATCAAACAGCTAAAAAGACTGCGCCAGTAATTGACCAACTTCAAAATGCCTATAACAGTCCAGGCTTTGATACTGGCTCGTTTACAAATGTCAGAACTCAATTAGGAAATGTGTTTAATAGTCTTGGTGTATCTGGAGATCGAAATAAACAATTCTTAACAAATGCTATTTCTGCTCGTCAAGGTATTAACGCTTTAACAGGCGAAAGCTTATCTGAAGCAGTAGGTGCAATTTCTAATTTTGAAATTGGCTATTATGGTCAGCGTAATGCTCAAATTACAGATCCAAAAGAATCAACCAACTTTAACTTAGCAGTTTTGCGTGAGGCTAATAAGCGCAAACAAGACTACTATAACTTTGTTGCTGATCCTAAAAATGCTGGTCCTGATGTTCTTGCTAAATGGGAATCATCGCCACAAGGTCAAAAACAAATGTTTGAGGCTCCTGGTCTACGTAAATATTTGCCTCAGTTCCAAGTTAATGCTGGTCCAGATAAAGGCAAAACTGCTTACCAGTTGCCTAGTGGCGTTTATCGGGTTTATGACTAATGGCTACCAAAGATCAAGTATACGAATTTGCTAGGCAAGAAGCCCAAAGGCAAGGCGTTCCTTTTTCTTTGGTGCAAAAGATTGTTGAGACAGAATCTGGTGGCGCATTTAATGCCATTGGACCTAAAACTAAGTCTGGTGATCGTGCCTATGGTCCTATGCAGTTGATGAGTGCCACTGCTAAAGATCTTGGTGTTAATAGAATGGAATGGAAAGATAACATCCGTGGTGGAGTTAAATATCTAAGCCAATTAACAGAGCGTTTCCAAGATCCTACATTAGTAGCGGCTGCTTATAACGCTGGACCTGCAAATGTTGAAAAGTATGGTGGTATTCCTCCATTTAAAGAAACACAAAATTACGTTCAGAAAGTTGTAGGTACAAACATGGCTACATATAGAGATATTGATCCATCATTACTTGGACAAACAAGTCCTAAAATTGATTTGCGAGGAATGGCTACTCAAGATCAACAAAATACTGGATTTCGTGAGATTGATCCATCAATGATTAGGCAACCAGTAGTTCAACAAACACCTGTTAAACAGAATCAAGACTCTGTTGCCCGTCAAGTTGGATTGACTGCTCGTTATGGCATGGAAGGTTTAGGGCAAGTTGCTGACATTGTTGGTTCACCACTGAATATGTTGATTAACAGGGCTACTGGTAGCCAACTAGGTACTCCTAGTCAATCAATGTCAAACTTTGCAACCATGCTTGGTTTGCCACAACCTCAAACGGGCTTAGAAAGAGGTGTCGGTAATGTTACTCGTGCATTAGCAGGTGTCCCTGCAATGGCAGGTGTTGGCGGCTTACTTCAACAAGCACCTAATTTAACAGCACAAGTTGTTGGTCGTGGTTTGGCGGCTCAACCTGCAGCTCAAATGGCGGGTGCAACAGCAGGTACTGGTGCGGCTGAAATTGCCCGTAATCAATTTGACGTTCAAAATCCTTTGGCTTTGCTTGGTATTAACTTGGCAGCAGGTTTGCCAGCTAGTGCTGTAGCGGCTCGTGCGGCTAATATTCCTTCTGGGACAAACTATCGTGATCCAGTTACTGGTCAGTTAATTGAATCTGCTGCTCAACGTGGTGTAAATATTGATGTAGGTGATGTTGGTGGTCCAGGTTCTACATTGTTGCGTAAAACTCGTCAATTTGGCGATACAACACAAGATGCAAATCAAACAAAATCTGCTCAAGTTCGTAATTTGATTGAGAAAGTTACTGAGCAAGTTAAGCCAGCTTCCGTTACCAAAGAAGGTGGTGAAAAGTTAGTTATTGCTAATAATTTAAGAACTCAGTATCGAAATGCTAAAGATGCTGTTTCTCCAATATTTGATCGTGCTGAAAAGTTGGCAGGAAATACTCAAATTCCTTTGTCAAACACAAATAATGCAACTATTGAAGTTTTAGATAAGTTCCCTGCAGTTGCGGATAATGCGTTTATTACTAGACTTGTTGAACGTGCTAACAACCTGATTCAAGGTGGTGGTGGAACATATAAAGAGTTAAGAACTTTACAAAAATCAGTAGGTTCTGAGTTAAACAGAGTGCAAAAAGCTCCTGCTACATATGGTGAAGAACAAATAGCAGCTTTATCTAAGCTATATGGTGGTCTTTCAGATGATGTAAACGCTTGGGCGGCTCCTAGAACTATTAACAATAAGCCTGTTTACACACCTGCTGGCGCAGAACACGCTCGTGCAATGGAGCAATTTAGAAATACTGTTGTTCCTTTTAGACAAGATCAAGATATCTATAAGATAGTTTCTAGCAAAACACCTGCCAATGAAATTGACAGAATTGCACAAAGTTTTAGCCTGACAGGTAATCCTGCTACTGCCGATTTAGCAGTTAGCTTGATGTCTGATACTGGTAAACAAGCTGCTCAATATTCAATCTTAAACCAAGCCCGTAGTGCGGCTATCAATGCAGATGCAGCGACTATGTTGTCTTCACCTGCTTTTACCAGAACATTAAATTTAGGTAGGTCAGAACTACCATCTGCTCAACGAATAGTTATGGGTCAAACACCAGAGGTTATGGGTGAAGTTGGCTTATTGCGTAATATTGTTGATGCCACTCGTGGTGCTGTAACTCCTAAAGCCGCACCTCAAACTGGCGCACTCAATGTTCCTTTGATGACTACTGGAATGGGCGCAGGTGCTGGAGCAGGAGCAGCTACATCATTAGGATTTGATCCAACTTTAGGTGCTATGGCAGGTGTCACATTAGTTCCACCAATGGCTAATAGACTATCTAATGCTTTAAGTAGCCAAGCTGGAACAAGATATTTACTTGGTGAACAACTGCAAGGTGCAGGGGGTATGGGTGGAGCAATGGGTCAAGGTATAAATGCTGCGACTACAAAGCCAGAAGACTTCTTCCCTTCTGCCACTGGCCTCTTAGATCTGTTTAGATAAAATGAAAAAATGGACTGTTGCATTGATTGCCGCAGTCTGTTCTGTTGCATTTCTGGCCTTTTGTAGCTACATAATAATTTGGGCTATGCCGTGAAATGGTTACTAATGTTATCAATGTTTGTTATATTGGTAGCATCTAGTGAAGATAAATACAGATGTATCAGGTGGGCATGGACAGGTGATGTTTACAACCGAAAAGTAGTATGCCTTGAGTGGCAAAAAGTTGACAAAAAATGATTGATCCTCTAACAGCTCTAGCTGGCATACAGTCAGCTATTAGTATGGTCAAGAAGGCAAGTAAGGTTGCCAATGACCTAGGCTCTCTTGCGCCAATGATTGGCAAGATGTTTGATGCTAAGAGCGTAGCTACTAAAGCTATGCTTGAAGCTAAGAGGGATAAAAAAGGCTCAAACATGGGGGTTGCTCTCCAGATTGAGATGGCACTAGAACAAGCCAGAGCTTTTGAAGAAGAACTCAAGATGTTGTTCATGCAGACAGGCAAGATTGACGTTTGGCAAAAGATTAAGGCTCGTCAAGCTGAGATGGATAGGGATGATGCTAAAGAAATTGCTGCACTAAAGTATGCGGAAAAGAAAGCTAAAGAAAAAGAACAAGAACAACTAGAAATTGGTTTGGCAATTGGAGGAGTATTCTTTCTTGCTTTCCTTGTTTTTGTTGGTATTAACGAATTGATGGATTTCTGTGCAACTACTCATAGATGTGGCAGATGAATGAGTACCAGAAAACCTTTGATTTAGCACTCAAGATATTTATTTATGGGTGCGTTGCTTTGTATTTTCTGGGTTTTCTACGTTTTCTTCCTGACGATCTGTCTGACAGAATTGTTAATCTTCTACTCGGAAGGATTGGTTTAGGTAAATGAAATATGTATTACTTGTATTACTTGTATTTTTAGTTGGATGCGAAGATCGTTACCGATACAAGTGCCAGAATCCTGACTTCTTCCATGCAGCAGAGTGTCAAAAGCCTAAATGTTTATTTACTCAGCAATGTCCTGAGTATTTGGTAGCTCCAATATTAGATAAAAAGGTCAACGATGTCCAACCAGAAACCAAACCTAACAACTGAAGAATTTGAGGTCAGAGTTTGGGGATTTGTGGTCATTGTGGTCACATTGATTCTTTGCTTTATCGTCATTGCTTTGCTCTACTCTGTCACCTTTGTAACACAGCCAATCAAGAGTATGGCTCCAATTGACCAGGCATACACCAAGATGCTGAACGACATTGTTCTGTTGATTGTTGGTGGCATTGGTGGAGTGATGACTAAAAGAGCCGCTGGAGCTGTTTCTAGGGCTTTTGGCAGTCCAAATCAATCTCAGATGATGCAACCTATGTGTCAGCCAATGCAAGGCTCTTATGGCTCATCTTATACACCTACGCAATCTGCGTATGGTTTACCAAGTCAGCCCTTTGGTGCTATGCCAGTTTGGAAGAATCCAGAGTTAGATGAAACTTGGACACCTGGGCCACCTCCGACTACTCCTCCAGACCACTTGGAAGACAATGAAGAGCGTGAACATATGGCAATGGCTAGAAAAGAGGTTGAATAATGTTACCTATACCTTTACCTTGGTTAATTGTGGGTGTTTTGGTATCTCTCTTTGGTACATACCGAGTTGGACACCATTACGGGTGGTTAGAGCGTGATAACGACATGAAGATTGCTATTGCCAAAAAGAATGATAAAGCTCGTGAAATAGAGCGAAACATGGGTGAGAAACTTAATCAACAATCTGCCAAATTACAGGAAGCCAATGATGCCATCAACAAAAAAACTACTGCTCTTGCTGTTGCCAATCGTGCTGGCAAGTTGCGCCTCTGCCCCACCAGTAACGTACAAGCCCCCACAAATTCCCCCGTTGCCAGCGCAGATCCAAAAGCAACCAGCCAACCTGACAGACAGGCTAATGAACCTTCTGATGCCGAAAGAGCAACAATTGATGCCATCGCAGAAATAGTGGCTCAAGGGGATAAAAATACTGTCGCTTTAAATGCTTGTGTGGATTCGTACAATCAGATGAGAGATTTACTAAATGTCAGTAAATAAAGAACAACTCCGACAACTTCATATTGGTGAGCAATGGGTAGATGCTTTAAATGCTACTTTTGAGCGTTTTGACATCTCTACACCCACACGCCAAGCGGCTTTTATTGGTCAATGTGGACATGAGTGTGGAAACTTCCGCATCTTAGAAGAAAACCTAAACTATCGTGCAGAGGCTTTACAGAAGTTATGGCCCAAACGCTTTGATGCCGTCAAAGCACAGATGTGCGCTAAGAATCCTAAGTTGATTGCCAATACTGTTTACTCTAATCGCATGGGCAACAGGGATGAGGCTTCTGGGGATGGATATCGTTTCCGAGGAAGAGGATGTATACAGCTTACTGGATCTGCAAACTACCACCATGCAGGTCAAGCACTAGGTGTTGACTTCATTATGGAGCCTGATTTAGTTGCTACTCCACAGTATGCTGCCCTCACAGCGGGGTGGTTTTGGAACACGCATAGGCTTAATGAATTTGCTGATGTTAGAGACTATAAAACCATGACTAAGAAGATCAATGGTGGCTTTATTGGGCTTGATGACCGCATCAAACACATAAATGAAGCTTTACAAGTCCTGACTTCTTAAACTAAACTGTAACAATTCTGCTATAAGGTGTTGAAATGCCTAACATTCCTACACCAGAAGATGTACAAGTGTTTGCACAAAGTGTCAAAAAATGGCAACAAGTGCTCAATCTTAGTGATTGGAGAATAGAAAAAGGTAGCAAAGCAGCTAAAGAAGCAATGGCTTCTGTTGAGTTTAATACTACTGCTAGGTTGGCTACTTATAGGTTGGGAGACTTTGGTGCTGAGAAGATCACGCAAGAGTCTCTAGATCAGACTGCTTTACATGAGCTACTTCATGTGTTTTTGCATGATTTGTTAATGGTGGCAACAGACCCTAAATCTTCAGATGAGGACATTGAGATGCAAGAACATAGAGTCATCAACCTTTTAGAGAAGTTACTTTCAAGGGATTCCAATGGGTTCACATAATGAGACTTGTACGGATATGGAGTTCATCCAATTATGGGAGAAACTTCAATCTGCTACAGAAATAGCCAAACACCTTGGAATTCCAAATAGAGCAGTTCATTTGCGTAGAAGGTGGATTGAAGAAAACCATAAAATCACCCTAATAGCAAAAGATCATCGTGGTGCTAACTATGCTGCCACTAGACCCAAATCTTTCTCTCCTTTAAGACAAGTCAAACTAGGCATACTGGATGGCACTGTTATTGTCTTCTCTGATGCTCACTTCATACCTGGTCAACGAACTACGGCCTTTAAAGGGCTTCTATGGGCTATAGAACAGTTTAAACCCAAGGTAGTGATATGTAACGGGGATGCTTTTGATGGAGCGTCTATATCTCGCCATGATATAACTGACCAACCCCAAACCACTGTCATCCAAGAGCTAAAGGCTTGTCAGGGTGCGTTGGGTGAGATAGAAGAAGTAGCTAAAGCAGCAAGGCACAATGTAAAGCTTCTGTTTACATGGGGCAACCACGACATTCGGTTTGGCAATAGATTAGCCCAACACGCACCCCAATTTAAGGAAGTTCAAGGCTTTAAGTTGACAGACCATATCCCAGATTGGGACTTCTGTTGGGCAGTATGGCCTACCGAGCAAGTCATTATCAAGCACCGATATAAGGGTGGAATCCATGCAACACACAACAATACAGTTAATGCTGGTGTGTCTGTTGTTACTGGGCATCTTCATAGTCTTAAAGTAACACCATTCTCTGACTACAACGGATGTAGATACGGGGTAGATACAGGGACTTTGGCTGAGACTGATGGTCCACAATTTACTTATGCTGAAATAAACCCAAGCAACCACAGATCTGGTTTTGCAGTGCTGAACTTCTTTAATGGACAGTTGTTATGGCCTGAGTTGGTCCATAAATTTGATGAGGATATGGTTCAGTTTAGGGGAGAAGTCATTGATGTAGGTGCATTTTGAGTGCTTGGCTAATCATCTTGACAGGTGCTATCTACGCCTACATAGCTGGTGAGCAGTTATACAAAGAAAACCCGCATATGGCTATTGTCTATGCGGGTTATGCGTTTAGCAATGTAGGGCTTTATCTGTTGGCAAAGTAGTTTATAAGCTACTAAACTTCTTTCTGGAAGACTCCATTTGGCAAAAGAGTACCCCTACGATTCTTGATCTGATCGTATGCAACTTCCATGCAGTCTACCAGATGAATGTCTTGTAAAGCGCAGTAATTGATAAGGCACACCATGACATCACCAACAGCGTCAATAACAGCTTCTTTGTCTTTTTTAATGGTGGCATCTGCTAGTTCTCCCATTTCGGATACTGCTTTGAGTAACTGAGACTCTGGATTGCTATTTGGGATAATCTTACGGGACTCTGACCACTGGATTATCTTCATTTCTATTGCTGCGTAACTCATTTTATTGCCCTCATAATTCTTTGGTTCCTACCAAATCTTCCTCTTTTTACACCTGTAACTTCTATAAAACCTTTATCCAACAATGCTCTGTATCTAGCAGTTATTGAGGAATAAGGAAATTGTGGATACATCTTTAGTATCTCATCTGAGATACATCCATCTGGATGGCTCTTAATGGCCTCGTAGACCATTTGTTCTAGCTTGGTGCTATCTACTGCTTGAGCCGCCTCATGGCTTGTTGCAGGGTCTTTTTTTCGTACCAATAAGCTTGGATCAGTACCAAACAATCGGTTGAAAGTATCTTTGAAATAAACAGTTGTTAGTAAATTCATTATTGACTCCTATTAGGTGGGGCTACTAACTGCTCGTCCGAAAGCTTGAAAGTCTTTGCACAGTTTTCGCCCCGAGAAAAGTTTATCAGAAAGGCATATCCGAGTCATCAAAGTTCGTTGCTTTAGAACGCTCTGATGGCTTTGCTTGTTGCTCTTTGGGTGATACTGCTAAACCCATAAACTTACCGCCTTTGCCTTCTTTGACCCAGGCAGACAACCAAAAGTCTTTACCATTGATTGTAATATTTCCTTTGTAATCAGGATGTTTTTCTGTTTCTTTCTTGTCATTTTTAAACAGAACACCTGAGTTATCGTGCTTATCCATATTAACCTTTCGCATTTTTTAATGCACTTCTTACTTTACTAGGAAGCAAAGTCCATAGAGCGACTTTTTGTTCGCTATCTAAGTTCTCTTTTTCCAACTTTACCCAAGCTGTCTTAGGTTCTTCATTCTCGCAGATAGCAATCAATTCCATTGCTAACTCTCTGAGATAATTCTGTTCATCTTCTGGAATGCTATCCATTGCACCTTGTGTTGGTGTAATGATTGGGGTTTGCTTCTCTTCCTTTACTGGTGGAGAAGAGTCAAGCGCATCATGCTCAACAATTTCCATTGCAGACACCCAGAGATAGCGTCTAGTGTATGTTTCTACTGCACCAAGATTCTGGATAGGATGGCAGCCTTTGAGATTTGCATCTGCCATAGGGCTTGTCAGAACAATCTGAGAGCCATCATCTGTATCTGTGATACACAGAGTAGCCAGATCCTTGTCAAATGACACTACACCGCACAATCCAACCTTGTAGAAGATCTGATTGATTGTTGGCAGAAAGTCTCCAAGTTCAAAGTATTGATATCCTGCAAACTTGTTGTGGCCTGACTTTTTAAGTGGAGCCGCTTGCAAGGCAATCCTTGCTTCCATTAACTTTTTATGTACACCCATGATTTTTCCTTAAGTATTATCTTCTAACTCTGAATCAATGATAAATTTTTGATCTTCAATATCTAAGTCTTTAAACTCGATAAAGTGGTTTTCTTGGCAGCAGTGCCATTTCTCACCTTGTGGCTCTAAGCAGTAGCAGCAGTACGGAATATCTGCAAATTGCTCTCTGTACTGTTCAAACAAGCTTTTCATTGGATACGCTCTACTTTCTTAGCCAACAAGTATTTGTCGCCTAGATTGCGTACTGAACGCACCCATTTGAGCTGGTAAGACCTTTTTGTCTGTTCGTCAACATAGTAACCTTGAAACATTTGACGCACATGACGGAGTATCTGAATGTTCATTAACCTTCTCCTGTTTTGTTAAGGTGAAGTAAATGTAAACTACTATTTTATCAATTTATATAGGGATATACCCTAATAGACAGACCATATAAAACCACTACGATTTGCGTATGAACATCGAACAAATTGAACAAACTTGTGCGGAAACCTTACAGGGCTACGCAAACCGAATGGCTAGTGTCTATGTAGATGAGCCAGAGGACTTTACTGCCTCTGTGACAGCTCTACTTTGTAGAACACTAGAGATCCATCTGAACCGCCCAATTAACCTGGAGAACCTTTACAAATGACCCAACAAGCAATTATTCGAGCTTTACAGAATGGGCCACTTACTGCCCAAGAGATGGAGAATCTAACTGGCATCCCAAGAACTTCTATCGTTGCTGCTTGCAAGAAGATGTTTCGCAAAAAGGAACTTACTGTTGAGAAAGTCAAGGTACATCGTGCTTGGGTCTGTAAATATACCCTAGAGCCACATATGATTGAGGCTACAAAAGCCGCCAATGATGAGCCTTACAACAAGTTAAATCCCTTTGATGTACGCAATGCTAAGGGTATTTTTACCAAGTCTGAGTATGCCGTGATGAACAATCAGGCTAGAAACTTCTACAAGGGCAATCCTAATTTCACTAAAGAAATTACCAATAATCAATATATTTGATACAATGTTTTGAAACACGGCTAGATAGGGCTTGATCTCCCTATCGAAAAGAGAAGTCTCCCCTCCTGCCGCAGTTTCTTTTGGGAGAATTGGAACATGAGACAGATATGCACTATTACCAATTCAATATTGGTGACTACAACAGTCACACCATGCACCTTTCCGAGACTGAAGATCTTGCTTTTCGCAGGATGCTTGATTGGTCTTACTTGCATGAAAAACCACTTCCAGTAGATCCTCAAGAAATTGCTAGGCAGATTCGTATGCGAACGCATAGCGAAAGCATTGAGATCGTATTAAATGAATACTTTGAATTGCGAGAAGATGGATGGATAAATCTCAGAGTTATCCAAGAATTGCTTAAAGTTGGCATTAAATCAGAGAAGGCTAGTGCTTCTGCAAAGGCAAGATGGGGTAAGAAGGATGCGAACGCATTGCCAACGCAATCCGATAGCAATGCTACACATAACACATTACCCATTACACATAACACAAAAGAGAAGAACAAAAGAGGCTCACGCCTCTCTCAAGACTGGTTTCTTACAAAAGCAATGGGCGATTGGGCTACTCAGGAAAGACCAGACCTAAATGTTCGTCAGGTTGCTGAACAGTTCAAAGATTATTGGGTTGCCCAAGCAGGTCAAAAAGGTGTGAAGTTGGATTGGGATGCAACTTGGAGAAACTGGGTACGTAACACCAAAGCTGTTAAACCAAATCCATATGATGTTGGGAGGATCACAGTTGCGCCATCAAATGAGCCTGATCCTGAGCTAACAAAGATTATTGAAGATCAAAAGAAAACTCGCCCACCAACATTAGAAGAACTTGCAATATTTAACACAATCAGGAGAAAAGCATGAGCCACTATGAAGCCATGATCCTGTTAGACAAAGTAAAAGACGGAAACCACTTTCCGCTTTATTTGATAAACCAAGCACTGGAGCTTACTGGTGACTTGGAGTAGAAGAAATATTCAAGGTCCAAGCGATAGAGTAATTCTTGAGCAAGCAGAAGCCAGAGAACTTTATCGCAATTGGGTATGGAATAAGAAACCTGATCTGATTCGTGCCAGGCTTGAGAGAGCAGAACGAATCTACGGCACTGGTGCTAGAGACAGAATCAGAGAATATATGAACAAAATTAAAGATGGGACTCTTGAATGACCTTTATGACAATGTTTATGGTTTACGGGGAACCAGTAGGGAAAGGTAGACCAAGGTTTGCCAAGCGTGGAAACTTTGTATCAACATACACTCCGCAAAAAACAAAGACCTATGAAGATGAAATAAGGATGATGGCTAGAGCTGCAATGGGTAGTTCAGAGCCACTAGACACCCCTGTAACAGTAGCAATCTATATCAGAGTTGGAATACCAGCATCATTCTCAAAGCAGAAGCGCAAAGATGCCTTGGAAGGAATACTCAAGCCAACAAAGAAGCCAGATATCGACAACATAGCCAAGTGCTTCCTAGACGGGATGAACGACATTGTTTACTTGGATGACAAACAAGTGGTAAACCTACACATTACAAAAGTCTATGCAGAAACACCTGCCGTAGAGATTATGGTTAAAGAAGACTTAGGGTAAGTCCCTATGGTATTACGTAAACAATTAGGTAAGATTTAATTTTTAACAGGAGTGAATCATGGAATCAACTTGGAAATTTGACACAACAGCGGGTGCAGGTAGCGAGATCGTTACTGTTGTTTATGAGTATTCATCAGATGAGGATGGCACTTACAACGAATCAATCAAAGAAGTATGGTTTGAAGGTAAAAACGTAATTGGCCTATTCTCTGATGAGCAGTTTAAAGAGATGGAGATGGAGGCTGCCATGCGGTTCCAAAGCCACAAGCTGAACTACAAGATGGAGGACGTATGAGCAGGGCTTGGAAACTTATTCTCATTGGACTTACGGCATTTTGGGCAGGAGTGCTTAGTTTATTAAGGTTTTGGTATGACTGAAGAACGAAATAAAACCCTTGAAGAAGTAGCTTTGGAGTTTGAAAAGATGAAATCACTTGGAGACACGGCACAAAGTTTCGCTTCTTTTGTGCGAAATATGAAGGTTTGCCCACCTTGTCACGGAAACTGCAACCAAGGACGTACTTGTCCTGCTAGAAAATGAAAAAAGAACTTTTAATCGGTTGCGGATCTAACCACTCAAAAAGACTATCAACAGATGGAACCAAAGTATGGAGCAATCTAACCACTCTAGACTACAACGCTGACCACAATCCCACTGTCGTTTGGGACTTGATGAGTCTACCTTTGCCTTTTGAAGACAAGAAGTTTGATGAGATCCATGCTTACGAGGTGCTAGAACACCTTGGACAACAGGGTGATTACAAACTATTCTTTGCTCAGTTCTCAGAGTTCTGGAGACTTCTTAAGCCAAATGGTCATTTTCTTGCGACTTGTCCATCAAGAAACTCAGTCTGGGCATATGGTGATCCAAGCCATACAAGAATCATGCAGCTTGAGCAATTGGTGTTTTTATCCCAGAGAGAGTACAAGTTACAAGTAGGAAAAACACCCATGTCAGACTTCAGAAATATTTACAAAGCAGATTTTGAGACTGTATTTCAAGAGGATGATGGGGAAACAATCAGGTTTGTATTACAAGCAATACATTGATTTTGTAGCTATAATTCAAGCCATGAAACAACGTGGCGGCTCAAGAAAAGGTGCTGGTAGAAAGAAGATCAGCGAACAAGGTAGGACTATCCGAGCAAGGGTAGCCCCTATCCATGAGCAAGCATTGACCTTGGCAGGTAATGGTTCCTTGTCCGAGGGAATCCGCAGATTGGCAGAGAAACATTGGAGATTGATTCATGGAGAGCCAGATAGACCCAAGCAAAGCAATTCAGTATTTGATAGATACCGCACCCTTGTACGCCCAAGCGAAAGCGGATCGCCTATATCTGGAGGAATTCCGCAAGTCAAAGAAGGCTCACCTGATGAGCCAGGCAGGGACGGAAGTTTTGGGTAAACAAGAAACCTTTGCCTATGCCCATGAAGAGTACATAGAAGTTCTTGAGGGAATCAAGGCAGCAGTAGAGAAGGAAGAGAAATACAGGTGGTTAATGACCGCTGCTCAGGCCAGAATTGAGGTCTGGAGGACAAATATGTACTCAGCACGGGTAGAAATCAGGGCTACTCAATGAACAACAAACTGAGCGCAAAGGAAAGACTACACCTAGCAAGGGTGAAGATGCTTCCTTGTTCAGTATGTGATAAGTCAGGACCCTCAGAAGCCCACCATTACAAGCAAGGTATGCAATATACCTGCATAGCATTATGTCAAGATTGCCATACTAATTCAGTATTAGGCTGGCATGGTCAGAAAAGAATGTGGCATATTAAGAAAATGGACGAGCTTGATGCCTTAAATAATACGATTAAACGATTATTTGATACCCCATCTGAAAATAACGATTTTTAGAAAACCCAAAAGTTTCAAAAACTTTGAACTTTGAAAAATTGGTTAAATCGGGTTTGTAAAAAGTAAATGCCACTTTTTTGTAAAACCCATCTTTTTAAAGTTTGCCCTTAGTTTTTTGTTAGTTAGCACTCACTTCGCAAAATTAGGTAAGTTGGCACTCACTTCGCTAAACTTGAAAACAGCGCATGAGACACAATCTAATGATGCACCTAGAAAGCCATTTATAGACGTTTTGAGAGTCTTTTTTGCTTAGTGTAGGTCTACTATGCTTGAAACCATGAAAACCGATTCTAGGCGGTTTAAAATAATGTGCATGATGTGAGCACTCACTTCAAAACACTTTAAAAATTTACCGCATATTTCAGCGGTAAATTATAAAAATGCTTTAAATGCTATCGATTAAAAGCCAGAATTCCTCGATATAGCAGCATTTGTGAATTGATGGATTGTGCAAAACATGACAGAAAATCATTCCACAAGTTATAGCGTCAATTTCCATCAATGTTTGATCTTCGCTTGTGATAACCCCAATATTCCCTTTTTTCATTGTTAGCCTTTAAATTGTTTGTAAACGGATAACTCTGGCCATTTTTTGGCCATGGGCAGGGTATGCAATCAATGGGACATCTTTAGACCAACAAGCCCTACAGCCAGAACAATTACCACCATGTTTGTAAGCTTCACAAAGCTTCACGCCTTCCCTTGGTTCAAATGTGGCAGCATCTGGGCCAATAACCGATCCATGCAAGCCCTCGATATATTCCCCTCGAATGGAATCACTGGAAAATCTGACCTTTACATTGGACAAAGCTTCCATTTGTGCGAAAACATGGGAAAACTTGGGGAATTTGTGCATCCTAGTGGGCAGCCAATGGGAAACCCAAGGGGTTTGTATCATTACTTCTAGGATCTTTTCTGCTAAACCAAGGGTGTAAACGTCCCCAGAATCAAACCAGCGGAAAAATCTATCTTGGTTTAACTCTTTGACCATGTCAGAAACCCAGTCTAGACGCTGCCAGTCTTCCCGATTAGACAATCGAGGGGCTTTCACGTTCGGGTAGTTATAGTTTCCAGTGGTGGCATAGCAGCCCTTGCAGGCATCTACTAATTCACCTGGTGCAGCCCATGAGCCAGGACAAGTGTCTAAAGCTTGCAATGACCATGAACGGGCATTTAATTTAGAAGTTTGAGATATTTTGATCACGTAACACCTATTAAAAAAAGAAAAGTTAAATATTGCCTTCAGAGATATCACAACAAGCCACCCACAAAAGGCGGGTTAAATTGTCATTGTGATTGCTTAACTCTGTTTCATCCCATGCGCCATACTCTTTGAGACAAGTAGCGACAAGGGTTGGATCAAGTTTTTTAAGTTGACGGGCTATTGAAGGGGCTTTCATTAAAGCTTCAACGTCAGAGTCGCATTGTCCTGGGTGGCTGCAGCTTTGAGCCTGAGCCTTGGTAATTTGCAATTCAATGCGTCCTAATGATTCTGTCCAATACATAATTAGCCCCTTATTTGGTTAAAACGTCAAAATAAGACAATAGACCTATGCAAAGCATTAGACCGATTGCAACGGCTGCGAGGATATCTAAAAGAGTGTTTTTCATGCTGCTACCTTGTGTGGGTGTGCTGTAGTCAATTTGAAGGCAATAGAAGCCCTCTCAGAGCGTGCAAACGATTGACGCATTGCCAACCAGTCAGTCAATCGCATTGTGTTAGCCACAAAGTCGCAAATTGTCAGTGTTGGAATGTTGCCCGTGCATTGTGCATGGTGTGTGGTGTAGCGCAGGCCATTGTCTCTAATTGATCTGCGAATCGCTTTGTATGTTGTTTTATCCATGTTGACACCTATTAAGAGTTAAGAAAAGAGAGGCTAAAAATCTACCCTCTCACATATATAGCATAAGAGAATCGTGCCAATAGGTAAAAAACCCTTTAAAAACAACGCTAGTGGTTTACCCTATTAGTAGTTACCCTTAGAACCTGAGTATTCATTTGATTCTGTAGCTACAAAAGGAAAAAGAAATAAAGGGATAACCCATCACATAGGCTCTCATTAACGTAAGGGATAAGACAAGGGATACATAAGACTACATAGGGGATGACGTAAGGGTTAGAGTATTGATAGACCTAGATAGAAACGCATGGAGAAACTTTACAGAGACTGATCTACTCACATCCTTTGCGCATCTGAGACGTGAATGCGAATGCGAATCATTCTCATTTAGACTTAGGATTTACCCTAAGCTGTACGGATAGACAGTAGGGTTAGTACGTAAGGGTAGGGTTTACCCCCCCATGTGTAAAAGTCGGGGGGTGCTGTGGCAGGGGACATAAACACACATCGAATCAACAATCAAAGCTAGACCCCCCTACCCCTACCCCCAACCACAAAAGAACCCTTCCAAAAATTTTTTTATAGTTTAGAATTTGTAGACATTAAATCAAGGAGAAAATATGGCAGGATTTCCTATGAGGAGAGCGTTGGAGAAGAAGATAGAGACTCTAGGAGGCATTGAGTTCGTTACTGCACACATAGCTCAAGGAATGACTATTGGACGCTTGGCAGAGTTTATAGAGTGTTCTAGGCCAATGCTTTCTTTCTGGATCAACCATACGGATGAGAGAAGAGATGCAGTCCTCGCAGCACGTAAACTAAAGGCTGAGAAACTGGCAGAAGAGGCTTTAGAGATTGCTGATGAAGCAGATGAGACAAGTAACTCAGGAGTGAATAAAGCCAGGTTGCAGGTAGATACAAGGAAGTGGATGGCCTCTAAACTAGACCCTGAGAACTACGGAGACACTGCTAAAACACAAGTTAATATCTCTTTGGGTGATCTGCACCTCCAAGCTTTGAAGCATATGGGTAAGGTAGAAGAAGTTACTACTTTGGAAAACAATGGCTAATAACCCATTTATTCAGTTCATTACACTTTACAGAGGTGATCCTAACAAGTTTGTTAGAGAAGTCCTTGGAGTAGAGCCAGATGAATGGCAACAAGACTTCTTAAACGCAGTAGCCACTGGTGAGCGAAAGATATCCATTAGGTCTGGTCATGGAGTCGGTAAGTCAACTACCGCAAGTTGGGCAATGCTATGGTTCCTGTTGACCAGGTATCCCGTCAAAGTCGTGGTCACGGCTCCTACTTCTGCCCAACTTTATGACGCTTTGTTTGCCGAACTGAAGAGATGGGTCAAAGAACTACCAAAACCTATCCAAGACCTACTTGATGTCAAACAAGAGAGGATAGAACTTAAAGCTTCCGCTACCGAGGCTTTTATCTCTGCAAGGACTTCTCGTGCTGAACAACCAGAAGCTCTACAAGGTGTTCACTCTGATAACGTCATGCTGGTAGCAGATGAGGCTTCTGGTGTTCCAGAGGCAGTATTCGAGGCCGCTGCTGGTTCTATGTCTGGTCATAACGCTTTGACCATCCTACTTGGGAACCCCGTCAGGTCTTCTGGCTTCTTCTTTGACACACACAACAGACTGAAAGACGAATGGTGGACTAGGCGTGTATCCTGTCTAGACTCTACCCGTGTTAGTAACGAATATGTAGAAGACATGAAATCCCGCTATGGCGAGGAAAGTAATGCCTATCGGATCAGGGTTCTAGGTGAATTCCCAAGGAGCGATGATGACACGATTATCCCTATGGAACTACTGGAGTCTGCTAAACATAGAGACACCAGAGCTTATGAAGACGCTCCGATTGTCTGGGGATTGGATGTGGCTAGGTTCGGCTCTGACTCGTCAGTTCTGTGTAAGCGTCAATCCAATGTGGTTCATACACTAGAACGCTGGAGAAACTTAGACCTGATGCAGTTAACAGGCGCAGTAGTTGCCCAGTACGAAGCTTGTGACCACAAGACTAGACCCACAGAGATTCTGGTTGACTCTATTGGTCTGGGAGCAGGTGTTGTTGACCGACTAAGAGAGCTAAAACTACCCGCCCGTGGAATTAACGTGTCAGAAAGTCCCGCTATGGGCGGTACTTATTTGAACTTAAGAGCTGAACTTTGGCATAAAACAAAAGCCTGGCTAGAGAAACGGGACTGCAAGATACCCAATAACGAAGATTTCATTGCTGAACTGGCTACTGTCAGGTATACCTTTACCTCTAACGGCAAGATAAAGATTGAATCCAAAGATGATATTAGAAGGCGTGGACTTAAATCTCCTGACATGGCTGATGCTTTTGTGTTGACATTTGCCTCAGATGCCGCCACCATCTCTTGGGGATCTAATATGTCTTGGGGTAAGCCGATAAAAAGGTTGATCCGTGGCCTAGTCTGATTGCCGTTGCCATTTTAGAGCTACCTTAAGCAAGTGGCTCTTTTTTTTATTTATGGTAGTATCACGAAACCTATATTGGAGATTCCTATGAAAATGGATGCAGCCGCCAAGAAAATTGGTAAGGTCATGGGTGAATTCAAAGACAAGAAGTTGCACTCTGGCAAGGGTGGACCTGTCGTCAAGAACCCAAAACAAGCAATCGCTATTGCAATTTCCGAATCCAAGCGGAAGAAAAAGTAATTAACTTATTAAAGGATAAATCATGGCCTTCTTAACTAGAGACAGTAATGGTAATTTGCTCAATGTCTGTAAAACTGGAACAACCCAAGTTTTAACAGTAGCCAATACAACTGCCGCCAGTACAGCATTTGCTGCTACAACAACCCATGTTCGAGTTGCTGTTTCACTAGGCCATTGCCATATATCCTTTGGATCTGCTCCAACAGCTAATGTGACAACAAGCATTATGATGCCAAACAATCACGTAGAAGTCTTTGCAGTATCTTCTGGCGACAAGATTGCCGTTATTAAAGATTCTGGCGTAACATCATCAACATTAAGCGTTACAGAGTTGTAATATGAAATGCCCTATTGCCACCCATGACATCAAGGTCAACCTAAAAGCCCGTGATTGGGCATTTAAGAACGTAGGTTATGGTCCTGCTAACCCAGAGGAAGACAACATTGACTTCTGGATGGAAAGAGCAGATGAGTGGCAAACTCCTGTTGAAGAAGCTCAAGGTATGCGTTGTGGTAATTGCGCTGCCTTTATCCAGACTCCAGAGATGCTTGACTGTATCCTCAAAGGTATAGATGAAGAGACTGATGGCTATGCCAAAGATGTCCAAGGTGCGGCTAATCTAGGCTACTGCGAATTGTTTGACTTTAAGTGTGCAGGTGAGCGTACCTGTTCAGCATGGTTATCTGGTGGACCTATCACTAAAAAGATGAGCAAGAGTCAATCTAATATGTTGATGATGGCTAAGACTGAATACGATATGGAAGATAAGGAAGATTAAATGGAAGCCTTATTAGCATCATTTTTAGAGTCTCTTGGTATGGGGCAATCAGCTGTAGGTGGATCAGAAGCAGTGATGGGTGGCGGTGCTGCCCCAATGTCTTTTGGTGACACACTAGGTGGCTTTGCACAAAACCAGATTAACCAACAGATGGCTCCTGCAATGGAAGCCTATAAAGGCATAACTAATCCCAATGCTTCAGCAGGTGATATGTTTAACTCTGCCTTTAAATATTCATTCAATCCTAAAGAAGATGAAAAAGCACTTATGTCTCCACAAATGGGTAACACCTATGGTGGTATGGCTAGCAATTACGTTGGCGGCATCCCTTCTCTATTACAAAATACTAATTCTGGAATCCTCCCTTATATCGGTTCACGATAAGGAAATATATGACTAACGAAAACCCCATGTTGATGGCTGAAACCTTGCAAGGCCAAATGCAAGAAAATGAGGTAATGTCAGAAGAAGAACTGCAAGGCGTTATCTCAGCCGAAATTACAGATGCAATTTCATTCATTGATGACGATATTGGTTTCAATCGTGCATTAGCTACTTCTTACTACTATGGCTCACCTTTTGGTGACGAAGAAGAAGGCCGTTCACAAGTAGTATCAATGGATGTACGGGATACTGTTCAAGGCATCTTGCCTAGCCTGATGCGTATCTTTTTCGGTCCAGAGCGTGTAGTTGAATTTACCCCCCAAGGACCAGAAGATATAGCCAATGCTGAACAAGCTACAGACTACATAGACTTCATCTTTAAGCGTGATAATCCAGGCTTTAAGATCCTCCATTCTGCCTTCAAAGACGCTTTGGTTCGCAAGGTTGGTATTATTAAATACTATTGGGATGAGTCAGTTGAAGTCAAAGCTGAATCATTCTCTATGCTTGATGAACAAAGCATGATGATGTTGACAGAAGATCCAGACGTTGAGATCTCTGCAGTGCGTGAGTATCCAGTGCCTGGCACTGAGCCAATGAATCAGGCTCAAGGTATTATGACTCCACCACCCATGATGTACGATGTGGAGATCAAGCGCAGAATTAAATCTGGCAAAGTAAAGATTGAAGCTCTACCCCCAGAAGAGTTCCTGATTGACCGAAGAGCTAAGTCTATTGATGAAGCTACTTTTGTAGGCCACAGGACTATGAAGACTGTTTCTGATCTAGTCGCTATGGGTTATGACTACGATGAAATGGTTGAAGTTGCTGGTAATGGTAATGACTTTGACAACAATGATGAATACATTGCACGTAACCCGTTTGCTGTAATTAGCACCTCAAATAATGGTGATCCATCAAGCAAGAGTGTTCTTTATATTGAAGGCTACTTAAAAGTAGACTTTGATGGTGATGGCATTGCTGAGATGCGTAGGATTTGCACTGTAGGTACAGGAAACAAAGTTCTGCGTAATGAAATTGTTGATGACCGACAATTTGCTGACTTCTGCCCAGATCCAGAACCCCATACCTTTTTTGGTATGTGTCCTGCTGACGTAGTGATGGACATTCAGCGCATTAAGTCTAATGTCCAACGTGGCATCTTAGATTCTTTGGCTCAGTCTATCCACCCTCGTACAGCTATTGTTGAGGGTCAGGCCAACATGGACGATGTGTTGAATACTGAAGTTGGTGCTGTTATTCGCATGAGAGCACCAGGTATGGTTCAGCCATTTACAACTCCATTTGTTGGACAGGCCGCTTTCCCAATGCTTGACTACTTGGATGACATTAAACAGACCCGTACGGGAATTTCTAAAGCCGCTTCTGGCTTAGATGCAGATGCCCTACAAAGCACTACCAAGGCAGCAGTATCCGCAACAGTCAATGCCGCCCATCAGCACATTGAGATGATTGCCCGTATCTTTGCTGAAACTGGTTTGCGTAAGTTGTTTACTGGCATCTTGAAGTTGGTAGTCGAGAATCAAGATCGTGCTCGTATGGTTCGTTTGCGTAACACATTCGTGCCAATTGATCCACGTTCATGGGATTCCAAAATGGACGTAACAGTTAATGTGGGTGTTGGCGATGGCACTATTGAAGACAGAATCAATATTCTGAATCAAGTCGCTATGCGTCAAGAAATGCTGATTGAAAAGACAGGTCCTAGTAATCCTGTTGTATCAATACCACAGTATACAAACACATTAACTAAGTTATTGCAACTGGCTGGTATTAAGGATTCACAGAATTACTTTAACCAGTTACCTGCTGACTTTAAACTTCCAGAGCCACCTGCTCCTAAGCCTACTCCAGAGGAGATATTGGCTCAAGTACAAGCTCAAGCTATTCAAGCTGATATTCAAAAGAAAGCCGCTGAATTGGACTTAGAACGTCAGAAAATGATTATGTCTGATGACCGAGAAAGAGATCGTATTGAGCAAGATGGTATTTTGCGTAGATATGAGCTAGAATTGAAATATGGTGTACAAATTCAAAGTGCAGAAATAGATGCTGCAATGAATCGTGACCGAGAACTAATCCGTCAACAGGCTGCAATGAATCAGGCGCAAATCCCTCAACAGCCACAACCAATGATGTAAATGGACGATCTAGAAATTAACCTCGCAAGAGGAGATAGAGCTAAGTTACTTTTAGAAGATGAACTTCTGAATGAAATGCTTAAGCGAATAGAAGATGACTGTTATCGTGAGATTCGTTCTTCCAAACTAATGGAAGGACCAGTTAGAGAGCAAGCTTACTTGCTTCTGACAACAGTAGATATTCTCAGAGCTAAGTTACGTTCTGTTATGGATACGGGCAAGATGGCAGAAGTTGCCCTTGTTCGTAGACGGGGTAGACCCCCAAACAAATGATTGTTAAACTAAGAGGTAAATATGTCCGATAACGCAAATGCAGTCGGTTCGATTACAGTAAACCAAGCAGCGCAAAGCTTTGCTTCCATGCTAGACACTCAAGAGGGTGTTGACACTGGTGCAGAGGCGCAACCAGAGGAGGAGCAATCCGAATCTGAGTCTGAGGAAGTGGAATCTGCGGAATTGCAAGAAGAAGCAGAGGAAACCACCGAGGAAGTAGAGGGCCAAGAAGAGGAAGCTGAAGAAGAAGCTCCAAGGGATGAGAAGTTTGTCGTCAAAGTTGATGGCAAAGAAATCGAAGTCCCAAAGGAAGAACTTATCCGAGGCTACCAACGTGAAGCTGACTACACACGGAAAACGCAGAAACTAGCAGAAGAGCGCAAATTAGTCGAATCTGAGTTTCAGCAAGTACGTGTAGAGCGTGAACAATATTCACAGGTGTTAGGACAATTACAGCAAAAACTGCAGGAGTTTGAGCCACAAGAGCCTGATTGGAATCGTTTAGAAGCTGAAGATCCGACTGAGTATGCCCGTCAATGGACAACACACCAGCGCAGACAACAGCAGAGGTACGCAGTCCAAGCAGAGCAAGATAGGCTTAACCAAATGCGTCAAGCTGATAACCAAAAGTACATACAAGCTACTTTAGCGCAGGAAACTGCAATATTGAAAGAGAAGATCCCTGAGTGGAATTCTCCAGAGAAAGCTAAAGCAGAAGGTAAGGCTTTGTTGGAATATGGTCAGAATTTGGGTTTTTCCGAGCAGGAGCTGAACGGCATTACTGATTCAAGGGCATTACTAGCACTCCATAAGGCGTGGAAGTATGACCAGATAATGAGTAAACGTCCAGAATTCCAAGCGAAGATTAAAAAAGCACCAAAGATGGTTAGTTCTGGTTCAGCAGGTAGCGTAAGTTCTAAGTCGAGTGATTTAAATAACGCAAAAAAACGTCTTGCACAAACTGGAAGCGTCAGAGATGCCGCATCCCTTTTCGAGAAATTTATTTAAGGACCTATCATGGCTGCTATTACAAACACCTACACTCGCTTTGACGCTAAGGGTGTACGGGAAGATCTTTCTAACGTCATTTATCAGATCTCTCCAGAAGAAACTCCATTTATGAGTAACATTGGTCGTGAAAACGTATCCAATACATTCTTTGAATGGCAAACAGATGACCTGGCTGCTGCCAGCACAACCAATGCACAGATTGAAGGCGATGACATCACCTCTTTTACAGCAGTTACAGCTACAGTTCGTTTGGGCAACTACACCCAGATTAGCCGTAAGGATGTAATCATTGCTGGTACTTTGGAAGCTGTTGACAAGGCAGGTAGACGCTCAGAATTGAGCTATCAAATGGCTAAAAAATCTGCGGAAATTAAGCGTGATATGTGCTCCACAATGTTGGCTAACCAAGCCGCCACTGCTGGTTCTACATCTGCTGCCCGTAAGACAGGCGCATTGTTGGCCTTCTTGAAGACCAATACAAACGAAGGTACTGGTGGTGGTGATCCTTCATACACTACTATCCCTGATGCGGCTCGTACAGATGCCACAACAACTAACTTGCGTTCATTCAGCGAAGCAT
>Ga0209296_1000498_pt1 | contig 34248 bp, 11 predicted proteins | sample S_130206_EF_Meta_FD_187319 | JGI IMG/M metagenome (GOLD analysis project Ga0209296, IMG submission 187319) | Freshwater microbial communities from Lake Simoncouche, Canada to study carbon cycling - S_130206_EF_MetaG (SPAdes) (version 2) | ecosystem: Environmental > Aquatic > Freshwater > Lake ... | reverse complement strand
AGCAAAGTTGGCAGAGGGTGTTGGTAGAACAGCGCCGGGTGACGCACTTCGAGGGTTAACTGTACCAAAATTAGACGCACAATCACAAAAGACACAACAAGATGCTGCAAACACTGCTGCAGCCGATGATTGGCGTGTAAGATTAAGTTTAGCAAAAGGAGCAACTTATCTTTACAAAAACAAAGGCAAAGAAGGTATACTATTGCCATTAGCAGCAACTGACGGAGTTATATTCCCGTATACTCCGGCAATACAAGTTCAATATGTAGCTAGTTATGATCCAACTGAAGTAACACATAGCAATTATAAATTCTTCTCTTATAGAGGTAGTGCGGTAGATCAAATTTCAATAACATGTGAATTTACTGCCCAAGATACTAAAGAGGCAGAATATCTATTAGCGGTAATACATTTTTTCAGATCCGTTACAAAAATGTTCTATGGAAAAGATCAAAATCCTAAAAACGGCACACCCCCACCATTATGTTATTTGACTGGTCTGGGCACATATCAATTTGATAATCATCCATTGGCAATAACCGGATTCACTTATTCATTACCAACAGATGTAGATTATATTAGGGCACAAAGTGCTAGTCCGCCCCCTGGAGTAAGTACTGCCCCTTCAAACGTTCCGTCTAGTAATAGTAATAGTGTATCAGGTAATCGTGCTCAGGTCGCTGGACTATCGCCAGGAGCACTTGCTAATCCGCCAGTTTTTGATTCGACCAAAGCACAAAAAAATAAACCTACGTATGTACCTACGAAAATAAGTATTACTATAACAGCAGTACCAATTGTAACAAGAAATGATATTAGCAATAATTTTAGTTTAGAAGAATATGGAACAGGCGCATTGTTAAGAGGCAAACAACGTAAATCAGGTGGAGGAATTTGGTAATGGCAACAAACAGTATATACCCGCAATCAAGCCCGTACTATAGTACCGGAGTAGAAACTAATCAATTTTTAGATGTGATGCAGAATCGCCCAATACCCATGCAGACAAGTGATATATATTGGGAGATAAGACAAGTATATGAATATCGTCCAGACTTATTAGCATATGACTTATATACTGATAGTAGATTGTGGTGGGTATTTGCGAGCAGAAACCCAAACACATTAAAAGATCCTTATTTTGATTTTGTTGCAGGCACGGGTATATATTTACCTAAGTTAGATGTTATAGTACAAGCGTTGGGTATATAAGATGTCATCAGCGTTAGATAGTTTACAACGAATAGCAGATAAAATAGATGCGGCTATTGCCACCTTTCAAATAACGGTTCAAGCAGTAACAGAAAAGATAAATGCAGTGGATCCAAAAGATCCAACGGCATTAGAACAAATTGCTGCTATACAAGCAGAATATAAGGCAGCTAGAGACACGTATGTAGGCATAGTAAAGCCGGCGTTTGATGAGATGCAAACTATAATTAACGGGTTGCCGGCAGATGAAAAAAATGCCGGACAAAAAATATTTAATGATGTTAGTACACGTAACAACATCTCTACCGAAAAAGCAGCAGCATATACTGCAACCAAAGATACAAAAACTGCGGAAGCAAAAGCTGCTGCTGAAGCCGTAACCAAAGAAGTAGAAACCAATGCTGCTAAAACTCCAGAACAAACGGCTGCACAAAACAAGCAATATGCCGCGTCGGCAGCGCCCAAGGATGATCAAGGTAATCCTCCTGCGGCCGGTAAAACCAATAACACAACAAATACTAATGCTTCTACAGGATTACCCTCTGCAGCAGTTTCTACACCCACTACACAGGGCGCAGATAAAGCAGTTTATCTGCCAGATAAATCAGTAACCGAATTAAACCGGGTAGAAGTCTCTGCTAAAGACACATTTAAATTACCCGGCAGAAGATTACAAAATCCACTAGGTAATTTTAGTAGCTATACATATCAAATATCATTATACATGATAACACCTGACGCATATAAAGCATTTGTGGCATCGGGCAGAACTGATATAAATGCTGTTGATAGCGCGGCCGGAGCAGCTAGAGAAGTAGCAGCAAACATAGCAACAAGCAACAACGCACCAACTAGAACAGGTGGATTAGCAAATGGCAATACAGGGGGCAGCGGATCTCCTCCCCCACCACTAACTGCCGCTGCGGCCTCTAATTCTACTCCTGTGGGTGGAGCATATTTAATTGCTCAAAGTGGTGGTATTAACTCAACAGAAAAACGTGCCCCTGGATTTGATACAGATTTTTATATAGATGAATTAAAGATAACACAATATTTGAATACTTCTTCTGCTGCCAATGCAGCAGATTTTAGTTTTACTATTACTGAACCATATGGATTTTCTTTTACTACAAGATTACGTAAAGCAAATGATGCCCTAGCAGCAATCACTAAAGCAAAAAATGCTGCTGATGTAAAGAATCCATCAAGACAATTTTTTGTATTAGGAATTAGATTTTTGGGATACGACCAAGACGGCAACATAATCGATCCTAAAAAGATACCCGGCGCCGATGGAGATCCTAATGGTAATTCGTCTGGATTATATCAACGATATTTTGATATAATGATTAAAGAATTTAAATTTAGTATTACAGGTAAGACAGTTGTATACAATATAAAAGCTGCTCCATGTAGTGATATAGCATCTCTTGGAACAAAAAACGGTATTGTTCCTCCTGACACCACTGTGTTTGGTAAAACAGTACTGGATGCTTTAATGGCTACTGACGGAATTGATAACCGTAATAAAGGAGGCGGCGCAGGCGGTGTATCAGGTTCTTTGGGGTTGCTTAGTAAATTAAATAAAGAAGAAAAACAAAAAGAAACAAACGGCGATATTGATATAGCAAATGAATATTCTGTAAAATTTGTAGGTGCTCCAGAAGGCACAGATGAGGACGGCGAACCAGCATACGATCCTATACGTGATGCTGTACTTATGAGCAAAAATGATTTAGATAAAAGAAAATGGGCAATGAATCCTAATATCACTAAGACTGATGAATCTAATGAAAGCAACGCAGTAAGTTTAGTACCAGATGATTCAATAAGAGGGATAGCAATTAAAGGGGGTACACCAATTATACAGGCAATTAATTCAATCATTTTACAAAGTAATTTTGCTGAAAGAGCATTAAGAAGAATCTACAAATCTACTACAGAACCGGACGCATCAAAAAAAGAATACGCAGGTCTTCCCCCAGACGGAGCTACCGAAGATTCTATGGTGCCGGCAATACACTGGTATAACCTTAGTCCACAAATTGAAATAAAAGGATGGGATACTAAAAGAGGAGATTGGGCATATAAAATTACTTATAATATACAAAAATACGATACCCCAATTGTAATAAGTCCATATGTAAACACACAACGAAAATATTACGGGCCACATAAACGTTATAGCTATTGGTATACTGGTAAAAATTCTGAAGTGTTATCATACCAACAAGAACTGAATAATAATTATTTTATTACCGCGACCCCGGGTATTAAACCCACCCCTTCATCACAGGGAGGTTCGACGGATGTGCCAATAAAAATAGGGTTACAGCCACAAGATCAACCTGATCAGGGTAGATTGGGGCCGGGCCTGGAAGCACACAATTCATATATGACAAGTTTATATGATCCTGGCGCATATGCTATGGCAAAGATACAGATATTGGGAGATCCAGATTTCTTAATGCAACCTTCAGCAATTGGTATAAACAAATTGTATAAACAATTTTATGGGGTAGACGGGTTTACTATAAATCCAAATGGCGGACAAGTTTTTATAGAAATTGATTTCAAAGAACCAGTTGATTATGATAACAACAATGGACAATTAAGTATTAATGAATCAATTTATTTTTGGAAATATCCAGCTGATGTACAAAAAGATATTCAAAGACGCGGCGGCGGAGTAAGTTACACTGTTAAAACTGTTACTAGTACTTTTAGTAAAGGTAAATTTATACAAGATTTAGAATGTAATATTAATACGTTTTCTGATCCTGGCGCCCCGGACGAGCAAGGAAGACAAGCAAACGCTGAAAAAGCAGCTAATGCCGGGTTTGTACAAGCACCGGGTGAAAAGGGAAGAAGTGGCATTACTGCCGGGCCCGCAACAACAGGAGACGGTACTGCTACTACAGTAAATACAGGTTTTGCCGCAAGTGCTGCTACATCATTACTTGGGAATGCTAATCAATCGGCTGCTGATGTTTCAAGGCTTACTAATATGGGCACTAATGCTCTAAATAATGTCGCGGCCGGGGCATTGGGAACGATACAGACTAAACTTGGACCAGTAGCAGATAACTTTGGACGAGGATAACAACTAATTTATATATGGCAACAAACGAATTTAAACCAAGAGGCGAATCAAAATCAACTAAGCCTGGCGCTGGCGGCGGCGTACTGCGTAATACCCCTACCTTGGGTATTGTAAAAAACAATATTGACAATACCCGCGCAGGTAGAATACAAGTATATCTAGCAGACTTTGGTTCGATTAATCCAGACGATAGCAGTAGTTGGGTAACAGTAAGTTATCTAAGTCCTTTCTTTGGCAATACAATGTCGCAAGGCGGCACTAAAAAAGATGATTACGGAAGTTATACTAAAAACCCAATGTCATACGGCATGTGGGTTAGTCCCCCCGACATAGGTAGTACTGTAGTTTGTATTTTTATTAATGGTGATCCAAACTACGGATACTATATAGGTGGAGTTTTACCTCCTGAATTATTACAAATGATCCCGGCAATTGGATCATCTACGGATGAAGTAACATTTAACAAAGGGGAGTCAAATAGTTATGGTGGAGCAACTAAACTGCCTGTAACTAATATAAACACTAACAACAATGATATTACAAATACTTCAAAATATTTAAATGCTCCTAAACCATTACATAGTTATTCGGCTCAAATATATTTTCAACAGGGGTTAATTAGAGATCCAGTTAGAGGACCAATATCAAGTAGTGCATTACGTGAAAGTCCCTCACGAGTAGGATGGGGAGTAAGCACCCCGGGCAGACCAATCTATCAAGGTGGCTATACAGATTCTACCATACGTCAAAATTTAGATAAACCAGCAGCATCTTTAAAAGTTGTTTCACGTAGATCAGGACACAGTATCGTCATGGACGACGGAGATGTAGACGGAAAAGATCAGTTGATAAGACTTAGAACATCACTTGGTCATCAAATATTGTTAAGTGATGATGGTCAAACATTGTTTATTGTTCATGCCAACGGACAAAGCTACATTGAGATGGGCAGAGAAGGTACTATTGATATGTACGCTATGAATAGTGTAAACATTAGAACCCAAGGTGATTTAAACTTACACGCTGATAACAATATCAATATTAATGCTAAAAAAGATTTAAATATTGCTGCTGATAATATAAAAATTAATGCTGAAACTGATATATCATACCGAGCAGGTGGAAACTTTAGTGGGTATACAATTGGCAAGTATACAGTAAAAGTAGATGGGTCAATGAGTATGAAAGCAGGCGGCGAAGGTTCATATGCCGCTGGTCAACTAATGTATATCAATGGTAGCAAGATTAATTTAAACACTGGCGCAACATCAGTTACTCCGGCAGTTGTACCTAAAATACCTATTGTAGCACATACTGATACATTGTTTGATGCTACTAAAGGATGGGCAGCATCGCCGGGTTATTTATTATCTATTGTTAGTCGTGCTCCGGCTCACTCGCCGTGGGCTAGCGCAGGACAAGGGGTTAATGTTACAGTAAATAGTAATAGCAGTGGAGCATTTTAATGGCAAAAATTAAAGAATTATTAGGTAGTCAAGACTATACCAATGCGGTAAAATTGCCACCTCCTAATCCAGTATCGCCTGCCACACTATCTACAGTGCCTGCTGTAGGAACGGTTAGTGCTTCAATGAATCCCGGAGTATCTGCCGGTATGATTGGCGCAGCCGCAAGTCAAGCAGCCGGCGCATTTCCGAGTGTTCCGGGACTTGGTTCTGCAGTTATAACTGATCCAACTGGTACTATTACTGCTGGCGTTGGTATGTTAGCAAAGACACCAAAACAAATGGAAGCGGCGGGAATATTAAAGCCAGGATCAGCTGCATTAATTACTGGATTGATTCAGCAAGGAATGCCTGTTAAAGCAGCGATGACAAATAATTTGTTTACTGGTTTACCAGGTGCTGAAACTTTAAAAACATTTGTTAATAATATTCCTGCTCAAGCAGCATGTCAAATAGTTAATTTACAGCAAGCACAAACTGCTATGATGATGACCGGAGCAATATCTGGAAAAGAACAACCCGGTCTTGTTGCTGGCATAATAAATTCAGCAGCACAAGTAGGTGTTAAAGCTACTAGCGCATTCTTACAGAGTACAGTAAATGTACAATCAGCTCCTCCACCGCCTCCCATGACAGGTGGAGTAGCTGAAATAAATAATGTTGGACTTTCTAGTTCAGCAAATACGACCGGATTTTCTGGTTCTGTGGGGAGTTTTATTTAATGGATATACCTACACCAAGTTCTTTGGCTAATGTAGCATCAACTATATCTGCTGGCAATTTTGCTTCAAACATGGCAACAACTGTAACCGGTGGATTAGGATCTATTACAAACGGAATAGCAGGAATGCCAAGTCCGAATTCATTGTTGAACAGTGCAGCCGGCAATTTGACAGGTGGACTAACCGCGGCAGCAGGTGGACTAGCAGGTGGACTAGCAGGTGGACTAGCAGGTGGACTAGCACGTGGACTAACAGGTAGCCTAACCGCGGCAGCAGGTGGACTAACAGGTAGCCTAACCGCGGCAGCAGGTGGATTAACAGGTGGCTTAGCCGCGGCAGCAGGCGGCCTACTAAAAGGCAATCCAGCTGATTTGTTAAAGGGTAAATTAGACGGTATCAAGTTACCTGAAATTACAGGGTTAGCCGGGGCACTTGATGCTGCTAAAGGTATATCAGGTTCTGCGTTTGGAGCAATAACAAAATCATTTAAAGCATTCACCCCGGGTATCCCTCAAAACTTAACATCAATTGCTAAAAAGAATACTGAGTTGTCGGCAGCAGCAGACGCAGCAAGTGCCGCTGCAGGCGGATTGACTGGCGGACTAAAAGCAGCAGCAGGCGGACTAGCAGGTGGACTAGCAGGTGGACTAACAGGTGGACTAACAGCAGCAGCAGGTGGACTAACAGGTGGACTAACAGCAGCAACCGGCAATTTAACAGGTGGGTTAACAGCAGCAGCCGGCAATTTGGCAGGTGGACTAGCAGGTGGACTAGCAGGTGGACTAGCACGTGGACTAACAGGTGGACTAACCGCGGCAGCAGGCACTGCTTTGGGCGGACTAACAGCAGTATCAGGAGGTGCGGCATCACTTGCTAGTGGAGTAAGTGCTTTGGCCGGCGGGCAATCTGCTATAGCCTCGGTAACTAGTTTTGCATCCGGCACTGTAAGTGGAGTCACTGGTACATTATCTAACGTTAGCGCACTAGCAAGTACATTATCTACCAGCGCATTAAATCAAGTTAGCACTGCTACAGCTTCATTGGGAGGAGCAGCAGCATTGTTAACTGGTGGTTCCTTAACAGGAGCAGCAAGTAAACTTTTAGGAGGCGCAGCAGGCGCAGCAGCAGCAGCTAGTGCTTTAGGTAAACTAGGAGGCGCCGCAGGCGCATTAGATGCCTTAAAAAACGGAGTTGGTGGATTAACTGATATGGCAAAAGGTCTGGCCGCTGGCAAATTGGGATTATCTTCTTTAGCCTCAATGGGATTGTCAGGCAGCGCATCAGCCGCATTGGCAGCAAGTATGAATGCTCTTAGTACATCAAGTCCTTTCCCAATCAAAATGCCACAAGTTGCGATTGGTACAGTTGATAGAAGTGAGTTAATAGCAGCAGCTACAAAAGCACTAGGTAACCCTATAATCCCGGCACCAAATTATGCTGCCCCTAGCAGTGAGGAACTAAAAGCCCAACTAACCCGACTAGAAAATGTACAAAAGTTACGAGAAGATTATTCTGCTGCGGTAGAAAAATTTAATGCTGCTTTTGCGATAAGACATCCAGAAGCTAAGGCTAAGGCGGCCGAGTATAGAGAAGCCAAAGCTAACTTACCTGAGGGTGATCCGGAACGTGAAGCAATATATGCTCGTAACAAACCTATTGTTAATAGTTTTGTTATATGGGAAAAAGACGAACGAGCCAAACTTGAGGCAATGAGAAAAGCATGGTTAGATGCCCCTACACGATAATCAAACATAAATATAATATAGGATAAATTATGCCAGCGTACATTGGATTCAGCACACTAAACGCAAATAAACCAAAATCTACTAACCTACCTGCGTCTCCACAGGGCGGAGTTGGATCAACAATTGGACCAGTTAATGTTGGTAATAAATTTGCTTTATATGATACCCCATTGGTTATACAAGACTTTATCAACGCATTAAATATTCAACAGGGTCAAAAAGTAGGCAACCCTGGCTATGGAACAACACTTTGGAGTTTCGTATTTGAACCAAACACTTTGGATACTCAGTTTCAATTAGAAAACGAAATTCGTAGAGTAGCAAATCAAGACCCTAGAATGGTAGTAAATTCAGTGAATGCTTATCCACAAGAAAACGGCATATTACTGGAAGTTGAAATGGCTATCAGCCCGTTTAATCAAGCACAAATGTTAAGCGTGTTCTTCAATAACGCTACTAATAGCGCAGTTTTACAATAAAGCTAAAAAACCCAAGTTCTCAGGTATGATAAATACTTAAAAGAGAATAACTATGGCTACAAGTTCAAGACAATCAGCATTATTTGGGGTAAATGACTGGAAGGCCATTTACCAAACTTTCCGTGAGGCAGATTTTAGAAGCTATGATTATGAAACTCTACGCAAAAGTTTCATAGATTATTTGCGTCAATACTACCCTGAAACATTCAATGACTATATTGAATCCTCAGAATTTATCGCTCTACTTGACGTTATGGCGTTTATGGGACAAGGTCTTGCTTTTCGCAACGACTTAAACACCCGCGAAAACTTCATTGACACTGCTGAACGTAGAGACAGTGTTATCAAATTAGCTAACTTGGTAAGCTATACCCCTAAGCGTAACTTAGAATCACAGGGTTATTTAAAAGTAACTAGCATTCAAACTACACAAAACATTTCAGATTTGAATGGATTCAATCTAAGCAATACTCCGGTATTATGGAATGATCCAGCTAACCCATCATGGTTAGAACAGTTTAACACAATTATTAATGCGGCATTAATTAATACGCAACGTGTTGGGTTGCCAGGAAATTCAGCACAAATTCTTGGTGTAAAAACTGACGAATATACTTTACAAATTCCAGCCGGCAGCTTGCCAGTCATACCATTTAATTCTATTGTTAGTGGATTAAACATGAATTTTGAATTATGTAGCGTAACTACAGTTGGTGAAAATTATGTTTATGAAATACCACCTGCGCCTACTAACAGATTTAATATGCTATATCGTAATGATAAACTAGGATATGGTAGTCCAAACACAGGATTCTTCTTTTACTTCAAACAAGGTTCATTGACTAACTTTGATTTTACATTACAACAACAAATAGCCAATCAAGCAATTGATATTGATATTCAAGGTATTAATAATTCTGATACATGGTTATATGAAATAAGCAGAACAAACGGTGCGTTTGGGCCATGGGCAAAAGTAGATAATATATATGCGGATGCATATCTTCAAACTGAAAATAGTGTTAAGAAAATCTTTTCAGTTAACAGTAGATTTAACGACCAAGTAACTTATATATTTGGTGATGGTGTGTTTAGTGAGATACCAGTTGGTAACTTTAGAGCATATGTTCGTGCTGGCAATGCGTTAACCTATACTATACAGCCTACTGAAATGCAAGGGTTATCAATATCATTTAATTATGTAAGCAGAATTGGTCGCCAAGAAACATTAACGTTTGGTTTATCTTTACAAGTTCCAGTGTCAAATGCTCAAGTAAGAGAATCACTTGCTGACATTAAACAACGTGCGCCAAGTCGTTACTATACACAAAATCGCATGGTTAATGGAGAAGATTATAATAACTTCCCATACACCTTGTATAGTTCAATTATTAAATCAAAGGCTATTAATCGTAGCAGTGTTGGTGTAAGTAAGAATTTAGATTTGCTTGACCCAACTGGTAAGTATAGTAGCAGTAACAGTTATGCCAATGACGGTGGAGTTTGGTTAAATGATACTGAAGGATATGCCACACTTACAATAAACAGTTTAAGTGATATCACAACGTTTTTAAATAGCACTTTGGCTTCTATTTTAGAAGATAACAGGTCTTTACAATATTATATTCAAAATTATCCTAGATATGCTATTGGTCCAACAATTACTGAACAGGGTACAGCAGTAACTGATCCAAATGAATCAGAAGTATATTGGCAAACAAGTACAGTTGATGCTAATAGTTCTACTGGATATTTTTATGATATTCTTAATTTAGCAGATACCCCAATTCCAGTTGGTACTTATTCAACGTATAATACAAAATATATAACAAAAGGTGCTCTATTAAAATTCATAGCACCATCGGGTTATTATTTTGATACTAACAATAGATTAGTAAGTGGCGTTGCTACAGCATCTAATAAATCATACATGTGGACCACTGTGTTAAATGTAATTGGTGATGGATATAATAATGGATTAGGTCAATTTGCAAACGGCACCGGCCCAATAACAGTTAACGGCTATGTACCATCTGCTGCTCAGTTAATAGTTGTAATACCATCATTTGATAACTCATTGCCAAATGCTGTTATTAATGAAGCTACGGTTAGGTTAGATTTACAACAAAACTTCTCATTAGTTTTTAATAACTCATTAACTATCGCACAGCAACGCTGGAGTGTACAAGCATATAATAACTCTGCTTATTTTGTTAATTTTGAAAGTGTAGGGTACAACAGATACACCGTAACATATAAATCATTGGCATATTATTTTGGTAGTGTAGCAGATACTAGATTTACATATGAAGCAGGTAAACTAGTATATGATCCGTTCTCGGGAATAATTTTACAAGACTTTGTAAATGTTTTAGCTACTAATACACAACCAGGTTCAAATTATCCATTAACCCAGCCGGTGAAGGCAAGTATAATTGGTCAAACTATTGAAACTGATGGATACGTAAATGATTTTGAAGTTGAAATTGCCAGTATAGATGTTAATAACAGAACAGTAATAGAAAATCCAGACTTCTTTAATGAGGTTACAGGATATGTGACCGGTAATACTAATATTGGCATATACACTTTCTTTGAACAGATACAAGATGCGGTTAATTTAACTAGAGAAGAATTAATAGCATCATCCACAGTGATATATCAATATGCGACTTCTAACCAAATTGAGATTGTAAAATATGAATACCCTGAGGGACAATTGTTTTACGCATACAATGAGACAGATGCTGCCGGCCTATATAATGTATTTTACATTACAGTACAGGATCCAACAATAACGACTCCATATTATGCTTTGGTTCTTCAACCACAATATAGTATGAGACCCGGCCGTCAAGGATTACAATTCCAATATCGTCATAATAGTAATAATACTACACGCATTGATCCTGCTACAACAAACATAATTGATTTGTATGTGGTTACTCAAGCATACTATACGGCTTATCAAAACTGGATACAAGATACTACCAATACTGTTCCTATGCCATCACGACCAACTATTAGTGATTTAACAACTGAATATAGTCAACTACAAGATTTTAAAATGTTAAGTGATAGCGTAATTGTTAATAGTGTGGTGTTCAAGCCATTGTTTGGACCTAAGGCAGCAGCAGCATTACGTGGCACAATTAAAGTTATTAAAAATTCTAATACCAATGCTAGTGATAGTGAGATTCGTAGTGCTGTACTAACTCAGATGGATAATTATTTTAGCATTAATAATTGGAATTTTGGTGATACGTTCTATTTCAGTGAATTGAGTGCGTATATACATAATCAAATTGGTGAATACGTTAGTTCTTGCGTATTAGTACCAAACGACCCAACATTACATTTTGGAGATTTGTATGAAATCAAATGTATGCCTTACGAAATATTTGCTAACGCAGCAACCTCTAATGATGTAATTGTTATTGCGGCATTAACACCCGCCGAATTACAGATAGCATAAGTAATATATAACATAAAGATTTTCAAAGATGGCAACAAGAATTAGAACATTAAATTTTCTTCCAGATATATTTAAAACCGAAACCAATGCTCAGTTTTTAGCAGCAACACTAGACCAACTAGTTGCTCAACCTAATACTAAAAAGATTGAGGGTTATGTAGGGAGTAAATTTGGATATGGAGTTAATGCCAAAGACTATTATGTTACTGAACCAACTAAAACTAGAACAGATTATCAATTAGATCCGGGTGTTGTTTTCTTAAAAGAAAATGAATCTGTTGCTAAAGATTTTATTAGTTATCCTGGGATAGTTGATGCTTTGACCACTCAAGGTGGTATAACTGCTGATAACAATAGATTATTCAACAGTCAATTTTATTCATGGGATTCGTTTACTAACTTAGATCCAATAATCAATTTTAATCAATACTATTGGATACCAGAAGGTCCGGAACGTGTAGTAGTAGCAGCTAATGTTATCTATAACACTTCAAATTATATTATACAAGATGAATCAACTTATTATTTGATATCATCAGAAACCAATCCAACCCCATCGATTAATCCGTCGCTAACATTATTGCGTGGTGGCACATATACATTTACTGTAAATCAACCTACTCAATTTTGGATACAGGGTGAGCCAGGCATAACTGGGTTTAGTAGTACACAACACAATGTACAAACTAGAGATGTTTACGGAGTTGAAAACAATGGAGCATCACAGGGTGTTGTAACATTTACCGTACCTGAAAAGAACGCATTATCTGATATTAACTTCCCAGGAAACAACACCGTTGATGTTGTGTCTACATTGGCATTTGATGAAGTTAATGGGGCTTTTGTAAATGATATTGGTGGTATAGATGGTGTAACTGCGTTAAACGGGTTAACGGTGATGTTTTACAATACCGGAGTGCCAAACGAATCTGGATTTGTACATAAATTTTTTAGTCAAACTGAATACGATACCAATGACAATGTTATTGTACCTCCTGCTACAATTACTGTTACCGCAACTAGTTCAACCAACAATACAGTAACGTGTGATTCAACTAGTAGTCTTATTGAAGGACAAACTATAACATTTACTGGCACAGAATTTGGAGGATTAACCGCCTACTCAACCACCAGCGGCCCATGTATATACACAGTAACTTCAATTCTTAATCCTACTCAATTTACAATAGCAATACCGGGCTCGTCAAATGAAATTGGTGGCATCCCTCTATTAACACTTAGTAATGCTGCTGGCACAATGATTGGTAATATAAATGAAGGTTTATATGAAGAAGGTTTTTACACTCCGGTCGCTGGAACGTTTTATATAATAAATCTATTAGGAAGTGATGATAATCCGTTTATACAATTAACAAAATTATCAAATATTCCTACTACTGAAAGAATTACTGCTTCATTTGGAACACAATGGGCTGGCAGAAATTTCTATAGAAGTACTATTGGGGTAATAACACTATATCCATATAATAGCGCAATCTTAGATGTTTTGTATTATCAAGATGGAACTAATCCAAATAAAGTAGGTGTTTTAAATATTGTTGATAACAATATTACAAATCAAATTAATGTAAATGCCGATATACTAGGAAAAACAAATTATACTGCCCCAAATGGAGTGGTGTTTACTAACGGCTTAAAAATATTATTTCAAGGTAATATCTATCCAGCAAGTTATAACAACGTAGAATATTACGTAGAGGGCGTCGGTACAGCAATTGAGTTAATACCAGTTACCACATTAGTTTCTCCGGGATTGTTTTCTGCTGGTGAATATATCCCGTATGACACTATACCATATGATATTGGTAATTATGATTCTAGTTTATACATCCCAGTAGATCCTGATTATATCACGATTGCTAGAAATTCAATTAACAGAAACCCATGGTCAAGAAGTAATCGTTGGTTCCACATTGACGTTATTAATGCTTCTGCTACATATAACAACAATCCTGATTTGATTACTGCTTATACTCAAATTGATAATAAAGCAAAACGTCCAATTATTGAATTTTATCCTAATATTAAATTATTTGATGCCGGTGTAGTTGGTAAAGATCCTATTGATTTTATTGATACTAGAACAACTGACGCATTTACAACAGTGTCTGGTGAACCTAACTATTATCCTGACGTAGCTGGCTGGACAACCGCAACTGCTACGATTGCCCCTGTGACAGGAGCAATAACCTCTAGAACAGCATCATATACTTACGCATTGATTAATCAAGTTACATTGAGTAGCACAGTTGGATTACACGTAAATGATACTATAAGTTTTGGTTCGTCATTTGGTGGTATCACCTCTGGTACTACTTATACAATTTCCTCAATTGTAGGTAGTAACATCACGTTAAATGATAGCTATGGAAATTTAGTTATACTGAATAATTCAGGTCCAGTTTCTGTAACTACATCAATATATCCATATAGTACTACTATCACAATACCAACTGTTGGGGTGTCTGGTCTATTTGAAATTGGACAGTATATTGGTGATTCAACTGTATTATTGCCTAGCGTAACTTTCATTACCGATATAACTACAGCTGGATCCAACACAATATTAACTATTTCATGGTATGAACAAACTACTATTGCTGCTACCAGTGTTGCCGCATTAGTAACCGCTGATACCCCATTGGATAATTATGCGTTGTTTGATGGAGCAAGAGTAGTATTTTCGGTTGATACTAATTTGGAAGTAAGAAATAAGATTTTTATTTCTAGATTTTCTACAATTGTTCCCGGTGCTACTCCGGTAATTACTTTAACCGAAGCGGAAGATGGATTGGTATTAGCAGACGAACAAACTGCGGTGTACAGAGGATACAATTATATAGGTAAAGATTTCTATTTTACAGGTACTACTTGGATAGAAGGTCAACAAAAAACCACTCTCAATCAAGCACCTAGATTTGATGTGTTTGATAAGAATGGAATTAGCTTCGGAGATCCTGACATATATATTGGTACTTCATTCACCGGATGTACATTATTTTCATATGGGTTAGGAGTTGGAGCAAACGATACAGTATTGGGTTTCCCGATACGCTATAGTTCTGTTAACAACATTGGAGATATTAGTTTTGATGTAACATTAAATTCTGCTACATTCAATTACGTTAGTGGAACAACATCGGTAACTCAAAAAGTCAACACTGGATATGTATATAACTATACATTATCTAGTAACAATACCCCAACCGTTGTTAGACAATTAGGTTGGCAAACTGCTGTATCACCTAGTGTACAATATCAAATTTTTGAATTTGATTGGAATACTATCACTACCGGAAATGTATTTACATGCGACATAGCACCTATAGTTAGTACCCCAACTAAATGGCCGTTAATTCAAGTTTATATTAACAATGTATATCTATCAAGTAATGATTGGACAAGCATATTTACTGACACAACTACTACAATAACCATACCAAACATTGGTACTGTAGATACTGTTGTACAGATTTTAATATTAAGTGATCAAGTAAGCGCAACTGCTTATTTCCAGACACCTATTAACTTAAATAACAATCCGTTAAACCAAGACCTAACTAGTGTTAACATTGGTGATATTCGTGGACAATATCAAAGTATATTCTTTAATAATCCTGACACAACTGGTGAAGTTTTTGGACCAAATAATTATCATAACTTAGGCGATTTGGTTCCGTGGGGCAATCGAATAATTCAAAATAGCGCAGGATTACCTGCTGTTGGTACTTTCTTACGTAATCAAGCACATGATCTTTTTAACGCATTACTATTCAATAGTAGAGAATATATAACGTTTAAAACATTGTTGGTAGATACTGTTAATAATTCAGATTATAGTAGAATACTAACCCCTTCAGAAATGTTAGATTTAGCATTAGATACCATAAACTCAACACATACTAATGACCAATCTTTCTTTTGGAGTGATATGTTGCCATCAAAGGCACCGTACATTGTTAACACATACAGTTTTGCCAATTCATTAGATGTTAGTATCTATCTTCTAAGTCATATCTATAATTTTGCTACAGCAAACTACGATGGAGTATTAGTATACCTACTACGTAACGGCATCCAAACTCAATTAGTTAAGGGTGTCGATTATACAATTAGTATAGATAGTCCTTCACTAACTATTACTACTGATTTGATACCTAATGATCAAATTACAATCAAAGAATATAATCAAACATACGGAAGTTATGTTCCAAATACTCCTACAAAGTTAGGATTGTATCCTGCGACTATTCCAAGTGTAGTACTAGATACAGCATATAATCCAGAAACATATTTTATCGTAGGACACGACGGATCATTTAATAAATTATACGGAAACTATAATACTACTACTAGTACATTAACTGACTTTAGAGATCAAGTATTACTTGAGTATGAAACTCGTGTATATAATAACTTAAAATTAAGTGAAACAGTTCCAGCTGGTTCATATCAAGGTGTTATAATTCCTGGCTTCTTTAGAAGTACAGATTATTCATACGATGAATTTTTACAAATTTATAGTGAATCATTTTTAAACTGGGTTGGTCAAAATAGAATTAATTATAAGACTCAATTCTATAATACTACTAATCAATTCTCTTACAACTATAGAAATAGCGGTAATAAAATAAACAAAGATCCTATTGATCAGGGATATTTTAGAGGAGCATATTTGTATTTCTATGACACCTCTACTCCAAACGAAACTCCATGGGAAATGTTAGGGTTAGCTAATGAACCAACTTGGTGGACAACTCGTTATGGACCAGCACCATACACAAGTGATAACTTAGTGTTGTGGGGAGATTTAGCAGCAGGTTTAGTTTGGAATAACGGAGACTCATTTATTAAGCCTAGCTATGTACGTGACGGGCTATTAGATATAATACCGGTAGATAGCAATGGAGATTTATTATCTCCGCTTGATTCAATTGTAGGTAATTATGACCAGAATATATTCAGAAAAGATTGGATAGTCGGGGATGTAGGTCCCGCGGAGTTTAGTTATCGTAGAAGCAGCACTTGGGCATTTGATTTAATGCGTATATTAGCGTTGACCAAACCTGCTGATTTCTTCAATCTAGGCATTGATGTAGATAATTACAAATACAATACAGAATTTAATCAATATCTAGTGGGTGATAGAAGTCATTTAGTATTATCTGAAATTCCAATTTACGGCAATGGAACCCCTGCGACTAGTTATATCAACTGGATTGTTGATTATGAAAAACAAGTTGGGGTAGATGCTACTACAAATATCACTACTTTATTAGATAACTTAGATGTTCGTTTAGTTTATCGTTTAGCTGGATTTAGTGATAAGACATTGCTAAAGTTCTATGTTGAAAAGAGTTCAGCAAACAGTAATAACAGTTCATTATTAATACCTGACGAAAGTTATGCGGTATTATTATATGAAAATCAACCATTTGATAAAATTGTATATAGCGGTGTTGTTGTACAGATAAGTGAAAATGGTTATAAAGTATATGGTAATTCACAAACAAATGCGTACTTTACCGTATTAGTTCCTACGTTTGGTGGAAGTTCAGAAAAAATAACAGTAGAAAACTCAACTGTTAGTGTAACTAGCACCTTTACTAATAAAACAGAAGTAATACCCTACGGTACTGAGTTTTACAATATACAACAAGTATCTCAATTTTTAATTAGCTATGGCGAATACTTAAAAAGCCAGGGCATGGTCTACGAACAAATAGAAAATGGCATACCAATTAATTGGCAACAAATGGTTGCTGAATTCTTATATTGGTCTCAAGTAGGATGGGAAATAGGTAGTATTACTACAATAAATCCATCTGCTACTTTGTTGGCTATTGATAAAGAAAGTCGTATTGTTCAACCATTAACATTACAAAGACATAATTTTGTATTAAATCAGAATCTATATCCTATACAGAATGTAGATTTATCAATTGTACGTGATGGTACGGCATTTACGGCACAACCATTAAACTCAGGCGATGCTATAAGTTATGGTCAATTCAATATCAGCAATATTGAACATGGCATTGTATTTGATAACACTACTTTATTCAATGATATAATTTATAATTTAATTACTGGATTACGTCAGAATAGAATTTATGTACGAGGTACAAAAACTGCTGATTGGAACGGCAATGTTGACGCATTTGGTTTTATACTTAATCAAGATAATATTGTTGAGTGGAGTAAAGAAATTAAGTACACCACTGGTTCTATAGTCAAATATAAAAACAAATATTGGATAGCAATTACAATCATACAAGCGAAAGAAATATTTGATGAGCGTGATTGGAAAGAAACTGATTATAACGAAATACAAAAAGGACTATTGCCTAATAGTCAAACTCGTTCATATGAAAGCACATTATACTATAATGTAAATACCGCTAACTTAGAAAATGATGCTGATTTATTAAGTTTTAGTTTAATTGGATATCGCCCAAGAGATTATATGGCGTTGGCAGACCTTACTGATATAACACAAGTTAATGTCTACCAAAACATGATTAAATCAAAAGGAACACCTAATGCTGCTAAAGCATTCAAGGGTGCTAATCTTCCACAAGGTGGAATTGATTATGATGTTTATGAAAACTGGGCCATCAAGTCAGGTGAGTTTGGTGGAGTATTAAACAATAACTTTATTGAGTTTAGATTAAGTCAACCAGACTTAACTGGTAATCCTTCTATTGTCGGGTTAACAAATGGTAATTATACTGAGGGTGTTCAACAAGAAGTTTCATTAAACAACGTGTTTAACTATGGTAGACCAATCACATCACCCGATATTTTATCTACAATCTCTAGTTTAACTCCGTCTACGTTGTACCCTACAGCAGGATATGTTAACTACAACGATGTTAAATTAGCAAGTTATTATTATTCTGGGTTAGTAAACGGACAAAACTCAGTAGGCACAGTTATACCTATTAATGAATTTTATGTAAGAGATTATGCTTGGTTGGCAAGTTATCTTGGTACATGGCAAGTATATACCCCTAGTAGTTTAGGCTCAGTTATTAATGCTAAAAACAATTTAAATGGTACAGTAACTATCACATTTAGTCAAGCACATAATTTAAAACGTTATCAGCCATTTGCGATTGTAAATTTTAATGTAGCAATTAATAATTATTATATTGTTTCAGCAATCGTAGATCCATTCAATGTTATGATTAACTTATCATTGAATCCTCAAATAACTAGCATCAATGGTCAAGGAATTGGCTTCAAACTTCAAAGTCAACGTGTAGCTACTGCTCCTGAAATAGTTGACTTACCTTCACTATTAGACAATGAGTTTAATAAATTAAAAGTATGGGTTGATACAAACAATGACGGCGGCTGGGCAGTATTACGTAAGAGTTTAAACTATCAATATACTAAAGAAATATTAAAAACAGCCAGTCAAACCTTAGGTAGTGCGGTAGCATTTACTACCGCTTTGGGTTATATGGTTGGTGATAGCAGTGCCGGAGAAGTGTATAGATATGCGTATGACAATGTAACTGATAGCTACTTAGAGAAGCAAACTATTAGTCACGGCGTTTCATTTGGGGCAAACATAACATATATTGATGATTTGTTTGTAATCTCTGAACCAACTGGTTCACCAAATGTATATATCTATCAATTAATAACTACCACGTTGTTGAATACATTGTTGCTATATCAAACTATCGCGGCACCGTCTGGAGTAACAAATTGGGGATCATCAACTGCGTTGTCAGGGGATCAGAATTGGTTGTACATATCAGACACGGGTCATGCTCTTGTATATGTTTACCGTAAATCAGAAGTAACTAGTCAATATGTAAATGTTGGTACATTGAGTGTAGCCGGATTAACTTCTGCTGATAGTTTTGGTTATTCAATCTCTACTGATTATTACGGTGACACCGTAGTAATTGGGACACCTCAACAAGATTATGACATCAATACTCAAAATTACGGTTATACATATATCTTTAGTAGAACTATAGAAAACTTTGAAGCACGTTCTGGAAGCCAGGCATATATTCCTATATTGTTTAATTTAGCTTGGACTCCGGGCAATTTGTCAACTACTGCCAATGTTATTTCAAGTAATGCTATTACATTAGGAAGTGTTACTGGGTTACAAGACGGTGTTAATGGTACACCAATTGTCTTTACTGGATCACCGTACGGCGGCGTAGCAGCCAATACAGTTTATTATGTAAAACTACTTTCTGGTTCGACAATCACATTATCATTAACTAGAAATGGTACAACATTAGCATTAACCAATAGTACAGGTACAATGACGGCTAGTGGACAAACATCACCGTTGTACGTAACAGTTAATGGTACCACTTTAGCAGATAACTTGTATGCGGTTGTAGGATCAACTTTTAATGTATACAGTACTGCTACTCCAACATTAAACGCAGGTGATATAATTAATGTTAGTGGTACTAATTTTGTATTAACACAAACATTAACTAATGAAGAAACACCAAGAGTTGGTGTACAGTTTGGTACCAGCACATCTACTAACCGATTTGCTAATGAAATTTTAATTGGCGCACCGTTTGAGTTATCAGAACAAAACTATGAGGGTGCTGTTCATAGATACACCAATGGTGGTGAAAGATATGGCACTATCATTGGTACCTCTGTTTGTAATATAACTACTCCTAGAACTATATTGTTAAATGGATTCGCTGTTACATTGCCAATTGGTAATGCTACCGCAGCAGCAAACGCAATCAATTCAAATTCAGTTACTAACGTAACCGCTTCGGTAGTTGCTGGCAAATTGGCAATATCACTAGTTGATGTGAGTTTAGCAGTAGCAGGGAACAAGTTATCGTTGTCAGTATTAGATACTGATACGTTAGCTGAAATGGGTGTGATTATATATAAGCAAACACAAAAGATTGCTTGCCCACACTTAACTGGAAGAACACAATTTGGTACTGTAGTTAAATTCAATAGTTCAGGATCATTTGTAGCCAGCGCCCCGGTTGGAGCAAGATACTCTGCTACAACGTTTGATTTTACCGACGATGAATTAGATAACGATACAGTATTTGACAACAATGCGACACAATGGGTTGACACTTTCAATAACGCGGGCGCGGTATATATGTTTGATTACTTGTCTACCTATGATGAAAACATCAATGCTCCGGGCAAGTTTGTATACGCACAAAGCATCAATGCTCAAGATTTAGATTACGGCTCACAACCACATTACGGTACAGCATTAGATTTTAATGATAACGTAGTAACAGTAGGTACGCCTGGGTACAACCCAACAACGAATCCGCATGACAACATGGGACAAGTAGTAACTTATGTAAGTAACACTAGTGATCCTGATTGGGCAGTATATAGAAGTTCATCTGAAATTGTAGATATAAATGGGGTATTTAATGTTCAACTGTTCAGCGCAAATACCAATGAAACATTAGAGAATTTAGATTACATTGATCCGTTACAGGGTAAACTATTAGGAGCAGTAGCAGAGAACATTGATGTAGTATCAAATGCTGATCCAGCGTCATATAATTCTGTCGAAAATCAAGCTGGATTAGTTTGGGGAGCAGAGAAGATAGGCACATTGTGGTTTAATACTAGCACTACTCGGTTTATGAATTATCATCAAAATGATGTTACTTATAACAGTCAATGGTGGGGTAGAGTATTTCCGGGAAGTGATGTAGTTGTTTATTCTTGGGTAGTAAGTAATGTTCCACCTGTATCATACCTCGGCCCAGGTATTCCATATAGCACTGATAATTATACAATTCGTGGAATAATAAATCCAGAAGGGTTAATAACTCCAATATATTATTTCTGGGCTAGAAATACAAACATTGTGTTTGACCAAGCAGGAAAAACATTATCTGATTCTACATTAGAACTATATATTGGAAATCCTCAAGGAACTGGTATTAGTTATTTTGTTCCGTTCTTGCCTAGTGTATTTGGATTATATAATTGTTTCCCTTACATAAACGCTAAAGATACCGTACTACACTTTGGTTATTCTACTGGAGCAAATGATGATGCTACTCACAATCAATATAGTTTGATTCGTGCTAATTATGCTGATGATTTCTTACCGGGTGTTCCTGGCTCAGGCGCATCGTATCAAAATCACGCATCAGTAGGTATAACAGAACCTATCGGATTGTACAATAGAATGTTAGACAGTATGTGCGGGGTAGATAATGCCGGCGGCGTTGTACCTGACCCATTATTACCAAAAGCGGTTCAGACTGGTGTATTAGCTAGACCAAGACAAGGTTTCTTTTATAATAGATTTGGAGCATTGAAAAACTATTTACAATATGCCAATGTTGTATTAGCGCAGTTCCCAATCGTAGAATTAAGAAATCCACAATTGTTAAACAGCAAAAATCCTGAAATTGTTGACGATAATAACAATGTAATTTTTGCTATTGGTGAAAAATACGATACTTCTAAATATTGGTCTTATGTAAACTGGTGGGCAACTGGATATGATAATAATACCAAATCATCATTACAAGTTCCTATCTACGCAGATTTATCTACATTAAACGTTGCGGCCGGAACAATCGTTACTGTGGCATCTAATAGCACAGGTAGTGCGGAAACATATATATTATCTGACACCGGCATATGGGTTAGAATTGGTTTAGAAAATGGAACAATTGAATTTAGTAGCGTTCTTTGGGATTACACCGAAGCTAGATTGGGCTTTGGCGATAACTTCTTTGACACTACTCCTTACGATGAATATCCAAGTACAGAAACTAGGTATATTGTTCGTGCGTTGAATGAAGAAATTTATACAAATGAGTTATTGATTTTTAGAAATAAGAGTTTAATCTTAATGTTTGACTATATTCAAAGTGAAACAATTGAAAGTCAAAATTATTTAGATTGGTTAAACAAAACATCATTTGTTGATGTAGCACATACTATTCGTGAATTGCTTCCTTTAGAAGTATTCAAGTCTGATAACCAATTATTCTTGGAAGGGTACTTAAATGAAGTTAAGCCTTATCATGTTGTAATTAAAGAGTTTATATTCAAGTACACAAAAACTGATATATTTGAAGGTGACATTACTGATTTTGATTTACCGGCACAATATAATTCAACAATAGAACAATTTGTTAGCCCTGAGTTAGTTTATTCTAACCCAAGCGGTGATAACCAATATTTACCGTCCGACCCAATATGGCAAACTGCTCCGTATAGTCAATGGTTCAGCAACTATGGTTTAGGTATAACAGGACAAAATGGTTATAAGATATCATTATTGGATTCATATCTATCATTAAATTCAACTTCTTGCTATGTAGATAACATTAATGGATTCCCGGTAACTGGTACAATATTAATAGGTGAAGAAGAAATTGCTTATTCTGCTAAAAATTTAGCAACTAGTCAATTAATTGGATTATCACGTGGCATTAATGGAACTAGAATAGCAGTTCATTTCCCGGGAGATTCTATCCATATAGATTTGCCAGCGGTAGTAGTTCTACATGAAGGTAGAGGTTATGCTAATCCACCAACTGTTACTGCTTACATAGATACAACTATATACCCTGCTCCTAGAGTACTAGCACAATTAGAACCAATAATGAGTTTAGATTCTGTCATTGGAGTAAATGTTATAAATCCGGGTGAAGGTTATGTTGTGTTGCCAACTATTAAAATTGATCCGGCAATAACAATATCAATTAATAGTTCTCGTGTTAATGCTCTAACAAACACAATTGAATTGCCTACATTATTATTACAAACCGGAGACGTTGTTGTTTACACTATTCCAACTGGATCAACTGAGATTACTGGATTGGTAATAGGTCAACAATATTATGTAAATGTATTAGAATTTACCCCGGTACCAATATTTGCTCTTTATAGCAATTATTTAAATGCTATTAATGACCATGATAGAATAGTATTATATACAACTGGATCTGGCACACAGTATTTTAGTCAAGGCGCAACTGCAACTAGCGTAACCAGTGCTATACCAGTAAGAGAAAACAGTATAGCATTAAGATTTGATAGAACAAGTTATAACTCACAATTAACGCCGTGGCAAGGCAATGGCTATTATGGCTCATTCTATGCTGGAACATTGTCTAATAGTAATAAGATAGCATCATCTGCAATAACATTACAAAACACACAGCCGCCAATTAGTTCTATTTTAGCTAGTGCTGAAGGCGCTGCGTTTGAAATATTAGATGTACAAAATGAACAAAGTATTACTTGGTCATCAAGAACCAGAACCACTGTACAAACATATGGTTCTACATATCCAACAACTGCTTACCGCAATGCTATAAGAATTAACCCAAGTACAGGTGGTGCTGATGTTGCTGGCTACATTGGTTCTACAATTGGTTTCTATATTGGGATGCCAATAAAATTTGTAGGAGCAACGACTGGCACATTATTAACTAGTAGTAACTCATCAAGTACTACAATCTATTATGTAAAGTCATTAGTTCAATTGCCAAATCCTAACAACCCGTCAACACTAGAAGATACTGGTTTTACTATTTCTGCCACAGTAGATGAGAATGGTGTGCCTGGTGCGGTATTCTCACCAAACACAGGGTCTAGTAGTGTTACTATATCAACTAACTTAACATTATATGTAGGACAAGAAACTAATCTTGCTATAATGACTATCAACTATGACGGTATCAGAACGGCAACTAATACTACACCGGCAACTAATACTATTACTGTTCAATTGACCCCAACTGGACAAAACGGTACAACTAATTTTTATACAGGTCTTCCTATATTCTTTACTGGAAATGTGTTTGGTGGCATAGAAGAAAATCAAAGATACTATGTTACAACCATTGTTGACAAACAACAATTCACAATGGCAACAACTGATAATCCAGTGACATTTAGTGTTACTGCTACTACTGCTGCTGACGATTCTATCACATGTGAAACTACCATTAATCTATTATCAATCAATGATCCAATAATTTTTACTGGAAACGTTTTTGGAAATATAGTAGAAGGAAAAACATATTATGTAAGAGAATTATTTACCAATAACACTTCATTCTCTATTGCTGAAGTAATTAATGGAAGTGCTGTCGCATTAACAGATGACACTGGTTCTTGTACGTTAACAAGCCAGAAAAATGTATTACAATTAACTACTGGCACCGGCTCAATGACATTAAACGTTGGGTTACCGGTAAGTCCTGGTCAAATCAATGGCCAAGAGTTTACATTATATGAAACATCAACACAATATAACGGTGTATCAGGTTCAGTTTCTAATTTGTTAACTAGAAATGTTGCTGCTACATTGGCCACAGTAGGTAGAATTTGTTTAGTTTCTGGCAGCAGTTTATCTAACATATATAATAATTTAGAATTTACAATTGGATCTGGAATTGGTGGTTTAGTTACAGCGACCCCATACATCATAACTGGATATGGTAATACCGCAGTTACTGTAAGTAGTACTACTAGCAGCGGCAATTGGTTGATAATAAACACTTCAACAAGCCCAGATTCTACTACTGTATTATATGTTGGAATGCCATTATACTTCACTGGAACATCATTGGGTGGAGTGTTGTTAGATGTAGTTTATTATGTATACGCAATAGATGCTAGCCCGCCATCTGGACAAGGCAGATTTAAGGTTGCTGAAGATATAAATCTTACTAGTGTGTTTACCGTTACTAACGCCAATGGCGAAATGGTTGGCGCTGGCGATCCTTATATTACTATAGCAGATAGCTTATTAAATTCAAGCCAGACTGCTTCTAGTATTACAGTGGCTGATCCAGCAGTAGTTACAGTTTCAAATGGCGCTGCTTTCCCTAACGGAACACCAATCAAGTTTACTACAACAGGAACATTGCCAACTCCTTTGAATAATGAATTGACATATTATGTTAGAAATAGAAGTAGTAACACATTTAACATATCATACACTCCAACAAGTAGTTTGATTAAAACTACAGTGGCAGGAACAGGTACATTTAATGTAATACAAACTCCAATAGAATTAACTCAATACGTTGATCCAGTAAATAATGCTGTATTTGATGTAAGTTATATATTAGGTGGGTATAGTTCTATCATTACTAATGCTGGCAGCGGATATGCGGTAAACAACACAATAGTTATACTTGGGGAGGACGTAGGAGGTTCTACTCCTACAAATGATCTAACGTTAACTATAACAGAAGTTAACACTAGCACCGGCGCGATACAATCTGCTATATCTAGTGGTACTCCTGCAGGAGCAGTTGACCAATATTACTTAAAAGTTATATCAGAATCTCAAGTGGGTGTTTATAGTAATCCTAATCTTACTGTAGCTGTAAGTGGACAAAACTTTGCCTACAATGGAATAACTTCAACAACAGTAACATCTGTTGCTGATACTAACATATTGACAGTATCAAGTTCTAGTAGTTTCTCTGTTAATGATCCGGTTGTGTTTACTAATATTGTAAGTGCTACAGCAATAAGAGCAGGTCAAACTTATCAGATTCTTGCGTTAGGTAATACTGATTTTACATTGTTGGGAGCATTAACTAATACGATAGGACAAGTATTTGTTGCTACAACAACTGGTTCTGGTACCGGAACTGCTATAGCTTCAGTATACGGTGGAATAACAGCAGGTGAAACATATTATATTTTAAGTAAACCTACTTCAACTTCTGTAACCATATCTGAAACAATTGGCGGAACAGTATTTGATATAACAGTTAATGTTATTGGGTCAATGACAATGGCCAAGTCAGGTGATTATGCTTTATTGCCTGAGCCGTTTTTCTTTAATCCAAGCATTGTAAAATACAATAATCAAGTATATCAATGTATTATCAGTAATAATGATACAGATTTCATATTTGGTAAATGGGAATTGTTAAATTCAGGTGACTTTAGACTAAACGCATTAGATAGAATAGCAGGGTATTATCGCCCAACTGTCAATATGCCAGGCATGGATATGACTCAACTAGTAACTGGAATCACATATCCAAATAGTACATATTTAGGTAATGCGTTTGCTCCAGCAGACGAATATATAGTGGATGCTATAATACAAGATCAACCGTTCTATGCGACTGGGCTAGACTTAAAAGCAATAGTATGGAATGGATTAAATTACATTGTGGTAGCTGATGCTAGTACTTATTCTTGTTTTAATGTAAGTGTAGATGCTTTAACTTGGACTATTAATAATTTAGCAAATCAATCACTCAGTATTACTGACATGTTATACGCAGGCGGTAGCTATATTATTACTACAAATAATAACGCAACCCCTATACTAATAAGTGACAACGGTTATACATGGATTACTAACGGCACATTTACTCCATTTGATGGGGTCCCATATGATATAGGAAATTATGATGTATCTTCATTGTTAGTACCAGCATTGTCATTGAATAGTGTTGCTTACAACAATGGTATATATGTAGCAGTGGGCAACAACATAGTATCATCTACTGATTTGTATTCATGGACAGAACGCTACGCATTTACTAGTACCATAACAACTAACGTATTCAATGGTGTTACTTATGTTAGTACCGGCGGTTTCACTGGATTTGTAGCAGTAGGCGCCGGCCAAAGAATAGTTAACGGTATCATCGTTAATGTAGCTATCATATTTACAAGTTCAGATGGTTATATTTGGAATCAAGTACCGTTCACTAGTACCGTATATGGATTTAATTCTATTGCGGCAAATAGTCAAACGATTACAGCAGTGGGGGATAATGGTATAATCTATACTAGCTTTAATTGTATTGATTGGTTTGTTCAATCATCCGGAACAACTAACAATTTAAACAATATTATATGGGATAATTATAATAGCAAATTTGTTGTTGTGGGCAATACTGGTAAAATATTAACTGGTACAACTGCAGGTATAACTTGGACATCTCAAACATCAGGGACAACTGAAACATTAGAAAGTGTAGTTTATAATAATATTGCTGGCAAATATGTTATTGTGGGATTGAATAATACTGTGCTAACTAGTTCAAACGCAAGCACATGGACATTAACTGGAACTTTTGAAACTCCTACGGCAGTTTATACTATACAAGGCGATCAATTTGAATATGGTTACGGCCCAGAAGAATTGGTTCCGGGTATAGTTTCAGATAGCTTAACTATGGTGGTAGCAACCCGCCCCGGTACAAACTGGGACGAAACAGTATATCAGCATGTTGGATACAATGTTGTTTCTACAGAAATAACACCAACCTCAGGATCACAAACTTCTTATAGTTTTGACAATTTAGTAATTACCCCGGCACAATTGGCAGTATTTGTAATTCACTATAATACTGGTCTTAGCACATCTTTATATGAGGGAGCAGACTATACAGTAGATTGGATTACTAATGCTGTTATATTAAATTCTCCTTTAACTAACTACCTATATCCTGGCACTGATACATTAAGAATTGATGTATATGAAGTTGGAAACGGAGATCAATTAGTTAAGGCAAATACAAAAACTGACCCTATAAGAATAAATTCTACGACAGGATTCCAAGAAATATATGTGAATGCTAATTATAGTGCAGATATATACCAAGGGTCTGGTCTAATGAGACCAACCTCATCTCCAATATATGTAAATGCTATTGCTACAGATGATGCGTATAATACTATAACCTGTGATGGAGTTAATGACTTTATATTAAATAGTCCAATAACATTCTCCGGTGCTGTGTTTGGTGGAATAGTTGAAGACCAAGTTTACTATGTAAAATCTATAGGTGGAGTTTCAAATAGGATTACTATATCTGAAACATACAATGCTAGCACGGGCACAGCAGGAGAGACTTTTGCTGTAACAACTGCCACTGGCTTAATGGAAGTCATTATTAGGACAGGCACCGGAGCAGTTTGGACTACTCCGGCAGTATTTCATGATGGAACTGTAATGGTTCTAGGTACTACTGCTCCGGTTACAAGAACAAGAGCAAGTACAAATACTATAACAACAATCACAACCGGTAGTTTAATTCCAGATACCACAATCGTATTCAGCAATACTATGTTTGGAGATGTGATTATTCCACACCAAGTATATTATGTAAAAACAATATATGACGCTAATGAATTTAGTATTTCTGAAACATTGGGCGGAGCTGTACTAGAATTATCAGACGCCACCGGCGGAGCAAACTTTGTGACCGGCGACTATGCTATTGATTTTGCTGATAACGGAATCAATGCTGCGATTGTATTAGCAGGACAGTATGATGCCACTGTAGATTATATATCTTATTCTCTGTTTGGACAAACATTGCCGATACAATATGGTTATACAATACCGCAAGTACAAATATTTACAGGTAACGGATCATCAGCATCTTTTGCTTTGACAAATTATATTGGAGATGATAATGTAACTAATGCTATTGTTGAAATTGATGGATTGCGTCAAAACCAATCGTCATATACAATAAATGCTAATACTAATACAATAGTGTTTACCCCTCCGCCAGCAAATGGAGCAACTATTGCGGTCACCTCATATAATTTAACTGAACGTCAATATTTTAATACTCAATACAATATTACAGGAAGCGGCGCTTTATCCTCTATTACAGTAACAAGTACAACAAATTCTGTTGGAACATATGATCAGGATACCCCAACTGCTCAAACATATGATGAAGATACTCCGTCAGTCGTACTGTATGATCAAGTATTAAATTACTTGTCAACAGCAAGTACTAGCAATTTAACAGTTGATTATCCTATTACATTCAATAGCCCAACATTAGGTGGATTAGTTGCAGGACAAACATACTTTGTAACAGCAATATTGAATTCAACAGATTTTCAAATCTCTACTCAGGTTGGCGGATCACCTGTTACAGTAACTACCGATAGTGGAACAATGACAGGTATTATTAATGGACTTACTGTTTCTAATATAACAAATATAAACAATGCGATTACACCATACGCAACTAGTGTTGTAGTTACTGGCACAATTGATGCTGGCGATTATGTAGTATGTAATGATACTACTAAATTGATATCTGGTCAACAGATTATCTTTAAGGCTCCGGTCTTTGATGCTGGATCATTTGTTAATGGATCGATCTATCAAATAACAGTATTGGGAACTACAAATTGGAACGCAATTGGATTCATTGGTACTCCGGTTGTGGGAGGGTTGTTCACTTGTAATAATGTAGCACAAACTGGTTCTGGTAAAGCATTGCTTGCTAATGCAGGTGGCATAATTACAACTGGACAAGTTTATTTTGTGGGTACAATCGCTTCATCAACTGATTTTACTATAGTAGATCAATTTAATACTCTAGTTACTCTAACTACTGCCACTAATACTTTAGTTGGTTATATGGGCGGGGTCCCTGCCATACGAGTTACTACTGGAATAAACAATCGTTTAACTGAAAATCAATTAGTTCGTATTGATGGTGTAACCGGCGCTACTCAATTAAACAATAATCTTTATTACGTCCATATAATAACTAACACAATATTTGATTTATATTTACAACCGTATAATCCTGCGTTGAATGCTACCAACTATCCAGTTACATTCTCCTCATCATATATATCAGGTGGATATGTTTGGATAGATGAATTATTTACAGTAGCAGATACTACTGCTATAGCTACATCTTCTGTGGGTAACAGAATTACTGTTTCTAGCACTGCTGGATTAGTAAATGGAACTCCAGTGTTGTTTACTGAGACAGGAACAGACGTAGGAGAAAATATATTAGGTGGTATATTATCAAAAACAACTTACTATATATTACAAGTAGCACTCGAAGTTGATGCTGGTAAATTTATTGCTGGCAATGAGTATCAAATAACATATCTTGGAACTACTAATTGGAATACTGCAGCAGGAACATCTGCTATTACATACGCAGTTGGAGACACATTCACTGCCGCAGTATTAGGAACAGGTACAGGCGTGGCCAAAGGATTGAAAGAGATTACAATTACTGCTAACAGATATCCAAACGAGTTGGAAGTTGTATTGACTGATGCTACTGTTGCTAGCGGAACCACTATTACAGTGTCACAGTTTGAACAAACTAACGTTGATAGATTATGGGTAACGGTAAATGGTGCTAGAGTTCCATCAAGTTCATTAAGATTAAATCCATACAATGACTTAAGTATTTTAACTACTATCAATACCGGTGATGTTGTTATTGTGACAAGTATGATGCCAACAGCTACTCCAAACGAAGAAGTTTATGTATTAAATGTTGGGCAAACTGGAGCTTCGGCAGTGTATAGAGCAAATACTCAAACTAGAGCCTGGTTAGTACACGAATTAAAATATTCTGATGATATGATTTATTTTAATGACGTAACACGCATTACTGATACTATTGTACAGGATGTCACTTGCCCGGCAGCAGTAGACGGTAAATACAATATTGGATTAACGTCTAATAAGAATGTGATATGTCACATTGTAGTTTACAATAACACTACTTCTATAGAAGTTGCTCCTGAAAATTATAAGATAGTTATTGTAAATTCTGCTCCAATATTACAGATTTCAGCGCAAGTTGCTGTTGGAAATTCGTTAACAATCACCTCAGTTGAGGGAAGATTAGTATGGATGGATAACGGAGAATTAATTGGATTTGGAGAATGTGATTTGGTAAACAATACTGTATCTAAATTGACTCGCGGAGCAGGCGGAACAGGAGTTCAGCCCTATACCCCGATATATTCTGAAGGGTACGGATTGACCCCAAATAACAGAATGACAGATGTATTATATTCTGAAACCTGGAACCCAATTCCAGGAGTTTACAATACTACTGAAGGTGATCCGTTGCAGATTGCTGACACAGACGGCGCAAGATTCTTGCGGGGTGATACAAATTAAATGATAAATAAAATATGAACGAAAAACTGGAAGAAAACAAGCAGCAAACTACGCAAGAGAAAAAGCCTAACGAACAAGTAGGGTTTTACTTTTCGTCCGGAATAAAGATAACCGACCCAAATACCAAAGAAGTATTGGTTCAAATGCGAGGCGATAATTAAATGTCAGTAATAACACTATCATATAAAGTAGAAGGATTTATCAAAATTCATGACCCTAACAACGGGGAAGTATTTGTAGAGAAGAAAAATGCTATAAATTATGAAACCATGTCTGAGGCCATTGCTGATACGTTATCAAGTCGTGGTTACGGGGAAATCTATGAAATGGCATTTGGGAATGGCGGCGCAAGTGTTTCTGATACCGGGGTTATTACGTATTTGCCACCAAACGTAACTGGACAAAACGCAGCATTATATAACCAAACTTACGCTAAAATCGTAGACGATACTAGCGTTTTTAACTTGGATCCCACACGTAACAAGATGACAGTTACACATACAACTGGTAAATATTATACTGATATTTTGGTACAATGTTTGCTAGATTACGGCGAGCCTGCCGGACAAGCAGCATTTGATAATAGTACCCAAACTGATAGTTCTTATATTTTTGATGAATTGGGTTTATTAGCTAGATACGGGACGGATGCTACAGGGAACGTAATCACTAGATTACTGACTCACGTAATATTTCACCCAGTACAAAAGAGTTTAAACAGACAGATTCAAATTGATTATACGGTTAGAATTCAAAGTTTAACGAATTTAGTAACAATTTAAGATAAATAATAGATATCGGAGTAATTTCAAAATGGCATATACAATTGTAAAAACTAATGGTCAAGTATTAACGACCATTGCTGACGGAACTATTAATACTAATAGCACCTCATTAGCATTACCGGGCAGGAACTATGCCGGTTACGGTCAATATTTAGACACAAACTTTGTTCATGTGTTGGAAAGTTTTGCTAATACTAGTCCTCCCGCTAATCCGCTACAGGGTCAATTGTGGTTCAATACCAATGCTAATACATTGTGCGTTTGCCCAGCAGATGGCACTACTACAGCAAGTTCATGGATTACTCTAGCACAGTCAGGAAGCGGCGGAACTACAACGTTTGGAACAGTAACTGTCACTGGAAATCTTACAGCAAATAATATTACAGCTACGAACAATTCAAATGCCGACGTTATAACAACTAGAATGTTAACCGTTAATGCTAATGCTAATATCACTAACGCATTCATTACAACTGCCAATGTTACTACATTAAATACTCAATCTATCTCAACCGGTTCACAAAGCACAACTGGTGTTCAAACAGGCGTTTGGACACAAAACGGAGCAGGAACTGCTAACGGTGTTGCCGGTACTAGTATGTGGGTCACCGGGGGTAATCTAGTAGTAACAGGTGGTTCTAATATTGGTATTCGTACCGATTACTACTACTATGCTAACGGGAATCCAATCAGTTTTGCTGGTACTTACAATAATGGTAATGTTTCTGACTATTTGACCGGAGCTAATAGTGTAACACGCTTTACTGGATCAATTGCTCCGGGTAGTGTTACAACAGCAAACATCACAACTGGTGGAAACACAATTGCTGGACAGTTAACTGGTAACTGGACATTAACTACAGGTAGTAGATTAACAGCAACATATGCTGACTTGGCAGAACGTTTTGAAGCTGATGCTTACTACGATGCAGGAACAGTTGTTGAATTAGGCGGTGACAAAGAAATCACTAGCGTTAAATACGAATTAAGTGAAGATATATTTGGTGTTATCTCTGATACTGCTGCTTACTTAATGAATTCAGGCGCAGGAGATAATACAACTCATCCTCCGGTCGCAATGACTGGTCGTGTACAGGTTAAAGCTAGTGGTATAATTAAAAAGGGTGATCGTTTAGTTAGCGCAGGCAACGGCATAGCACGAGCAGCACAACACGGCGAAGCAACTGCCTTCAACGTCATTGGACGAGCATTAGAAAACAAAACAACTACTAATATTGGAACAGTTTTAGCAATTGTTACTGTATCGAAATAAGGATAAAAAATGACATACGCAGTCGGTAATACAATACAAGCAA
>Ga0209296_1000497_pt1 | contig 34300 bp, 45 predicted proteins | sample S_130206_EF_Meta_FD_187319 | JGI IMG/M metagenome (GOLD analysis project Ga0209296, IMG submission 187319) | Freshwater microbial communities from Lake Simoncouche, Canada to study carbon cycling - S_130206_EF_MetaG (SPAdes) (version 2) | ecosystem: Environmental > Aquatic > Freshwater > Lake ... | reverse complement strand
TTGACCAGCAATAATAGTACGGTAGTTACGTGCAGATGATGCACCGTCTGTAGCATTGTACAAACGAGCAGACTCTACGAAATAAGCACCTTCATAGGTACCAATTTCTCCTGCCCAGATACGGTCTTGTGCAGAGCCGTATTGATTAGGAAGTAACCATCCTGCTGAACCAGTCTCAGCACGAAGGTCGTGTGAAACTTCTGGGTGGATTCCACACCAGTATAGAGAACCCTTACGGGCTACAGACTTACCAGCACGTAACTTAGCAACAGCCTTACGAAGGTTTGCTGAAGAAATAGTTGCTGCTGCTGTAATGGTTGCAGTAGAAGTTGCAGTTGCACCAGCGTAAATTACGTTGGTTCCTTGACGTAGTTCTGTCATTGCGACAGAGTCGATGGAATCTGCAAGGTTGAATGCAATGATATTAGCAATTGCTGGGTCTACATCAGCAAGGCTGAATAGCTCCAAAGCACGTGTTACTAATACTGAGTTACCGTACTCGTTAAGAGTTACAGTAACTGATGTTGGGGTACCTAGTGCTACAGAGTCACGCTCTGTTGCTTCGGTCAACGCAGTTGCTTGCGTTGCTAAATCTGCGTATAATTGTAGAACTACGGTTGAGCCAGGAATTGCCTGCTTTGCAGGACGCTTGTCAGCGACACTACGAATTAGGGGTTCTGAACGCAACGCGAATTCTAACAGTCGGTCATACGCTGTCTGTACTAAACCAGCGCTACCAGCGGTTCCGCCGAGTGTTGCTGAGCCTGTACTTGAATAGGCATTAGCCATTGTTCACCTCCAAGGTGATTAAGAATTACTATGGATATTAATTGCCTTGAATTAGTTGAGTAAGTTCTTCTGCGTTAGCCGCATTCATAACTCTGTTCAATAAGTCTTGGGCTTTGTCAGGGGTCGTACCCAGCTGAGTAACTACATCTTGCTGCCGTAAGGCTGCTCGATTAAGTTCTTGTTCTTGGTTTACCTCAGGCTCCTTTGTTAATCCAAACAAGTCGCCGTTATCATCAAGCCAGTTATTAACTGACTCTTCGTTAACGTCTTCTAAGTCTTTAAGGATTAAGCGTTGTGCCTTTGGATTGACACCCTTCTTGTCTAGGACATCTTTGACTATACGCTCACGCTGCGACTTGGATAATCCCTCAAGTTGCTCAGTAAGTTCCTTAATACGCTTTTCATCGTTACGCTTGGCTTTCCGCAATTTTTTAAGTAAATCGCTTCCATCCAACTGTGTTTCGTTGTCGGTATCTTGGTCGTCTTCGTCTTCATCCCAGTAGTTGTTGCTCATAGCAACCCACCCTTCTATTCGTTGTAGTCGCAAGCCTCAGGTTCCAATCGGGGAATCGGTCTGGCTCTTGCTATCGGTCTAGTACGCTATGTGAGGCCGATGGATTCACATAGGATTCTATTTAGAACTGTCCGCCGCTAGATGACTTTCTTAAGTAAGTAGTACTTAGTCCGGCAGTACCAACTCCAGCTGAGCCACTAAATTGGGCCGACTCAAGAGCGGCTAATTGCTTACGCTTACGCTCAGCAGATGCATTACCTTTAAAGACTTCTTGTTCAGCTGTAGCCTGTGTATAATCAATCTTTGCTTCGCCATAAATGCCGCTTAATTTTTTAGCCTCTGGAAGTATTCCACCAATGGTTGCGTAACCCTTAACTGCAGCAGCACGGTCGATACCATACTTAGCTAAGTCAGTAGCACTGGTTACACTAGTGTCTAGTTTTTGGCTAACAGCAGCAGCACCAATCTCAGCTGATGTTACCTTCTCTTGTAATTGTGGCAATGTTTGTTTAGGGTCTAAGAAGTATTTAACTAAATCTGTTTCTGTAATACCAGGATAGAATTCTTTAAGCTGTGCTTTAATACCAGGGTCAGCATTGTTAACTCTATCTACTACTGTAGATATTCTACTCTTTAATTCTACTGCTGATATATCTGCGCCTATAATATCAGCTAGTTTAGTCTGACGTGCTTCTCTTGTCTTACCAAAGTAATCACCTAACCCATACTGATTCATGACTTGACTATAGGTATCTTCAAGACCTAAATACTCAGCCTCAGATAAAGCGTTTAATCCAGAGTCTAAACGTACCTGATTGCCCCTGAATCTGGCCTTATAGATAGGGTCTTGCTTAATCTGCAATTTAGCTTGCTCAGGTCCAAGACCTGAAAGCATATAACCCTTGATAACAGAAGCAAGAGAGCTCAGTCCATAGGTGTTTAAGGTATCTTCTAAGATAGCATAAGCATCTTTATTAGCTTTATCTTCTTTAAGTTTATCTGCTGCTGCCTTAGCAGCGGCGGCTGCTGCCGCTGCTGCTGCATCTAATTCTGCTTGAGTTGGACCTGTTGGTACTACGGTTCTAGGTCCGCCAGTAGTTGGGTCAATGTTTGCACCTGGCCCAGTTGGAGCAAAATATGCATCAGCCTGTGCTTGGTATCTAGCAGATGATGCAGCCCCTGCCTTGCTCATACCTTGGTCAGTTAATTTTTTTATATATGCATCAGGATTTGGTGTATATTCTGGAGTATAGATTTTAGTAACTGGGTCGTATGCCATTATCTCACCAATCCAAATGAAGATAAGATAGAGTTAACATAACCAGATGCTTCTTCTCTAGCATTCTTAGTCTTAGCCCAGCGTGCATCTTTACGTAGTGATAATTGAAAGTCATTTAAATTCATTGAACCTTCTTGTCCGCCATTCTTAAGAGCATTCTGTATGTAAGTATCTTTAGTAATATCAATAGAGTTATCCGGTAACTCAAGGGTTTGACCCATGTAATATGCGTACTGGTCAGCAAGACTACTTACCTTTACGCCACTATCAATTAACTTACCTAGGTTAGGGTATATAGTCTTAGCTATACTTTTAATACCTAACTCTTCAGCTTCAAGGGAACCACTTGTAAGAGTTCCACCTGATTGATAGTTACTTAATACATTCTTCTTAGCCATGTCAGGGCTATAAGCCAAGCCATAGTTTCTAGCTGTAGCTTGTAGCTTAGATATATATGTACCTAGTAATCCACCTGATTTAAGAAGGTCATCACCGGTCATAAGCTCAGCAGCAGGGCGTAGAACATCACCCATGATTCTCTGACGGTCTATTGGCCTTAAGCCACGACCTACTGAAGTACGAGTAGTCTCTCCGGTAGTAGTAGTAACTCCAACGCTTTCTTCTTTTCTTAATCTATTATAAAAATCTTTCTTCTCTTCAAGAGTAGCTTTGCGACCTAATTGCTCAACAAAGAAATCATCTAACTCTTGTGATGCTTGAGCCTTTGTAGATAAAGCACGTTCTACTGTAGTAGTAGAGCCTCCTGCCCCACCTGCCCATTTACTTAATGGAGTAAAAGCACTTAACCCAGGATTTGATTTAAGCTGAGTTGCTATATCTACACCAAAATCAACAATACGTTTATTAAGAGCATTGCCTACATCTGTTGGGTTAGCACCCTTTTTAATTTTTAGATTCTTATATACTGCATCTTTGTATGCAGGGTCTTTTCTAAAGTCAGCATAATATAGATTTAATATTCTATCTAAGTCAGTATCAACATCAAAGTTAATTCCATCTGGAGAGATATATACATAAGCTGGATTAAGAGCACCAATCGGACCACGCTCTTTACCATCACCCTTAATAACTAATTCATTTTTATTAGTAGAAGGATTAATACTTAAAGTTGCGCCGGTTGCGGCAAACTCGTCAGCCTGATTAAGCTTTCCTGCTTGATAGTTAAAGTTAGAATCAGCCATTAGTAGTTAGCCTTTCTGAATGCTACGTATGTATCCCGTGAATAGAAGTCAAGTATTGGCTGTAACACAGCTCTGTATGCTTCAGTCATAACAAGGTCTCCAGTCCTTAAGTCTTCAATAAGTTTTTCAATCTCAGCTTTTCTTATACGTTTAGAATCAACAAAGTAAGGTGATGATTTGTATTCTTGGTCAGTAGCAAGTGCTATAAACCCTTGAACCTCATTAACTGCCGCCCTCATTTTAACCCGTGTAATATCAGGTATAGGGGTGTTTTCATCAGATAGTAATGTAGATAGGTTGTCTAACATTATCTTCTCTGAAGGAAAACTATTCTTACTTTGTAAGGCTTCCAGTAAATATGGATTAGAGTTCAACAAAATCTGACGACTTCTTGTTGCATTATTGATAATAGCTTGACGTTGACTGATACTAGTAGTATTAGCCAAAGCTTCTTTTTCCTTATCAGCAATATTAAAGTAAGCAGCTTTATCCTCTGCTACTAGCACTCTTTCTAGGTATACTTCTAAGTCAGGCTGACCCAGTAGGTCTTGTGACTCCAACCAGTTATATACTGCGGGATTAAAGTCTCCTACCTTTGGTGCAAAGATATAAGCAGTCTCGCCATAAGTATCTACAAAGTCTTTATTACTTAGAGCCCAGTCTTTAACCTGTTGAGTCTTGTTAATTAGAATACTTGTTTGCTTATCGTTTCGAGAAGCTAAATAGATACTCTTCTTTGGGTTATTAGCCACAAAGACAGCAGTAGCAAGGGCATAAGCATCTTGAATATCAGTACCATATGTCTGCTTTATGCCATCTAATATGTCATAGAATTCATTACGTAGACTGGTTATACCAATCTGCTTGTAATAATCCGGAACACCTTTGCTCTCTTGTAAAGATGCAGATACAGGTGAGAACATACCTAAGAAACCACGCATAAACAGTAAGTTGCTTGTTGATATACTTATTGCCTTCAAGTAATCGTTACGCTCTTGAGGCGTAGGAGTCTCTGATAGTGGTTGATTACCGTATGCCTGCATGTAAGAGATAGCCTGCATAGCAGCGCTCTTCTCTTCACGAGTCTTGTGTTCTATATCAGTAATACCAAGAATCTCTTGTGCTGGCTTGCTTAATCTAATAGCATTCTCAACATACATAGGGATAACAGCACTGCGGAAACTCATGGTTTCGCCAAAGCTACCTAGTGTGGCTTGCTTAAAACTCTCGCCTAAGTTAGACGTAAAAGCATTACCATACTTACCCAATAATCCATCTATTGCAAGTATAGTTACCGAAGCAGCAGGTGCAGAGAAGGTAGGTATACCAGCATCAGGTGAGAAAGATGGGTTAAGCATCTGTAATTTCATTTTAAAGTTATCAAATTGAGGTACTTTAAATTGATTGTTACCAGATAGTTTACGTACTACTGGCTCAATTGCACCATTGATAACCGTATCTGTTGGGAAGATAAAGTACTCGACACCGTCTTGGTCTTTGTGCACACTGCCAGAAGACTGTAGACCTTGATGTAATAACCGCATGCGATACGCAGTTTGAAGTGGCTTATCACGTAACATACGATAGTAACGACGATAGAAGTCTTCAGTTGCACGATAGAATCTGCCTACGTGTCTAACAGACATAGAGAAATTGCTTCTAATAGCAGGGTTATCTATGTACTTTAATATTGTATATATAGCATCATTATGCGCTATTTCAGCATATCTTTTACGTGCCAAATCAGTAGCAATTTCTTTAGCTTTGCTATTGAATGGGTCTTGTTCTATAAGCCTAGCCTCTTGTTGTTTAGCAAATAGTTTCTCTTGGTTTCTATAAGATTGACGCAAGGTTTTGTATGTATAGACTAAGACTGGTTGGCTAAACAAACCAGTTGCTTGACGGTCTGCTTGCTCATAAATAGCATTGCCAAACTTCCTAAAGTTTCCTTCCATATCTTCATCAAGGAAATCAATACGTGTGTTAATCTCACCACTTGGGTGCATGTTAACCGTAGCTTTTTCAAAGTCAGAAAACTCAATACTAGATACAGATTTTTCCCATGCATCAGATGGGATACGCTTAGAACGTCTAGCTGCTGCTTCTGTAATATCAAAATGTTTTTCTTTAACTAGGTTCATTAGCTCTTGATTATAGGAATTAGCTCCGCCATGGAAAGCAACCTGCATATCAGCCAACATGTTATCTACAAGAATAAGAGATATTTGTTCGTCAGTTAAACCTCTCTCACGAAATGCAACTGTATCACCAAACTTGGTAACAAAACGTCTTAGTAAATCTACATCAAAAACCTTTAATGATATACCAGGCTTAATAAGAGACATATTGGTTAAATACTCTTTAACTGCTCTTGTACCAGCTGGAGATATATCTCTACTACCAATACCAGCAAAATTTCTATAAGCAGGAATCGTATCTGATTGTGACCAAGCACCATCTGCCCATGTAAACCATTTATTGACATTCATATCAAATACATGAACTGGTTTATTAAGTTCAATACCAGCATAGACAGCCCAGGCTGTTCCACCTTGAACGACATTATTATCAATACGACCTATAGCAACAACAGCCTCAGAATCTTTTACTTGATAGTAATTTCTACGTAATAAATTAGCTACATATTTATTGGTCGGAGGAAACGCTCTCTTTAAATATTTTTCATTTACAGTTTTCATTAAGTCATCAGCAATTTCAAGCTCTTGCTGTGTATGAATAACTTGAGTACCAGAACCAGGTTGAATCTTATGGCCATCAAATGAATGAGCCTTAACATTCATTCCAAATACTGCACCTTCGCGACCAAATACTGTATCTGCGCCTGATGCTCCACCAGAATTGATAGTCCTATTAGCTAGTTGGATAGCTTGGTCTTCTTCTGAATAGTAATTAACACCAACTTGTTTAAGGATAGATTGTCTAGCTCTCTCAATATCCTTGGTATCTCTTAATCCATTGTGCATAAAAAATGCTGATACAGGACTAAAAGATTTATACTCAGCAAGTTGAATTCTATTAAATGCAAAACGCAATGCCCAGTTATCATAGTGTGCTAATGCTGGATACTGTTGATTTAGTTGAGCAAGTTCTCTAGTGGAAATAGGTTTCCACTTCCTACCTAATTTCAAACCAACATCTTCAACCGCTCTAGTTACATTAGACTCAGGAAGGGTTAGATTTCTAACCTCATCATCAAATCTACCGCTTAAGTTTGATTTTGCGCTAACGGCTCTTTGCATTGCATCGATAGTATCTGGTTGATATACTAATAAATCCATAATGTCTTGTTGAGCTTCATCGGTTTGGCCCTTGAATAGAATATCCCAAGCACGCTTACCAGATTCTTGTCTAATTAAAACATTGCTAACTTCTTGCATCGGTACATCGTACCCAAGCTTTTCAGACATTTCTTTTTGTAAGTCTTTTACAATCTCTAATCGGTCACCCTTGGTAAGACGTTGCTCTAAACCACCATTAAGAAACAGTTTGTTAAACAAACGCTTATATGGACCAACAGCTGCCTTAGAACCAGTAGCAACAGTAAGAACCTTGCCTAATTTTCTTGATTCTCCAACTGCAAAGTCTTTAATAGCGTCGCTAGGAGCAGTAAATGCATAAAATGTAAAGTGGTCTATAGAAGTTCGTAGACCTTGACGAATACCTAGGGTAAGAACAGCCCAAGTATCAGTAACTGCACGCATAAAATAGTTTCTATGCATGCCATCAAACAGAGAAGGTATGCCATTTCTTAAAGTAAAGTGACCAGCCTGGTCTTTCATACCAAGCATTGCTTTTGTAGCAGCAATCTCTTCAAAAGGTAATGGAGCAATCATTCCAGCCGCTTGGAATCCATGAGTAATACCACGGTTTCTTAAATACGGAATACCATTTTCATATTCAATAGCACTAGGGTCCATCATGTCCGCTAAATCTCTACGTATTTCCACCTTAGAGGTAACACCGAAGCCAGCATGATGATTAAATGTTCTGTCTAATATTTTTTGCGTGTAGTTTTTACCGCCAGGTAATCCTTCAAAGCCTTGTTTCTGAAAATATGCAGCATAAAGGTTACGAATAGCTACTACTTGTTGAGCAGAATCTAAATCTAAATAGTTTAATGCCCATGTATCTGCAAAATCTCTATCTACTACTAATGCAGCCATGTTTCTAAACTCAGAAACAGTTTCAATGGCGTCATCGCCATATCTAATACCACTACTAGTAGGACTTCTGCCAGCTGCTGTGCCTATTTTAAATGCTAATTTACGTGTTTTAGACATATCGTTTTCAATGTCTATAAATTTTGTTATGTTTGGGTTAACTCCCAAATCAGCTTCTTCACCTAAGCGTGTAAGGATTTCCCAACCACGTTCATGTGCAGCAGTAGCCTTTTCAAGGGTATCTCTGGCAGCAATATTTCCTATTGTTGGATTAAATATTGCGTCTACCTTACGAGCAATTCCTGACGTGAATTGACGAGATGCACGTGCAGTAGCTACGCCATTGCGATAAAAAGTAGTACCGTCTAATCTTCCGCCTATTAAATATCTTGCATTATCTGCGGTAGTAAAAAACTTCTCAGCAGATGCTGCATCAAATACATTGTTTTTAGAATACAGTTTAAATACTGCAAGGTCATTGAATTCTGGATAAGTAATTCTAAAATTTCTAAATATTTCTGCCTTAGCTGTGTTATTTTTAGCCTCAGTAAATGCTTTAACTACTGGACCAACTTCATTTTGCCACAAGTTAAATACATCTGGTCTTTGAAAAGTCTCACGAACGGTAAGGTTTAGTTCCTCTGGTTTAGCCGCTAATATTTTATTAGCTAATACTCTACCTTTATTACCTTGTCCGGCAACAAGAAAGCCAGCTTCATCTGCTCCTCTTGCAATAGCAGCTCTGGTTAACCTAGGACCAAGTATAGGTATCTTACTAAGACCCAATGATAGGTAAGTATCAGGAGAAATTATCACTTGATAAATAGCGTCAATAGTTCCAGATTGCTTAGCCATTACATTGGCTTTATAGGCTGCATTTGCAGCTTTAACTTCTGGAGATTGACCAGGAACTTCCATTGGTCTGCCAAAGGCAGAGAACCATATTGTTGAAAGTACTGGATGTTGTTCATCATATACCATACGTATAATTGAACGGCCTGGAGAAAATCTTGCTAATTTTGTTTCTTTAAGAATAGGTTCAAACTTATCTGGGTCATCTAATGAATCAGCAAGTGCTTGAGTTATCTCTGCATCTACCTTGCCCCAGTCTTTAATAATCTCACCTGGAGTTTTAGCAGCAGCAATACCCATTGCAACTGCGGCATTAGCTCTACCATATTTCTCTTCAAGATTCTTAACATCATTTGGATTATAAAAATCTTTACCTTTATAAGCATCTGACCAAGTGTTTTGAGAAAACAAAGGCTTGTCTAAAGTTGTAGCTTGAAATGCTACACGAGCTGGCGTATTAAGTGTCTTACCGTATTTTTCTAAAGCTGAGAATGTACCAAGAAAAGGAGAACCAAAAAACTTGTAAGGAACATTAGCTATTTTGCCAGCAACACTTAAACCTTTTCCTAATAAGCTTGGTTCAGGCTTAGAGTATTCTTCATTTGGAAACAGAACTCTAACGTCTCTTTTAGCACTATCATTTAAAATATCAAAATCTGCTTTAGCTTTATCGGGAGATAGTTTACTTAATCTTAAACCTTCTTGATACGCATAAGACATCTGCGTAACCATGTTATTTTCTTCAGGCGAAAGGTTAGCTGAAGCAACTGCATTATATAGACCTTGAGATGTCTGAGCTACTACTGGACGCGGTAGTCTAGGCATTAGTAACCGCTATCTAGTAACCTGCGATAGATAAGCTCTGTGTCTCCTGAGTCATCATACTGAGCAAGTCTGCTAAGGATGTTAGTAATATTAATTTGAGGAGATGGCATACCCATTAAAGCCTCTGAGCCAGGACCTTCACCAAAGTCAGCACCGGCTGTAATAGGTTCTTCAGGACGGCTTGTAGGTGCGCTTAATGGCACTATAGGAGTTGGAGTAGAAGGTATATCAGTACCTTGCATAGGAGCACCAGATTGTTGTTCCATATTTCCACCCATGCCGTATCTCATTCCAGCCATGTACTTAGGAGCTTGAGTCATACCTTCAGTTGCACCACCATCAGTACGCTTTGACAAAGCGCCTGGACCTGATACAGGTGCTGGATTACTAGGTTGACGATATCCGCCACGTCCATTTGCCATTTATACTCCTACTTAGTAAATTGAGTTTTGATATTAACTGTTCCACCGCACCAAATATTATATTGGATTGCTGCATTAACTGCTTTCTTTGCCGCACTTGTTGCTTTAGCATGTGTTTTAGTTTCAACTTCCATTGCGACTAATGCACCAAGAGCTAGCCCACCGCCTGAACCAATTCCGTAAAATCCTCTATCGTCTCGCATATATCCATAGTCATCACTAACTTGATATAACTTTCCATTAAAACAAATTAACGCATCCCAGCCAGAATCATCATCGCTCTTGCCCTTAGGTGTTGGTTCATAGCCTGCTTCATTTAATGCTTGCTTGATAGATGGTAAAACTCTAATCATCATAAATCTATCTGGGTCTTGCGTCTTAATTACTTTAGGTGGTTGCCATAAATTATTAAGGATATCTCCTGCTATAGCATCACCTGCTACTGCAATTAGATACTCACCAATTTTAACTATCTTGTCGCAACCTTTTGCTACATACGGTCTATCTGTATATGTAGTCATAGAATCTGCTGCTAGGACAGCCCAACCTTTGCCTTGAATTCCAACAATAGCCGTCACTATTCCCCCAAGTTATCTTCTGTTTACTGTCCTTACACTTGCGTTAGTTCTTCCAGCCATATTTAAATTACTTAATAAACTTTGTAACTCTGGTCTTTGTTGTGCTTGAGCTTCTATTGGTTGTTCTGGTTGTGAGCCTCCAACTGGAGCGCCGGGAGCAGAGGGGACGGACGGCTGCTCGACCGATGGTGCGCCACCAGCTGGAGGATTCTCGATTGCAAATACCTCACTGATGGCATCTTCAATTGCTATGCCTTTTTGACGTTGCCTAATGACTTCAGCTATCTTGTTAACAATGTCGCTTGGGTCACCGCCCTGAGCAGCGATTTGAGGTATTGCTTGTGCATAAGCTTGCAATGAACCAATCAATGCAGCCCGCATATCTTCTGTTTCAATACGCTCTTGTTCTAAGGTGACGTTGACGTTAAATGGCAACTCACGCATAGCCATATCTTTAGAGATAAGCTTTCCGCCAAGAGCTTGAAGCATGAAGATAAGTCCTTGTGCTGGGTTTAAACCAGCTAACATTCCGTATCTTACATCGGCTGAGTAATCACCCTTGATATCTTTTGTAGGTGTATATGTAACCGCATAAGGCGCACCAGCATCGGTGCCACGAATTGTTTTTTCTTCGTTAAATAATTTCTCATCTACTTCAAAGCAAAGAGAAATAACATCACGTAATGCTGTAGTAAATATAGATTGTGCTGATTTAACCTGTGTATCAAATGCACCTAGTAGTGCTTGAACACCTTCGCCAGTAATGATTGAAGCTTTAACATTTCCAGTACGTGATTCAGGATAACGAGCTCCTACGCGTAGTTCTTCGTTTAGAAGTTGTTGCTCTGTAAAAGCTCCTTGTGGGAGATTAAGTTCAACACGTCTAACACCTGCTGGATTGTTTGTACGAATTACAGCGTCTCCGCCTAATTGTAATTCTTGTACGTCGTTTGGTAATACAATTGGTGCCTGAACAGATTTTTCTGCAGCTTCCATTGCAAGCAAAGCAAAACGATTGCGAAGTAATTGAATTCCTAATACATCATCAAACTGTCCACGAAGCTCACCATCAACACCTGGGCGTCTAGCAACGATTACATTCATCTTACCTATAGGATTACTTGCCTTTGATAGAACTAAATTTTTCTTTGCTGGTATATAAATAACTGATTGGTCTTTATCGTAATAACGAATCATCTCTATCTGATGATTAAGATTTTGGTTGTAACCCTCTGAGCCTAGGAGTTGAAATTCAAACTCAGGGAATTGGCTAACCAGCTCACCCAAGGTAAGGGTGTAACGTTTTACAAATGCTACGCAACGACCATACCGGTCAAACTCTGGATAAGACCCAATAGGATTTTCTAATCTAATTCTTGGTAATCCTGCTTCTTCATCTAGTTCAACAATGAAAGGAAGGAAACCATATGTTATGTACATGTCCGCACCGTTGTACATATTTACTTGCAAATCTGAATGGCGGAAATAGTTAGCAGCAATTCTTGTACGCTTGTCTGCAAACTGACGTGCTCTATCTGAAACTTGATTTACTGCTGAGCAGTTAACAGCAGGTAGTGGAGCCATAACTTCTGCAAGGTCTCTTGCAACAATATCAATAAAGTTAGCTACTACGTTCTGGTCTATACCAGCTGGAAAGAAGTTAGGATAAACTTGTGAGATTTTTCCTTGACGAACAGCAAGTACGTCTAGGTTACGTGCATCTCTTTCTATAGAACGATAACGCAGAGAGTCTACTCTTGCGGTTATCTGTCTCATATCTAATGCCATAAATTAATCTCCCTTAACTTCTTTACGAAGTTGTTTTAACATATCAAGTTTTTCTTTAGTAGTCATTTCATATTCAGATGGTCTTAAACCTTCAGCACGTTGTGCCTGCTCTTCAGCTATACGTTCTCTTTGTGCTGGAGTTAAAGGTTTTGTTTTACCAGATGATTTAATATCAAATATCTGTGGCTTAGGTAATGCTGGCTTCATGGGCGCAACAACTTTTTTAGTTTCTGGTGTCCATTTACGCATACCCGGAGCTAAAGGTGGACGAATACTTACTGCCTCTGGAGGAAGTGGATTAGTTCTCAAAGGAGCCATATCAGGGCGTAGCCCTCTGTTCATCTGAAATTCAATAGCTGCTCTTTGTTCAGGTGATACTGAACCAAGTCCAAATGTTTTAGATTGTTTTATAGCAAAATCTAGGCCAGTTTCTTTAGGCTCTGGAACTGAACGAAATAATTTTTTTTCTTCTGGTTTAACTATAACAGGTTTAGCTGGAGTAGGACTATAGTCAATTTCTCTCGAAACTACTGGAACTCTAGGTTTAGAAAACCCAGCTGCTTTTTCTGCAATCTCTTTAGCTTCTTTAGCAAGACGTGCAGCTTTAGTAACTCCTATAGATAAACCTTTAGCTTTACCAGGACCAACTACACTAGATATAATATCAACACCGGTACGCAAGGCTCTTGCTTGAGTTGGAGATATAGCTGGTTTGAGGCCCTTAGTTTTACCTAGTTCCATTGGACTGCTGCTAGCCATTTAAATCCTAACCATAGACTTCAGACCATTGCTCACTAAAAGCATCGTCTAAGTTGATTGAGTTTCTTTTTTCCATCTGAGCTCTAGTAGCCCACCTATTATCTAAATAAGGTGACACCCTTGTACCGCTTTGAATCAATTCTCTTGCCCTAATGATTGCAAACCACAAAGCCATAACACAGTCTGTCTTGCCTCTAGTGTCTGGCTTCCAAGTAATCAACTGCTGTACTAAAGCTTTGATTCCTTCTGAGCCATCACTTGATGGGAGTTCGAGGAGGTTGTTGTTTTGAAACTTACCGTCTTGAGTAGTTCCGAATAAGCTTGACATGGAGGCAACTCCAAAGTTCGAGTCCCATTTATTTTTTCCTGTATGGTGAGAATTAAGCCGTACGCCGTATCCAGCAAGCCACTGTCGTAAGCTGTCATCTAATTCAAATGCTTTCTGAAATGCGTTGATTTCAATTCGTATTTCTTGGGGTGCATATTTAATGGTCATAGCTTCTATAGCATCACGTATCTTTTGGTAACTAGGCTCTGCCATGTTCAAGCAATCTAGTACGTAGATACGACCATCAGCTCTATTAAAAGTTATTGCAACTAAAGCTGCATGTCCGGCAATAGCTGGGTCCATACCAATAATGGTGTAGCCCTCAACTTTTTTAGGATGACCTGATGCTCCTGGCTTTAAAGGTCCGACTCTTCTAGCCCCGAGTATGCTTCCCTGTACCAAAGCTGGTGGGAAGATAGAGTTTTCTTGTACGTCTTCTTGTTGATAGACAAGAGCCCACGTAGTAGGAGTAACCTCGGAACGACGTTTGAATAATGTTTGTCCATCCCACTTGGGATAGAAGCCGTTTTCTTGTGGTGTATCTGTATCGCCATCCCAGGGTACATCTGATTCTTTCCAAAGAGTAACCCAATTTTTTGGCTCAACATCATACTCAAGTACAGCAGGCATACCCATATAAGTAAAGGGAGACCTACCACCAGACCAATGCTCAGGACTACGAAGTTCCTTATATAGGTCACTTGGCGCAATTCTAGTCCCCACTATTAATAGCTTGCCGTTTTTGCCGAGACGAGTGATAACTTCTTTTTGCAGCCAGTTAAGTTGTTTTTCCCATTCATGGGCGTTGGCTGTGGTTATCACGTCGTCAAGAATAATTAAATCTGCACGGGCTCCATAAATCTGCCCACCCATACCTAGTGCTTGAATGGTAGGGTCTTTCTCACTTGAGTTACGAGCATCGCTCCCGAGATACACTGTATCGGTTCGCCAAGTATCTGCGTCTTCTTTCCACCCACCTTGAGGACCAAATGCGTTTTGCATCTTAAGCCATCTTGGGTGTGAGAGACGTTGCTTGATTGCGTACACGTATTCTCGTGCCTTTATCAGTGTCTTAGAAACAACGATGATTCTAACATTAGGGTCGAGAGCGATACGGTATGTTGAGTAGTTCACGGTAATAACCGTGCTCTTAGCGTGCTCCGGTGGCACGTTAATAAGAATCCTAGACTTATCAGCCTTGTCATATATTATGCTAGGGTGAAGCCAGGAAGGTTCCCGTCCCTCTAACAGGTCGACCCAGTCTTGATGATGTGGGAAGACCGTCTGGTCTAAAAAATTTTTTGAAAATTCAGCAAAGGGTAAATCCTTCTTGTCATACCCTAGGTTGGCTAGAGTGAGACTCTCACCTAGTTCCTTAGCCTTGGCTAACTCCTTTGCAAAGTCAGCATCCCTGACCATCCACTGACGAACCGTATCTGGTTTCTTGCCAGCTAGATTCATAGCTTGGTGGGTAGTAGCACCTTGGCTCACTAACTCTATAACCTTAGCTTTTGCCTCGGCTAGAGCCTTAACTTTAAAATGCTCTTCGCCCGCCTTAAATGTCATGGTGTCCTTTAGATAGTCTTTCGCCGTCCTACACTGTCTGTCAGTCACCTGTACTGTAACTGTATGAGCCAGGCTATATAAAAGCCTGGCGAATAACTTACTGCTACATACAGTACTAATCCGTCCAAACAGGTAAAACGGACGTTTTATTCTCAACTATTTTTATCACCTATGCTAAATAGGTCGTTATGTCCTATTTTGTACTGATTTAGCAAGGGTCACTATAACCACAAATAATTTTAGGGAGAGATACATAACTACTTACGACTGACATTTAAAAGCCTCCGGGTCATACGACCCTCCGGCTTTCAAGACTGACGCTCTGTACTGCTATACAGTCAGGCGTCTGCAGGACTGCTCACTCCACGCCTTAAACAGGCGCTCCGTGTGCTTCAGGATTTAAATAAAAATCCCATGCCAAGCACAAGATTTAAAAGCAAGGAACGGCTGGCGCCGTTCAATGTTGTTAAAGAGTAACTGCCTTACTGCCTACTGCTGGACACAGACAGAGTTCGCTGGTGTTCCCATTGTACACCCGTCCGCAAGTCGCAAGGGCCTTCAGCCCTTAGAGCGCGACTCGGAGCCTGAGCTGGAATACGCTCAGGTGCGTTAGGGTGTCCAATTGTAGGTGACTTTCAAAGGTTGAGAGTCAGAAGGGTAAAAATGAATACTACAAGACCTAATGGTAAAGCATCTAAGAAAAGACCTAAGGTTCAAAAAAAGACCGGCAAGACCATAGGTGGATACTCACCTAACAAGTTAGCGTTACGCATGGTAAAGCGTAAGCAAATACCTATCGTTGGTGTTACCAACGCAGAAGTTGCTCGCTGGTTCTTTCACTTAACCGACGGAACCGAAGGAGAAGTAAGTGGAGCCTAATAACGGCATAAACATTACCAACCAATGCTACGACTGCATGCAAATGGACGCCTTGTGCGATAACTGCCAAGACCTTGCAGACGCTCGAGTAGCAGACCTAGCCCATGAACTTGTAGATGAAGGCAACCTTCAATACAAGTACCAGTGGATATATACAACCCAAGCCAGTGGCCATGACTGGATAAGTTCCATCGTTAAAGTCGGTATCGACAAAGACGGGGAGCCTATACTTCGCAAGGAGTACTACGAAGGTGAGATTCATGCTCGTGCAGAATCTATATCCTTCGACGATGACACTGAAATTCCAAACAATCAAGTTGTTTGTAACTGGTGTCATCTAACAACGCTAGCGCAGGTTAAGTGCGTTAACTGCGACGAATACGTATCGTAAAAAGGCTTGCCCCCAGTAACAAGTGACAGGGGGCAACCCCCAGAAAATCCAACTAACTAAGAAATGGAGCACCAAATGAACACAGTATCACTAACAGGACAAATCAAGAATATCCAAACTAAAGAGAACGGAAATTGGAAAATCAAAACCGCTTCATTCTCTCAGTACGCTATTCTTGATAGCGGGAAAACAGGTTGTGTCTTTACTTTCCCAATCGTATTTACTCAAAGTCGCTTAGGTTTAGCAGACGGCTTAACTCCAAATGAAAGCGGAGTTATAGAGAATGTAAAACTTACAGGCAGACTAGTAACTAACTTCGATAGACGCAAAGATGTAGAAAATGCTGACCGTCGCAAGCCATGGACTCAAATCGAAGTAAGTGAACTAACAGTAGGCATCTAATAAATACTCAGGGATACCAGGCTTCGGCTTGGTATCCCTCTATTTTTTTCAAAAGCCCGCCGTACTATGGCGGGACATTGGAAGTCCATCATCTATGAAAGGAAACATATGGAAATCGCAGTCGGAATAGAATGGTTAGAACTATATGCAGATAGCATAGGTCTAGCCATGCAGGTACCAACCTGGCTGGCAGTAGGTGCAGTCGGATTAACTTATTCAATTAGATTAATGAGGAGGTAACGTGGAAATCTATACACCAGTAGTCTTTAGAACTGAGATAGACATAGAGAAATACCCTGAGTACAAAAAGTACAATGAGGTACGACTGCAATGGGCAGGCGAACAGTCAGTCTATGAAATACTAGACTTTCTAATTAAGAATATGAATGAGAATGCAACCTTTGCTAAAATTGACTACATCAAACCGGTCAATGTTACTGAAAGCTCTGCATCATTTCAAGTGCCAACGACTGAGCCTGATTGGGAGGATGAACTCAATCATCTAATCAAACAATACAAGGAGGAATCAGATGAGTCTGATGGGTTACACTGAAGAACAAATCAAAGGAGCAATAGATGTCTGCTACAAAGTAGGCTCTAGTGGTTCTATTAATCAAGATGATATGTCAATTATCATAATGGTAGGCGACATACTTGATGGACTTGTTGAGGAAGGCAGGGTCTAATGCCTAAATATAAAGTGTGGAAACTTACCACCTATGAGCAAGAGCAAGATGTAACCGCACTAAATGAAGTAGACGCAGTCGAACAAGCCAGGCTACATAATGCTTGGCTTGCACCTATAGACCAGGAGGAAACGTATGAAGCCCAATGGATTGGAAATGAATACTATGAATGATAATCTCTGGGAATGCCGTATCCGTAACACAGATGTAAGCAATATGAATGAAGCAAGGAAGGCTGAGTTTATAAGCTTACTAAATAAAGCAGTGCATGATGTATGTTGGAAGTATGGAGTGCATAACTAATGAGTGAACCTATGTATTTACAGGGTGATGACTATGCCTTAAATGGAACAGAGGATGATGTAGACGAGAACGATACCGGACTACCCGACCGCATGTGGGAGGATGAAGAATGAAAGATAAAGTTAAACGTGCTCTATCTCTCTTAAGTTCTTTCTGGTTAATCTTTACTGGGTTGATTGGGTATCCATCATCTGCATATGCAATAGCAGTAGGTAGTAGGGCAGAATGTAAAGAGGCACCTAACTCTCATTGGACACCGCGCCTTGCTAAAACTTATGCACGTGCATACATGAACATGATGTACGACTGGAACTCATCAGAGTTCATAGCTTTAAATAAATTGTGGACTGCTGAATCTAACTGGAGGCATGAAGCTTTCAATAAGAGTGCAGATAAACATACAGGTAAACATGCGGGTGGTATACCACAGATATTAGGACTGGACCCTAAAGCGCCAGCCCCGCTGCAGATTGAGCGTGGGCTGGCCTATATAGAACATAGATATGGACGTCCGTCTATTGCTTGGACACACCACCGCAAACACGGTTGGTACTAACAGAAAGGAAATGCAATGCCTGATGTAGTAGAGACATCAAGTGATGTCGTTACCGAAACCATACGAGATGTATGTGGTGTATGTAATGACATATATGCAGAGCCAGACACAACAGGTGATGTTGACGCCGTCTGGAATTATAGATACTCAAAGGTACAAATGTCTGCAAGAATATCTCCTGACAATGACTGCCTTGAAATAATCTATGGTCATAAAAGATGTGCTACACAATGTGATGAATGTAATCACTATTTTTTAGGTAGTCGTTGGGGTGGATGGCACACCGGCGGTGTACCTAAAGTTAAGATGAATTATATTCATAACAAATTATACTGCCCATCATGTTCAGAACAATGGGAAGAAAACAATCCTGATTATGTTGCATGTGATGAATGTAATCAAATGTTTGGTGACGCAGACGATTTATACTGGTCTGAGTTACATCAAGATAGCAGGTGCCGTGATTGTTACAATCAAGAGATAGAGTGTGATGATTGTGGTGATTGCTTTGGTGAAGAGGACGGTCATAGTTGCGATAGTCGCACTAGAAATTACAGCGAGTGGGTGCATAGCTGGAGTTATAAACCTGACCCTAGATTTTGGGGTGAAGGTAAGTACTACCTTGGCTTTGAGTTAGAGGTAGAAGATACTAATGACAACTATGCAATAGGTGCTGAACTAGCACATAATGCTATGAATCCAATGCGTAATCGCAAGTATCGTGGCTATCTTAAGGGTGATGGTTCTCTAGTCAATGGCTTTGAGATTGTTACTCATCCGCATACACTTGAAGAGTATCAAAAGAATTTTCCTTGGACTATGCTAACTGAACTTAAGAAGTTAAGATTCAGGTCTTGGAATACTAGTACTTGTGGATTGCACGTACATGTAAGTCGTACTGCATTCGATGATGACGACCATCAGATTAGATTCATTAAACTAATCTATGATAATGAACGCCAAGTACAAAGGATTGCTGGTCGTAGTTCTAACTATGCTAGCTTCTCTGACGCAGGTAAGATTATTCCAAAGGTTAAATACAAGAGTCAATCAAATGGTAGGTATGCTGCCGTTAATGTCGAGCCAGATAATACATTAGAAGTTCGTGTGTTTAAGGGTTCATTACATATACCTAGAATATTATCTGGCTTAGAGTTTGTTCATTCAGTAGTTGAATATACTCGTGAGCTTAAGATAATCCCCAAAGATAAACCATTCTCTTGGGTAAAGTATGTAGGTTACATCGGTTCTAATACCGATAAGTATCCTAATTTGTTTGAGACAATCAATCGTTCATTCAATAGCGATTCACACAATGAGAGTAGAGAGGACTAATCATGTGTATGTTATGCGTACTACCACCAGGAGTTACTCCGTCAAGAGATAAGTTGGAGAACTCTGCATTAAATAATCCACATGGCTTTGGCTTTGCCATTGCCGTACCTAGTGAGAACAGAATCATAGTAGAGAAAAGCATGGACGCAGATGAATCTATCAATAGGTTCTTAGCACAACGTGCTATCTATCAAGATGGCTATGCCATGTGGCATGCTCGGTTTGCTACTCATGGTTCTCGCACACTAGAGAATTGCCACCCATTTGCAGTAGGTCATGATGACCGTACCTATCTTGGGCATAACGGTATCTTACCTATTGAGATACCAGATAAAGATGACCGCAGTGATACTAAAGTATTTGCTGAAGAGTTACTACCTAGATTAGGTGGGGTTACCGCATTAGATGATGACTTCATCTGGAATATGCTACAAGAATATACATCTGGTTCAAAGGTATGTATCATTACTATTGACCCTGCCGCTAAGCACCCTATGTATCTACTCAATGCTGAGTCAGGCAAAGAAGATGAGTCAGGTGTATGGTGGTCTAACGATACATGTAACTTAGGTTATTCCTATGGTACATCAAATGTTACTGGCCGGTACGCTGGTTGGTATGGTGATTACGATGATGAGTATGCTTGGGCTGGGTATAATAAGTTAGCCAAAGATACAATCAAACAAGACAAACCAGATAATGAATTAGAAGTACAAGAATGTTTTAATTGCAGCGCATGGATATCAGAAGCTGATTTATGGGAGAGCATGGGTACATGTACCTGGTGTGGCTCTTGCTTTGATTGCGATAACGTTGCTGAACTATGTCAGTGTGGGTACCCGAATGGGCGGGTAGGACACACAAAGAAACTAGGACAGGACGCTATCCCGTTCTAGTGGTACACTAATAAGGCACTAGTTTAGTTCATTTTCTAGTGTCCTTTCCATGGTGTATAATGTATAGGCTGGGCTAGGCTTTCTCTACTTTCTCCTAGTTCAGCCCTTACTAAGGAGTCCAATGATTAAGATTGATGACCACGATTTACCTATTCACGTTTCATACTCATCACTTACTGAATGGTTATCATGTGGATGGAAATATTATTTAAGCAGAGTACAAAAAATTGCAGAGCTACCAGCATGGTGGTTCTATGGAGGTTCAGCCGTACATAAGGCGACTGAAGAATGGGATAGGTTGAACCCTTGAGTATCTTAGAACATTGGAACACATGGTGGCAGGCTACTGCTGACGAAAGAGAAGAATATAATTTAAGCAACACATCCAATTGGCGCATGGCTGCAATGAAGTCACGCAATCCAGAAGATGGAGAGTGGTGGTATGCGAATGGATATAAATTCCTAGAGAACTGGGTGCAATGGCGTGAAGAAAATACCCACATGTCAATCGCTAAGCTGGACGACGGGACATTGGCAATTGAATTAGAACTAGCACCGGTAGTTAATGGTGTGACAGTTAAGATGGCAATCGACCGGGTGTTCTATGATAGTTTCAATAAAGAATATGTAATCGTAGATTTAAAAACAGGTAAGACTACACCGCATAGTTCATTACAGTTAGCCTTCTATGCATATGGAATCCGTAAACAGTTTGGTTTAAACATAACCAAAGGTTACTACTGGATGGCACGTAAGGGAGAATTATCTCCACCGCACGACCTTGCTGGTCTGGATGACAGCAAGGTCGAGACGTTGGTAGATATGTTTGATAAGGCAAGGAAGTCTGGTATATTTTTACCTAACTTCGACCATTGCATAATGTGTGGATATACTGCACAATGTCAATGGTATACACCAAAGGAGAAGCATGAGTAGTACGGAAGCACCAATCAGTATCAACATAAGAACTGCATCAGGTACGCAGTTAACAGTACGTGCTAACACAGGTGAGGAACTAGACCAATTAGTTGCTACCTCATTAGCAAGTATTCAATCTGCTATAACAGAACTAGAAGTTATAGCTAAGCCATCTCAAGCTCCAAATGCTATTGCATACGCTAAACAAGCGTTCAATGCACAGGAGATACCACCTTTTAACCAAGCCCCTCCAACGCAATCGTTAGGTGGGGGGCGCACATGTCCTCACGGTAAGATGACTGCACTCCAAGGCCCAAGCAAAGATGGTGGTATCTATAAGGGATACTTCTGCCCATCTGCTAGAGGTGCATTAGATAAATGCAAGACTATCTATGTACTTAAGCATGAGCCAGAATGGAATACATTCTTAGCCGATAGAATCAAGTAACAATGGGGGAAGTAATACCTTTCCCTGAAGCACCACAACTATCTCAATGTTGTAATGCTCATATAATATGGGACGAATGTGATATACATTATGATACCGATATAGAATGTGAAGCAAGTACATGTGAAGAATGTGGCACACAACTAGAAACAGATTGTGGGATAAGTGAAGACACTACGACGTAGCGTACGTAAATCAGAAGTAGGAGGGGAGCCTTTACCGGCTCCCTTTCAAGCCTTTGAACGTGCCGGTATGATACTTAGACGTGCGGAAGTTACGGTAATTGCTGGCACTCCTGGTGCTGGTAAGAGTTCTATTGCATTACATATAGCTGCAAGATTAAAACAACCAACATTATATTTCTCAGCTGATACTAATGCACATACCATGGCTATGCGATTGATTGCCATGTCAGGCAAGATGACTCAACAGCAAGCGGAGAATCTATTAAAACATAATCCAGATACTGCTGAGTCTATTCTTGCTAACAACAATCATTTGTATTGGTCATTTGAACCTAGCCCTACACTTAAAGATTTAGATGAAGAGGTTGCTGCATTCGAGACTATGTGGGGTAGAAGTCCTACCCTTATAGTTGTTGATAACTTAATGGACATCTCTATGGATGGACATGAAGAGTTCTCTGGTATGCGAGCAGCAATGAAAGAACTTAAGTACTTAGCAAGGGATACCAATGCATGTGTGTTGGTACTGCACCATACTAAAGAAGGATACGAGGGTAGACCATGTCAACCACGTTCATCTCTACAAGGTATGGTTAATCAAATACCTGCAATGGTATTAACAGTTGGTCAACAGCTAATGCATGAAGGTAAAGATACATACTTATGCGTAGCACCAGTAAAGAATCGTTATGGTAAGGCTGACCAAACTGGTAACACATACGTTACCTTAAGTTTTGAACCAGGCTCTATGTATTTAGAAGATACATATAAAGATTATCAACAAGTAGAAATGCCAGTATGAGTTCAGCGTCTAAGGCTAAGGGTAGCCAAGCAGAACGTGATGTAGTAAAGTATCTTAAAGAATGGTTCCCTTACGTAGACCGTCGCTTAGCTGGTGCAACACTAGATAAGGGCGATATATCTGGCATACCTGGAGTCACAATAGAAATTAAAAACCACGCCAAGATGGACTTGGCGGGGTGGGTAGAAGAATTATTAGTCGAGATGGCTAATGATAAAGCTTGGACAGGTGTAGTGGTACACAAGCGGAAAGGCAAGGGGAGTCCATCCGATTGGTACGCCACTATGCCCGTTCAAGTATGGGTAGATTTATTAAGAAAGGTTATCGATGTTAAATAGTTACATTGCAGTATTGTTATCTTTGTATTATGAATTAGAAGGATTGTTATTGTGGATAAGCACAATGTTTCTGACTATCTAAATTACATAGGCGCCAGCCTGCCTGCAGAGGGGCATGGCTGGCGTAAAATGAGATGTCCATTTCATGAAGATAGAACTGCATCATCTGCAATTAACTTTGAACTTAACAGATTCAAATGTCATGGTTGCGGTGTTGCTGGTGATATATATGATTTAATAAAACACAAGAGGGGAGGTACATTAAGTGAGGCTATCGAATTCGCACAGACAATTTCTACTTCGGGCAACCCAACAATACGCTTCTCAAATAGAGGTAGCAAAAGACTATCTACTAACCCGACATCTCTCGGTAGAAGAGGCACGAACATTTCATCTAGGGGTAGTAGTTGACCCTATGCCTGGGCATGAGGGCTTTAAGAATAGATTAGCTATACCTTACATAACACCTAGCGGTGTAGTTGACATTCGTTTCCGTGCAATGGGAGATGTAGACCCTAAGTACATGGGAATGGTAGGCGCAAAGACAACCATGTTTAATACACCAGCATGCTTTGTGCAATCTAAATACATATGTGTAACCGAAGGAGAGTTTGACTGCATCATGATGTCAGTTAAAACTAATCATCCTACGGTAGGTATTCCAGGTGCTAACAACTGGAAGCCACACTACTCACGCATACTAGATGACTTCGATATGGTTATCATATTAACCGATGGAGATACAGCAGGTGCAGAGTTTGGCAAGAAGATAACAAGAGAGTTGCCTAACGCAAATGTTATCGCAATGCCAGAAGGTGAAGACGTAAATAGCGTGTTCATTAAACTAGGAAAGGAATGGATAGATGAACGAGTCAGAAATTGTATTGCTTCTTGATGAAAGTATATGGAGTCATGTTGAACACATGAACAAGTCAGTTGGTATACAGCTAACAGAAGATAAAGCTTTGGATATATTGGGTGCCTTATATGACATCTATCATGCTAACAAGAAAGATAAAGAACAAGCGCAAGAATTACTAATAGGTTTAGCAGCACTACTAGTAGCCGCTCCATTGGGTCAAGCCGACAGGGTATGGGAAGAACTAATGGTTCATGAAGGTATGAGAAACTTCGAGCTAAGTATGGAGGATTTACTTAATGGAAAACATGGAGCATAATATAGATGTCATCATCGCCGACCTCAAGAATTTACTACTCAAGAAGCAGCACGATTACGGTCCGCTCAACATATCTAACGCACCCGGTGGTCCTATCAATGGACTACGAGTACGGATGTATGACAAACTCGCAAGGATTAACAACCTTTACGAGAAGGGTGGCGACACGCCGAACTACGAATCCATCGCTGATTCCTTTATGGACCTAGCAAACTATGCCATAATAGGACTATTGGTTCAAAACGGACAATGGGAAGGCTTGCCTAATGGCAACACATCAACGCCGAATAGTAGTATTGAGCGACCTGCAGATACCTTATCAAGACGACAAGAGTGTCAATGCAGTAATGAAGTTCATCAAATGGTACAAGCCCCACGAATTGTGGTGCGTGGGTGATGAGCTAGACGCACCCGAACCTTCGCGTTGGAATAAGGGTATGGCTGGTGAGTACGCACCAACCTTACAAGATTCAATTGATTTAACGTACAACATAATGGCAGACTTTAGAGCAGCACTCGGTAGAAATAAACCGTTTGTTATTCAAAGGTCTAATCATACGGATAGAATACAGACTTACATTAGAAAATATGCCCCGGCATTCGGCTCTCTTGATACTCTCAAGATAGAAGAATTGCTGGGGTATCATTCTTTAAACATACAATACCTGCACAAATTTAAAGAACTTCTACCAGGCTGGGTAATGGCACACGGTGATGAAGGCAGGTCAATACAAACTCCTGGAAGTACAGCTATGTCATTAGCTAAGAAGCTGGGTAAGAGTGTTGTGTGTGGACACACGCACAAACTAGGACTACAGCATGAGACTACTGGACTATACGGTAAGAATAAAACTATCTATGGTATGGAAGTCGGTCACCTTATGGACATGAAACAGGCAAGTTACTTAACATCTGGCGTAGCTAACTGGCAACAGGGCATAGGTATCTTAGTAGAAAAGAACCGTAAGGTAATTCCCTATACCGTACCCATTATCGATGGAGACATTAAGCTTCCATGAAATATAACATTGATAAATGGTTAGACTATAAAGACATGATGGTACAGATAGCCTCGGAGTATAGGAAAAAATATCCTATGGTTGAGGCAGATGACCTGCAACAGGAGATGTATCTCTGGTTTGTTACCCACCCTAATAAGTTTAAAGAGTGGGACGCTCTTCAGGAAAAAGATAAAAACAAACTTATGGCTAAGTCATTACGTAATCAATGCCTTAAGTATTGTGAAAAAGAAAAAGCTAAGAATCAAGGCTATGACCTAACAGATTTGTATTACTATGATGTGTCAGTCGTTGAAGCTTTCTTGCCCTCAATTATTGTAGAGAGTTATGAGATGCCTACCAAGATTAAAGATTTAAATCTTAAGTTTAACAATGGCGCAATAAATGATGGCATGAACTGGCTTGCCTTACGCTCTGATATAGCTAAGGGTTACTACAGATTACCAGAGGCTAAGCAGAACATACTGCGCCTTCGCTACATGAATGAACAGACTGAGTGGTCTGAGCTAGCAGAACACATGGGTACTAGCAGTGCAGATGGTGCACGTAAGAAAGTCGAGAGAGCCTTGGCTTCTATAGTACAAAACTTAGGCGGTTGGCGTGCTTACTTTGACCAGGATATACAAGATGAGAATCAAGAGACGAAGCAAGAAGAAGTATAACGCTGACTACAGAGGCATACCTACAGAGGTATGTCCTTGTGGCTCACAGTTATGGAATCTAAAAGTAATGTTTCAGGAACAAACTATATCTATGTACTTTCTGGATATGGAGTGTGCCCTTTGTGGCAGCTTAGCCACTGCTCCTACTGAAATAGACGGATGTGATTAATGCCTACCTATGATTATAAGTGTGATGTATGTTCAAGTCAACAGGAAGTATCAAAAGAAATAGGTGATGAGTCTGTACCTACATGTTGCCAAACCAGTATGACAAGGGTATGGTCTGCCATACCAGCCATCTTTAAGACAGGTGGCTTCTACAAGACAGGCGGATAATGGGGCACTTTCATATAGAAGAATACAATAATTATATAGACCCTGCAGAAGAACAATGGAAGTTAGAAGCTAGATGTGTTAACACAGATACCGAGTCTTGGTTTGTAAATAAAGGTGAAGACTATGACACTGACATATTAAATAAAATTTGTGGAGAATGTTCTGTTAAGCTTGCTTGTTTAGAATATGCTGTTAAGTACAGGGTGGCAGGTTACTGGGCTGGTACTACCGGTGATGACAGGAAAAAGTTAAGAGCAGTATAATCCCCTACTAACATAGGGTATTATACTGTACTGTACAGTACAGGAAAGGAAGACACGCAATTAAGAATTCAGATTTTGATTTAGACTATCGCAATGGTGTGCAAGGAGAGAACCTTGTTGACACCCTGCTCACTGGTGGTAAGACAATAGAAGTTAAAACAGATTTCAAATGGATAAACACTGGCAATCTATATATAGAGACAGAATGCTGGTATGTGTCTACTAATAGTTGGCAACCATCAGGTCTATCAGTAACCAAAGCAGAGTACTGGGCATTTGTATTAGCTGACTCTGTTCTCATGGTGCCTACCAAACTACTGCGCCTAGCAGTAGAGATAGAGGGATATCCAATTAGCTGTCAGATACCACCTAACCAAAGCCGTGGCTACCTAATTAAGCCCGAGTTATTACTCCAGACAAACAGAAAAAACCCCCAGTCTCAGGGGTAAGCCTAAGTCTGGGGGTATTCGTGTCTCTAATGGGCCTTATAGGCCTTATTAGGGATACTTAATTACTTACTGTTGACACCAAATTCTGTTGCTGATGGGTCCAATGCCTTTAGGACTGGTCCTGCTACAGCAGCAACACCTGCTAATGCTAGTGTCTTTAGGTCAGTTGTACCAGCAAGGTACAGGGCAAGCACGGATGCTATTGCTGCACGAATGTAGGTAGTAACGATTGCTTTTAATTTAGTTGTATCCATTTTATCCTTTAAGGGCGAGCAACGCCCATTACTAGGGAGTAGGCACGTTTCTTTAGATACACACCATCTCCGTTTGATTGACTGCCCTTATTATCCCCTGAGGTATTACCCTCGTAGACCGTAAGGTATTTCTTTCCATCGTTGCTAGCGCATATGCCGACGTGGTCAGCCTGTGCATCATCATCGAATTGAAAGAAAATTATATCTCCAGGTTGGGCTTTGCCAACTGGAACTATCTTTCCTTTTTTAGCAAACCATTTTAATCCTGCATCACAAGAGGCAAATCCCTTTTTAGTTTGGGCTGCTACTGTGGCTACTAATCCTGCTTGGTCAAAGCACCAAGATACGAACATTGCACACCAAGGGTTATTGTTTAATCCATACCACTTGCCATACATACTGTCGTTGTTCTTGCCTACCTCTTGGTATCCAAGCTGTGACTTTGCTATATCTACTACATTCATATTGACATCCATCCTTGATAACCCGTATCTGGATTATCCTTTAGCCATTGTTCTCTTAACTTGTTTTGGTATTCCCAATCAATATCGTTACTCATCATTAGAGTTACGCAACGGATAGGTAATAGCCCAGACTACTAGGGTAAGTATGATTGCATACCCAACTACAGTCTTTGCTGAGCCAGTTAATACGACCCAAGCAATAAACATACCTAATAGGGTCCATAATTGTTGAACCATATCTCTTAGTACTTTCAAGGTTTTCTCCTTTTGTATAACTTAATGTTGTCATTTGATGGCAAGCTAGTACCTCCACTTGTAGGTGTAGGTGTGGCTGTTCTAGCAGCAGAGGTTACGGCTACTGCATTAACAGCAGCCTGAGTAGCAATAACGGAAGCAATGATTGTATTCTCTGATTCTGTTCTTTCTTCTTCAGACATATCAGCACCTATGTTTGAGAGAGCAGTAAGTACCTTTGCTGGATTGTCAAAGATTGCCGAGATTAATTCTGCTGGATTCTCTAATAACTGTAGAGCTACTACTGTGCCAGCCTCAATGACTACACCATTATCTAGTTGGACAGGTGTATCAGCAGGTAGGTCAGCAAGGGTAATGCCAGCCTCTTCCATATCCTCTGTGGTAATAGCCTCACCGTTAGCCTCAGCCTCAGCAATTATGTCTGCTACTGCCTCTTCAATGGTAATTGGTTCTTCATCTATTACAACTTCTTCTATAGGTAAATCTTCTATTACTTCAATAATTTCTTCAGGTATATCTGGAAGGTCTTCTATCACAGGTATATCTTCAATGACTTCCACTGGGGGAAGTTCTTCTGGTATAATCTCTTCAACAACAATAATTTCTTGGGGGATATCAAATGGAGGCATTATTAGAATTGGCCCAGTTTCTGGCAGCGGTGGCTGAACTGGAGATGTGGGTTCTGGAATATTGGTTGGGACTGTGGATGTATCTACCGTTGCAGTAGTTCCATCAACTGTTGAAGTGTTAGTATCAACTACTACTGTACCTGTATCAACCACAACAGTAGAGGTATCTGCTGGTGGTATCAAACCACTACTTAAGGTATAAGTTCCTATTGGTCTTTGACCAGCAACTATATAATCGTATGAGGTAGCACGAATTGTATAGGTATCAGCCGTTAATATTCCACTTAAAGCAGAAGCATAATAGTTATTTTGTGTATTATGGTTGCTGTCATCATCTTGAGCAATTATTGTTCCACTATCAACTGCTATACCACGATATAAAGTAATCCAAGAATCTACCCAAGACACACGCTCTACTGTTACGGAGTCAACTACTTCGGTGCGTGGTCCAGTAGTAGTAGTAATTGTGTAGGCTGTTGTTGTATCTACTTGAACCACTACATCTACATAGGCAGTTGTAGCATCAAGATTAATGATTAAATCTTCTGCACTTGCTGGGGTTGGTATAAAAAGTAGACTAATCCCTATTACTAAGGAGTATATAAATTTGGTCAACACGGGCCTCGAGTCTATTTACTTGGTCTTTCACCGAACTGCCCCCGTTTGGTTTTAATTCTTCAAGATAATGATTAACTAGCCACCTTACCATCAAGGCAAAGGAACCAATCAAAGTGCTTATTGCTACTGCTAATGCAGCCCAATCTTGCGCTGTCATGATACCGTCCTAATCACAATTTCTATGATTCCTCCAAAGCCATCAAACGTTCTATCAGGTGGTGTCATACGAGTAAATGAAATCTGTTCTATCACTGCTTGCTGCAACTCACCAGTGGTTAGGTCTTGCCAGCTAAGTACATCTCCAGATTTTTCTAATGCTTCTAGCGTAGCGATACGTTCGGATGCTCTACCTGAGTAGCCTGTAACCGTGTTGTATCTATCTGTTTCTATATCAAAGCAATAAACAGGAAACTTAATTAACCTTACACGGGGTGTAGCAATGGTTGCCTTAACTTGGTAACCTTTAAAGGTAGGACCAGTTGAGGTATCTGTAGTATCACGAGTCAATGTAAATTTATATGCTAAAAATTCTTGAGCAGTTTCAGGTTGCAGGGTAGTTATCTCTACTGGGTTAACACCGGTATCGTATACAACATGGTCGTACTCAACATCTGCTCCTAGTGTATTAGTAGCTACACTTGACAGGGTCATAGACCCAGTCTTAAATATGCCACGTCCTATTAATCGTTTAAAATTCTTAGGCTCTAATGTTCCGTAACGGATTTTACCGGTCTTAACATAGCCACTTGATATCAGTGTAGACGCAGACTGGATAGCAATACCATTGCTACCTGATGTAGTAAATGCTAATTGATTTGAGTTGCCGATAAAGTCTACGCTAGTAGCATGACCAGTTACTCCATCAAGATATGTATCAGGAGCATAAGCGAAACGTAATGTTTCAAGCTCATTACCTAAATCAATTCTGTATAATCCAGGGTAACCACTAATAGAACCAGTTGCATAAACAAATCTATCTCTAAATGCAAAGTCTAACCCTGTGTTTTCTGCTTCAATAATTAATGGACCATAGCTTAGGTCTCCACTAGTATCTGATATAGATGCCACACGCACACCCTTGTTGGTACCAATTACTAGATAGCCTAGGTATGATTCAATCTTGCGTGGATACTCGCCGCTAGGTAGTTGTGCTGCAATGATACCTGAGGTAAGAGTTGGCATAACGCCAGCAGTATTTAAAGTAAACTTATAGATAGCACCATTAGTACCAGCATAACCAGCAGCATAGATGGCAGAGCCACCCTCTGATATAGATGTCCACTCCCAACCAGTATTGGGATGTGTATATATAGCGGTAGGTAAAGTAGTAGTGCCAAGAGCACCAGTTAATTCATATATAGATGTACCTATGCCAGCAACAAGACGTTGCTTAACCCAGCCCATCTTTACTTTAGCATCACCAGTACTGTAATGGTTATTTAATGCACCAGTTGCACCAATTGTTTGATAATAAATACGAGTTGCGTTAGCAATAAATAATGTAGTTCCATTACTGACTACATCTACTATTGCAGATGCAGTAGTTGCATATGTAGTATTAGTTGAACCAGTAGTTGTAATGTCTTTAATTGTGGTACTAGTAGGAATAAAAGCAGTAACTACATCTGTATTGGTAGATACATTTGATATAAGTTTATATATACCGCTAGAGGTACTAGTATTAGTACTTTCTTTAAGTAAAGTTACTTCTCCCTTAGTCCATACATCTACACCTAAAGAGTCGGCAAACCTATGCGCTGTTGTCTCACCAGCAGATGGGTCATAGAATTTAATGCCTGTGCCATTATGAAATGATGATTGACTTCTAATCCACCAACCGGTAAGTGATTGCTCACCTGGCTCATTGTTATTATCAAACTGTTCTTTTCTAAATGGAGCTGTCTGTCTAGTGTATGGTCGTTCATCCGAAAGAGCGTAGATAAATGGCATGCCACCTACAGCTACATCATAAGCTATATCTGTATTTGTCCAGACGGAGTTATTAGATGTAATACCAATATCAACGGCAATAGCACGACCAATATTGGCAGTTGCCGAGCCTCGTCCTTCGGTTATATCACGACTGACCACAGTGCTCCTTAATTAAATGTATTGTTAAGCCCAACTTACGTTGCCAGTACCAGCAGTAAGTGTTGTAACTTTGTATGAACCATCAGTTGCTGTTGAGCCAGTAAGTCCTGCACCAATAGTTATAGTGCCTTGAGAAGTTAGGTATCTAAGGATAACTACACCTGAACCGCCAGAAGCACCATTTGTAGGACTACCAGTTGAAGCACCACCACCACCGCCTAAATTAGCAGTTCCAGCAACTGGTGCTGCGCCGCCATCTACCTTACCATCACCGCCACCGCCTGCGCCACCAAGACCTTTTGTTATGAAACCAGCACCGCCTCCGCCACCACCATATGTTACTGATGTACCAGTAATAGAAGAAGAAATACCTGAACCACCGTTGCGACCATTATTATCAGCCGTTACGCTTCCACCAACCGCACCTGCTCCACCGCCACCTGCACCAGCATTGCTAACACCAGTAGTAAAACTTCCTCCAGCAAAACCTTGTCCAGCAGGAGATGCAGCACCTCCAGAAACACTACTGCCTCTACCTCCAGCACCACCACCAGAACCACCAGCACCGCCAGTTTGACCTGCAGTATTTCTTGCTTTAGCACCAAAACCGCCACCTGTAGAGGTAATGGTTGAAAATACAGAGTTAACTCCTTGTGTTCCGTCAGTAGAGTTATTATTTGAACCACCTGTACCACCTGCGCCACCAGCACCAACTGTAACTGTGTAGTTAGTACTTAATAATAAATTTAAAGCAGTTTCTAAACTTCCTCCACCACCTGTTGCAGTAACTGTTGAACGAAGTCCACCAGCACCACCACCACCAGCACCATAATCAACTGCATCCCCTCCACCACCACCTCCGCCTCCAGCAAGAACAAGATAATTTACATCTACTGATGGGTTAGGAGTTACTGAACTACTTGCAGTACTTGCAGCACTTGAACCTGCAATATTGTGTGCTTTTACTGTAAAAGTATATGCTGTGCCATTAGTTAATCCTGTGATAACTATTGGAGATGTTGTTCCAGATTTTTTTATGTTACCTGGAGAAGAAATAACTGTATACCCTAAAATTGTAGAGCCACCATTAGTTGTTGAGGCAACAAAAGATACTGATGACTGAGCATTATCAACAGTTCCAGACACAGATGTTGGTGCGTTTGGAACTGAGATATTAGAATCTGTAGGAACTATCCTTGTTACATTTGTTAAATCTATACCAGCGACTGCTGCTGATAATTCTGAATCTGTTGCTAATCCTGTGGCTGAACCAGCCAAGTTTGCTAGGTCTCTTGATTTAGTCATTGGTTACTTCTCTCCAAGATAGGTCATCCTCTGACCAGTAATAACGCTTATTTGTATCTGTAGGCATAGGAGTAGGTGCTTGCCAATGGCAAGTAGCCTCATCTAAGACCCAAGAGTTAAAAGGTTTAGGTGCTATAAAAGCATCTCGTGCAGCATCATAGGTATAACCAATGCCTGCATAGTTTTTACGGTAGTTGCCGTTGTAAGATGTTCTCTTACATACTTGACCTCTGAAGTTACCATACCAAGTTTCGGTATCTAATCCTTCAATGGTTTGAGTTTCATCAATACCTGTAATAACTTCGGTTACGATGTTATTGCTATCTAAGAATGCGTAATGTGCCACTGTATTTTCCTTTTCTATATTTAAGCCCAGGATACGTTTCCTGTGCCTGCTGTTAATGTTGTTACTTTATATGAACCATCTGTTGCAGTGCTTCCAGTTAATCCTGCACCTATTGTTATTGTTCCAGCAGCAGTTGCGTATCTAAGAATAACTATACCTGAACCGCCAGTACCGTTTGAACCGCCACCATTACCAGGTGCGCTACCACCATTACCTGTATTTGAACCACCAGCACTACCACTTGCGCCATCATTCAAACCACCAGAACCACCACTTGCATAAGTAACAGGAGTTGAAGTAACCATAGAAACAGATACACCAGCACCACCTCCTGCTCTACCACTTGTACCAGTTACACCTACAGCGCCAGCGCCACCACCGCCACCTGAACTAAAGGGAGAACCAACAGTACCATTTCCACCACCAAAACCTTGATTAGCAGTTCCTGCAGCACCTGTAGTGCTAGAACCCGTTGAGGACCCGCCACCACCTGAACCACCACTGGCTGGAGCACTACTTTGTGAGCCTCCTCTACCACCACCTGTTGAAGTAATAGTACTAAATACCGAATTAATACCATCAGATGCGGTTGCATAATTACTTCCAGTACCGCTTGCACCACCCGCACCTACTGTTACTGTGTAATTTGTTGAGAGGGCTAGAGATAAAGCAGATTCTAATGAACCACCGCCACCAGTTGCAGTAACTGTTGAGCGCAATCCTCCTGCGCCTCCACCTCCACCAAATCCGCCACCGCCACCAGCACCAGCAACTACAAGGTAATCAATTGTTAGCGGAGCCGCAGTAGTTATAGAATTACTTGCTGCAGATGCAGAAGAATCACCATTAGCGTTAGTTGCCTTTACAGTAAATGTATATGAAGTACTAGCAGCCAAACCTGATACTGTTATTGGGGAAGTAGCACTTGAACCAGTAATAGAACTTGGCGTAGATGTAGCAGTAAATGTAGTACCAGCAGCACCTTTAGTTGCAACCGTAAAAGGAACTGTTGCAGTTACACCCGAACCAGTAACAGTACCAATAGTAGGTGTATCTGGTTTAGCAGCACTAGTATTACCTACTGCTAAAGAAGCAGAGTTTCCAGTCTTTACACTTTTTACTGTCATTAGGCTATCTCACTTCCAAATGCATTAAAGGCTAAAGTTGCTGTTGAAGCATAAATTTTAATTAAGTCTGCTGTTGCTAATG
>Ga0209296_1000495_pt1 | contig 34343 bp, 49 predicted proteins | sample S_130206_EF_Meta_FD_187319 | JGI IMG/M metagenome (GOLD analysis project Ga0209296, IMG submission 187319) | Freshwater microbial communities from Lake Simoncouche, Canada to study carbon cycling - S_130206_EF_MetaG (SPAdes) (version 2) | ecosystem: Environmental > Aquatic > Freshwater > Lake ... | reverse complement strand
TGACAATGCAGATGGCAGACTCATCCAAGCGCTTCTTAGAATTAGCTGCTTGCTTGGCAACGTCCTCAAAGCCTGCCAAGTCAACAGCAATGAAGTAACTGCCATGCTCTGGCACAGTGCCGTACTTGATCCACTCTTCTTTGAACAGGTTGCTGCCCGCATTGGAAAAGCTTGCCATGTACTCTTGCTTGAACGCAAAGCTGCTGAGAGTCTTCTTGGCAGACTCAATCTCTTTTTTGTCAATCAGAGGGTTGTCAGCAGTTGTGAAGTGCCATGACTTCCAATCCTCGTCCGATCCCTCATCACCAAGCTTCCAAGTGTCATAGAACCAGTTGCGTCCCTTGGGCGTACCAATGAACAAGGCTCTACCCTTTTTGTCTGACAAAGAAGCCCTGATAACTTGCTCCCAAGCTTCAGGCTTGATGTCAGCCACCTCATCGAGCACCGCATAGGTCAAGCTAACACCCCGCAAGGTATCTGGCCGATCAGCACCTCTGACGTATATCCTTGCCCCGTTGATCAGCGTAATGTCCAAGTTGTTAACGTGGCTGCTCTGAATGACCTCTCTGCCAAGGTCTAACAAGAGATCCCAGATGATCTGGCGGCTCTGTCCCATTGTCGGACTCACATAAAGCACCGCACTACCAGGAGGACACTTCAGCCCCTCAATGAGCAAACTGATAGCAGCCATGCGGCTCTTACCGCAGCGCCTTCCAGCCGCCACTACTTTGAATCTTGTCTTGTCAGCGTAGACAGTCTGCTGCCACGGCAATAAACTAAAGTTCAAGTCAGACATCAGTGACCTCGCTGGTCTCTGTGTCTATAACAGTAGGCTCACCAATGCCCGTAATATTGATAGTCACTGCTGAACGCTGACTCTTGTCTTTCTCAAACATTGAGACAGGCAAGGTGCGATCAAGGCACATCTTCAAAGCCACCATCTGGCTAGGGTGTTCGTCATTGAGCGCTATCTCAATCACCTTCTCAGCAACGTGCTTGCCACCACCCCTGATCATGATGTCGCGCAACTCCTTGATGCGCTGAGACTCAGTCATAGGCAGTTTGGCAGGTGGGTTCTTGGCAAAGCGCTCCATCGTCATCTTGAATGACCCAACTGGCCTACCTGCTTTTTTAACCACAGATTGCACACTTGCTCCAATTTGACGTTTTAGCTTTTTAAGAGGGGAGGAAGCACCATCGATATCCGAGGCAAGCGCCAAGGCCACCCCCCCCATGCAAACCCTATGAAAACCCACGAAATCTGACACTTTTGCAGAGTCTACTTCATACAACGATCATTATGTTAAGTCGATGCCTAGTTATCCACAGATTTATGTGTACTTTATAGCAAAGGTTTTACTTATGCACAACCGAATGTGGACAAGTGGGACAACTTGCTTGTGGATAACTCGATCTGGACGCTGGAAAACCAAACCAGTTCAGCCAAATGCATAAGGGTCAGATGGTGCTTTATCCCTATACCTGCATATACCCATAGGGGTATGAGTATGCGATCAATCTACCTGCTGACAGGACTTACAGTTTACTGGTAGAGCGTAGTTTTAGGCCAAACTATTTTCTGCCAATGCTTAAGTATTGGCAATAAACATATCTATGCAAGAAACGCATAACCTTGTGCATATAGAAATGCTTTGTTACGCCTGTTGGTTATATAGAGTTATGTTAACTATTGATATTTTTGGGAAGTAGACAGTTGCGTGTTGCATCCGCTAGGGTTTGCAACCATGCAACCGAGGCCATCAGAGGGTCTCCAAGGCTTTATTTTTGGGTGCTGCTAGTTCGTTAAGGAACTCATCCAGATCGGCCTCTGGGCGGTATCCACGGTTCCACAGGATTTGGTAGCAGCTGATCACATGATGGAAGCCATGAGTGACATTGCCTTGTCCAGCCGCATTCAAAATCAATTTGTCGGGCATGGACAAGACTCGATAGAACGTCTTGCTATTAGGCGAGGGCGGTCTGCCATCACGCATTATCTAGACCTAGAGATAATCAAAAAGGAATATCCGAGTCTTCAGACTTGAATATCGGAGTGACTGTAGCTTTGGGATTATCTCCTTGATTATCTTCGCGCTTCTGTTTAGGTTTTCCAATGGTTATCGCAAACCAATGCTCACCTGCTTTTGTCTTGCCTGGCTTGATGTTGACATAATGCATATTTCCGTCAGGAAGCATTATTTCGCCAGTATATGGTGGATGCCAATCTTCGGTCTTGTTCTTGTTCACAAATGCTGATCCTTGACCAGGCTTAACTTCGTATGCCATGCTTGATTTCTCCTTTGGTTAAAAAACTCTTGTTTTGTACAAACCTCATAAAACGCTCTACAAGCGTTTGGGAAGTGTACAAGCTACCACCCTAGCCACCCATGCCAGAAGTCGGCTCTAATGCGCATGGTGATGCCTACAAATCGATTTGTGTCTGTCATGGTCTGTTGTGCTTTCATCTCTTCAGTTTTATCTAAAACTTGTGTTCTGCGAAACCAAGCTGTGATTGCTTTGTGAAATCTTGGTTGCGCTGAAGAACATAAGGTTAACCTTTATGTGATTAAAGTATAAAGTTAAATGTAAACATGGTGTGTTTAGGGAAACTGGGGAGTGTCCTGTAACTTTGTTTTAAAGGACACTCGGGAGTGTCCTATAACACCTTGTTTTTCACTCTTTGGATGTGTTCTTTCATGGCTTTTACTGTTGGACTTTCATCACGTTTAACTGGTTTGGCAGCATCCAGTTGAGCTGGCCTGTTGAATGCTTTGTTGATCATGTCTAGCACCTTTTTCTTTTGGTTAACATCATCTACCTCTAGTTGACTAACTATAGGTTGAGTGTGATCAAAGATAACTCTGATTGTATTACTATGGCTGTGTCTGTGACCCTTCTTGATTATCTCAATATAGCCTAGCTTTCTCAGTTTGATAATCTGATTGGTAATCGCTTGCCTAGTAACTTTCATGTCTTCAGATAATGTCTGTTGGCTTACCCAAGTAATGCCTTTCTTGTCGCAATAGCTACAGATCAGGCATAAAACTTTATATGTTCCAAACGTCAAACGCTCATCATATAAAGCCCTGACGGGGGATATTACAAACTGTCTTTTAGATTTATCGTTCATTATTTCTTATCCACCGCATCCACTGGCGAATTCGTGCTTCCGCGTTTTCGCCATAGAGTTTTTCTGAGGAAGCCAAGAGCTTGTCCACTAAAACTTTGTCTCCCGTCAGTTCCCAATGCACCAGAAGTTCTCTGGCTCGTGCCATCTCCAAGATCGTCCTGTCTGGCTCCACTGGCCCTTTGTGTTTGAAGTAGTGGGGCTTCCATGTTTTTTTCATTGGGTTTCGGGCAATCTTCAGGAACTTCAACGACACACCACACTGCAGCCCACTGGCCTCGATATGGGCCTGTCCAACGATCTATATAAGAATCGGGCATGGCCTTGAGGGCTTTTGTGATGTCTCTCAGATCTGAGCCAACGTGTACAGACAACTGCCTGGTTGTCATGCCCTCGTGTTCCTGCAGCAGCTGGCGTAGCTTGGTCTGCAAAGGCTTCATATCTTGTCCTTCATATCTCGGACATAGCAGGCGAATGATTCAGCCGTAGTGCCAAACACTTTCATTGCATCAAAGCGCTTGGCAACCTCTTCAAGCACTTGGTTGCGCTGTGATGGGGACACGTAAACATGGAAGTAATAGGGTTGGCCTGACTTGATTGCGTTCTCATGCTCAATGCGGTCAAACTCATCGTCTTCTGCGGTCTTGATCATGAGTTTTTCTCCTTCAAGGCTTTCTCAATAGCAACCCAACAATCTTCCAAGTCTTCCAAGCCTTCTACTGCTTCTTGAAATTCTTTTTTAGTTAGACCTACCCATGTGCGCTGTAGTGGGGTGGCTCTAATCATGTGCTTTAGCCAATCCGCCTGAAACCACTCATCCTTCCCATTAATCCTGACGCATAAGTCTGTGTGATGTGCGTGTTTCAAGCGGTCAATTAGACGTTTAATAGAATCAACTTGAAGCGAGTTTATGTTTTTGTCTGTCAACAACCACGCCACAGGCTCATCCTTCGCTTCTAGTGCCATGCGAATAATGTCTTCTCTGTTCATTTCATGGCCTTCATCTTGTCTACCCAGCACACTGCACAAATCCATCTTCTGGGCGATAGCTGAACTCCACCTTCAGGTGGTTTCTTTTCCTCGCAGAAATGGCATAACTTGTATTTATTGCTCGTTGTGGCACTGTTTGGCAAAGAAATCTGGTGTGCTGCAAAACTCATAACAGCACCTCATAAATATGAACCTCAACCCTAGGCTGAAATGCAAATCTTTTTTCAACTGTGAGCTTGATGACGTTTTTATCGTCATCTATAACAATGCCTTGGACGGCATCTAATATCGACTTGGAAATGTTGTCCAAATCAGGCTTGCCAGGCACTATCTGGCCCAACATGGCTTGTTGGCGCTTCTTCTTTGACCAGCTAAGTGGCATGTAGTAAAAAGCAGTGATGCGTACAGCTGTAGGTGTCGTCAGCATCTCGGCAGCGCCCATTGCAGCCCTTGCTTGCACAGCAACTAACTCCTCATAGGTGCGAGTCTTTTCATCTGTGTAAAGCCTCACAAAGCCGCCTCTGGTGCTTGCTCTAGGTCTTCCCTTGCCATGCGGCTGGCCTTGGACAACAAAATAAATTGCTAGGCTCATATCAGACCCGCCTCGCGCATGGCCTGCACAAAGTTCTCAAGGACAGGCGAGGGGACATCGCAAATGATTGGGCCATCGCCACTCATATAAAGCGCCTCATCCACCACCTCGGCAGGCACTGGTTCACCAGAGCGAACCAAATCTAAAATGCGAATGGCTTCTACGTAGTTCAAGGGGTGTTGTCCTTGTAAGCCATCAAGGCAAAGCGCTCCATGTCGTCCATAAAGGCAGCTGAAATGATCGGAGAGATCTCCACATCAGTGCCCGCGATATAGACGCTGATCAGATCTAAGCTTTCATTCCTGCTTGGCTCATAAGGAGCACCATATGAGTCAACAGACCCATGCTCGGCAGGGAAATACTCCAAGTGGCAAACCAGATCGATGCCGCAGTATTCGCAGCGGTACTCGTAGATTCCTTTGGGGCAGGGTGGTGTCTTATGTTTCATCATTAACTCTAGCGGTCATCATTGCATCGGCAGCTATATAAGCCATATCAGCTATGTCTTGAAAACTACTGTTTTCATACTCTTTAATGGATAACAACGATGACAAAGCCTTGGCAGCAAAGTAGTCTCGTAAGGTCATGCCCGTGTCGCATTCGTTGTGGCTCTTAGGGTCAGTTGGAAAAGCTGGAAGTGTTTTCATGCTTGCACCTCAGTGTCTGTTTTAAGGCCATCTAGCGTCCCATATCTGTATCCAAGCTGGTTGCGTACAGACTCATCTATAAGGCTTGAAATTGACCTGCGCTGGTCTTCCTTGGCCTTGTCAAGCAGGTGCTTTGTCGAGGGCTTTAAGCGCATAAGAAAAGGCTTTGTTTTTGCTATTTTCATGATGTATGTCAAAAATATATATGCATAAATGTAGCATTTGGGAAGTGTACAAACAAGTCATGAGTGAAAATATTTTAAAAAAGATTGGTTTGGGGCTTGTACTAGTGATATACATCGGCTACATTTGGGGTGTTTACAAACAGAGCAGATAAAGCTCATAAGGAAAAAATGACATCCCAAGAGCGTAAGTTCGTTGCGTATTTCAGGCAGTTTGGCAAAGTGAAAGCCGCCAATAGCCTGGGGACGCAAAAGGCAAAAGTAGCCAAGTTCTTAGAAGAGAACAAAGGCAAGCTTATTGCTGACTACACCGAGAACGAGAGCAAATTTGCAAAGACTCGTCCCGCACTGGCTGCAGCCATTCAGGTCTGCAAAAAGAACAAAGCCAAGCTACTGATAGCCACGCTAGACAAACTGAACCGAGACATGGCCTTTTCTGAGGTCTTACTGGACGACAAAAACGTGGATTTTTTGTGCGTAGAACTCCCAGTAGCTACCCGAGAAATGCTCAAGATGAGGATGGTATTTGCAGAGTGGGAATCACAAAAAATTGGTGTTCGCACTGCTGCCGCGTTGCAAAAACTCAAGAAGCAGGGCGTAAAGCTAGGCTCACCTAGACCAGAGATCGGCTCTGTTGCTGGCAACAAAGTGAACTCTGCCAAGGCCACAAGTTTTGCAGAACGTGTGGCTCCAACTGTGCGTCAGATTCTCAGGAAATCACGAGCCAGTACCCTCAGAGATATCGCAATTGCGTTCCAAAAGGATGGCCTCAAAACCCCAAGAGGCAACGATTCTTGGTCACCAACTCAGGTCAAACACCTGCTAGCGAGGATCAAATAGATGTCACTTAACAAGGTATATACATTTTGTCAAACGTCAAGGACTAAACCCTGCGACAACTTGGGAATTTATAGAAAGTTGTATATCAAACTTTCTAAATCGTATAAATTCTTTACTCAATATACATCGTATGAAGTGCCGTATATTGCCAATAGAAGTACCCCAAAATGAACGATTTGGAGACAAAAATGGCAGATCGAAACTCACCAGAGATGGTCAATTGGGCGCAATTTTTCCCGTCTGAGGATGGCAAACTGGGCGCGTATTTAGCAAAATCAGGCAGGCCAATTAACTGCCGCTTGGACTTTAGATTGACCAGGCTTGAAGAGCTTAAAAAAGCGGCTGTTGTCGTCTCAGAACTCAATCGTCAGCTTCAAAAATATGCGTATGAAGTTGAGGGCGATCCAGTGCTTCGTGTGATGCTTGCAAGAGGTTTATTCCACAAGGCACAGTTTGAATTGAAGTACGTTGACCCAGCCCATGTTTTAAAAGCTGCGGCTAAAAAGACTGCTGATGCGGCTCAGAAGCTGAAGAAAACCAAGAAAGGAGCAAAACTACCTATAGTGTTAGGTGACTTGATGGGGTTTGGGATTAGTACGGACTAACCCTTACCAATTATGTAATTAACCAAAAAGGATTAAATAATGAACAAAATCAATGTGCAATCAAATCTGTTTAAAGCTGGTTCTAACTTAAACTGGCCTGAAAACTACGTTTATAGAAATTGTAATTTATACGATGTATATAGTGTTTATGAAAGTGAAAAACACTACCTATGGTGTTCAGAGCAAACTGAAAGTATCTTAGAGAAACTAGCAGTAGGGGTTGCTTTTGCTGCTTGCGTTTTAGTTTTAAGTTTTTCTCTTTTGGTGGTTTTCTAATATGCAGAAAATCACATACCCCACAAAAACTCTTGCGCAGGGTTTTGAGTATACGTGTGCAGCTGCCACAGATATTAAGACCACTTGGCGTAAATTTGGGTGGACTCCAAAATCAGAATTAGTCCAAGAGCAACCTTTAAAAGAGACGGCACAACGGGTTGAAAATGCCAAGGAGGTTTGCCATGCGTGAGCAGACCCAAGGCCAACAGATCCGAAATTCACAACTTGATTTCTTTGAAATTCGTGACTCCGAATTCTTGACTCACTGCCGAAGCCTTGCTGTCCAGATTGCTAGACGGCAGGGTGAGGTAAGTATCAATGACATCAGGAAGCACATCCAAGTGCCATCTGGCACACACCCGTCAGTCTTGGGTGCTGTGTTTAGAACCAAACAATTCCGCAAGGTTGGTCTTTGTGAGGCTTCTCATCCAGAAGCCCATGCAAGGATCGTGCGGGTTTATGAATTAGCTGAATAACAAAGGAGATAAAAATGGCTGGGAAATTGACAGACGACAAGCAAATGAGTGCGAGCCGCCTGCCTGGATTATTGGGTTTCAGTAAGTATTCGACACCCAATGATGAACTGCAGTTCTCGATTAACGCAATTGATGGCAAAGAAAGGCCCGATATAGGCAACGAAGCTATGGGATGGGGGAATACCCTAGAGCCTGTAATTTTGAGTGAAGCAGCTAAAAGATTAGGTATTACTCAGTTTGATACCGAGATCAGAAAAGCCTTTACGCATGACTTGATCCCTCTTTCCTGCTCTTTGGACGGGACAGGCGAGGGTGATGGTCAGACTATCACGCATGATCCGTCAAACGGCATCTACGTGGTTGGCGCTGACAGCATCGTGTTGCGAGGCACAGGGGTGCTTGAAGCCAAGCTGACCAAGACCAACCCAGAAGACACACCTCACTTAGCAAGAGGGCCTATCCAGTTGCAAGGCCAGATGTTGGTCACTGGTCACAAGTGGGGCGCTGTGTGCGTCCTATATGGCGGCATTGAACTTAGGGTTTTCTTGTTTGATACGCACTATGAAACTCAGCAGAAGATTGTCAATTCGGTTTTGGAATTTGACAACAAGCTTGAGAAATATAAGAGAACACAAGAAATTGACTGGTATCCACCTGAGTCAAGCAAGGAAGTAGATCGGTTCTTTCCTGAAGCAAAAAAAGAAGAAATAGAGCTTGACGGCAATGCTTTACAACTGGCGCAATCAATTATTAGAAACAAGACGCTGATTCGCAAAGCAGAAGCTGAAATTGACTCAGATGAAAAAGAAATCAAGATGCTGCTTGGCACTGCTGAACGAGGCAGGGTTGGTAGTCTGCACATTTCATGGCCTATGAGGTCATATAAAGCTTCCCCTGAGAAAATTACCCCTGCCAAGCCAGCCTACTCGATTCGCCAATCCTCACTCAGCATCAAGGAGTGGACATGAACGTAAAAACAATTGAAAAAGCTTATGAGATGGCTGTTGAGGCCATGATGCAGGCAACCCCTGAGATGCCTCGGGAAGTCGCTGAAAAGGCTGTTGAGGCCATCGCTGAACTTGTGCTTGCCGTCATCAATTCAGAACTATCAGAAGAGGAGATTCAAAATGCAATTAAGCACTAATCGAGGTTTTGCGCCAACAAATTTGACTGAGGCCATCCAGTTTTCTGATATGTTGGCAAGCAGTTCAATGGTTCCAAAGGCTTATCAGGGCAAACCCCAAGACGTTCTTGTGTGTGTTCAATGGGGTTATGAGATGGGTCTAGCACCAATGCAAGCCCTGCAAAACATTGCGGTGATCAACGGCAAGCCTTCGGTCTATGGTGATGCAGCTATGGCACTTGTGCAGGCATCGAGCGTGTGCGAGGACGTAGAGGAGTTCTTTGAGAATGAGGGTTCACCTAATCCGATAGCAGTTTGCGTAGCCAAGAGAAAAGGGCGCAAGCCAGTGATAGCTAAGTTCTCAGTAGAAGACGCAAAGAGGGCGGGTCTATGGGGCAAGCAAGGCCCTTGGAGCGCCTATCCCAAGCGCATGATGCAGATGAGGGCTAGAGGGTTTGCCTTGCGTGATGCCTTCCCAGACGTTCTTAAGGGCATGATCACGGCTGAAGAGGCTCAAGATTACCCAGAAGAGGCCAAGCCTGTACAAGCAAAGCCGGCTAACCCGTTGGATCTGGTTGCTCCTAAAAAGGTTGAAATCATTGAAGAGACTTTCAGCCAGGATCTGGATGTTGAAGAGTTGGCTGTTGAAGATGTTGAAGTTGCTACGGCTACAGTTGCTACGATTGCTACAGATGGCGCATTCAAGCTGTTTGTTCCTAAGAAGACTGAGCCTCACAGTGCTTATGAAACTCTAGAGGCTTGGCAAGCTGCCTACGAAGACTTAGCTGACAAAACTGCCAAAGCAGGCAAGGTAGAGCCTAGATTAAGGATGACTGCTCTGCGTGAGTTCAAGGAGGCCAACGAAGCCACTCTCAAGGGCATAGACACTGTCGTCAGATCGGTTCACACAGCAGCATACCAAAAGCGCATCAAGGCTCTTGGGGCGGCTCAATAACTAGGTTAACAAAACCCTGATTGCTTTTTCAATGTGGTGAATTCGGTCATCAAGGCCGATGAAGCCACCATTGATTTTCTTGGTCAAGGTTTTGTAATCAGCACTGTCTGCATATTGGTTTAGCTTGTGTGTCTGCCAAAACCAACCTGCTGTCATAGCCGCATACTTTGGGGTGCGAACAAGCTCTGGCTCCATCACAAAATCGACTCCTAAAGCTTGGCCTGCATGATAGAAGTTGCTGTGTCCAGTTAATTGGAGGAAGCCAGATCCTCTAAACCGATATCCATCTCCAGAAGCCTCATCTCGGTTGCCCATCCGATTGCCATAAATTCTGTTTGCTATGCGCTTTGGCTGCTTTTCATAATCTACGGCCTCTTCAGGCGTGAAGCCCCATTGACGTTTGGCAGTCTTGGGAAACAACTTCAGTAAGGTAGGCGCTCGGTAGTTGAGGTTCTCCTCCATGATTTTGAAGTTGCCACACTCATGCCCACATTGACCAATCCAGCAAGCCTTTTGCTCAACTGTTCGTAAGCCAAATTGGTCAAAGGTTTCATTGAATGCGTCAGCCAGGCTTGGATCAATGCTTAGTCTTTTGAGTTGCTCACTTGTTATCATTTAGAAGATTCCTCACGTTGTTATACGCATCGATGCAAGCATTTAACTGAGCTGTGTTCTTGTCACCTTGGGCGACTATTTCGGCAATGGCTTGGAGGGTTGCTCGCTCGGCATCAGAAGCTTCGTTAATCTGTCTGTCAGGTTTACTTCCTGCTTCTGCGCTATTTGCGGGGGCAGGGGAGGCACTTGCGGGGGCTTGTACACAACTTGGGGCGCTGATCCGCACCCTGCCAGCACGAATGGCAGAATCCAAGGCAGATTGTTTCTGATTGACAGCATTTGTAGTCTCCTGAAGTTTGGTTGCAGTAGTGTTAATTTCCTCGTTAAGCTTTTGTTCAGTCTTGCGAGACTCTTCATTTTTCTTGGCAATGGCGATCTGCATCTCGGCATCTCGGTCTGACCAACCAAAGTGATAGCCACCTCGGTATGTGCCAAACAAAGCAATGAAAAGCCCAACCAGTAGCCAAGGTAGTGGTATGCCAAACATTACTGAGCCTCTTTTCTAGCCAAAGCAATTTCTTCACGCACATGGTCATCCTCAAGATGTTCTGGTGGTGTGGTGGGTGGCGGTGGTGGTGTCCAAGATTCATCAAGGTCTGGGTTCTTGAAGTTCAGCCAATTTGGTGCTGCCGTTGAGGGACTCCATGAGGAGACTACTGGAGCGACAGGAGCAGAAGTTGGTGCAACAGCTGCTGGTGTTACAGGAGCAGGCTCTGGTGTACCTTTAAAAGCGTTTACAGCCGTTCCCACGCCCTTCTTGCCAATCACTCCACCAATGCCACCCACAATGAGAAGCACGATGTCGTTGAGCATCTTGGTATAGGCCATGTCAATGGGGGCCATGCTCTTAATTGGCTGGGTTACAAAGGTTACCGAGTACAGCAAAGCAATCACAATAAAGCACAAGATCAGTGTGACCATGACGACCACAAAGCCCCAGACGTAGGTTTCTACCTCTTCAATTGTTAGTCTTTTCTGGTGGTACATCGTTAACCTTCTTTTCAAGAATGGGTGCTACTAGATATTCAGGACAAGTCTGGGTAAACAAGCACTTTGGCTTTTGACATTGCTCCAAATGAAAGTTATCAGGGTCTTGGCACTTGTAGCGATAGACATCCTTGCAGCCAGTGAGTAGTAAAACAAGAATCAGATATCTCATTTGCCAAGCCCCACTTTGCCAAGCAATAGGTTCACGATCTTGTCGGATAAATCATTTGGCAGAAATTTAAGAAACCCAAGAAAATAAAGCGCCACACACCCATAAATAAAAATCTTGAGTGCGAGATCAAAAGTCTTTTGATACTCATTCATCGCCCACACCTGAATTTTTGGCAATACTCTTGGAACTCAGATAGTCCAATTGCCACACCTAACAACAAAAGAATCAAAGCAAATGCGCCAATGACAATAGCCATCTGTTCATCTTGTTCTTCTTTTTTCTTCTTAGCATCTGCTTTAGCTTGTCTGGCAGCGTGAGCATCCTCAACGTCCATCAATGCGGCTCGCTCTTTAATCTTGTTCCAAACGTCAATGCGACCAGCTTGCATAAAAAGCATCTGTAACTCGGCCTCAAAGCGTTTAGCCTCATCCAAGGCCATCTCAATCTGTAAGGCAGTACCCATGTTTGAGCCTTTGCCAGAACGCTTAGACTCCACCATAGCCTTGGTTGCGACACTACGGGCATCAAACATCTTCCCAATCATGGGAGCCAGCGAACCTACATCTTGGGCCGTTTGTGCAGCCTTCTTGACAAGCTTAATTGCCTTCTGGATGCCTTCCAATGCTGCAATTGGATCTATCATTTTCTTTCAACCTTTTGCCATTCAAGGCACACCACTTTTCGGTTAAAAACATCACCTGTCCAAGCCCACCGCACACAACGATATTCAGTCTTTTCTGTGGCGGCTAAAGTCGTAGATAAAAACATAACAATAAACCACTTAACATAATATTTCAATTGGTTCTAATGAGGTTTGTACAACTACTGACCTGACAACATTCCTGTTGCCATTTGGTTAAAGTTTGGAGCCACATTTCCACCAATTGATCCAATTGAATAGGGGCCAAGCAAGGCTCTGCCTAAAATTGGCAAGAGTTCTGGCGCTTCTTTACGCAGCACAGTACGAATATCACTACCCGCCAACTGTTTAGCAATTCTTTGCAGCTTGGCTGGGTCACTTGTTGTCAAAACTCTTGCAATTTCATTAGAAGTCGCTTGGAGTTGTTGATCAGTTAAGTTTGAAAAATCCCGTTGCAAAGCTCTAGTTACAAATTGAGGCAAAGACATAGCTGGCATTTCTCTTTGCGCGCCTTCCTTAATTGCCCTAATTGCCTCAGTACGTCCAGCAGTCTGTGATCCTTGCAAAACAACTTTAGAAGTTGTCTTCATTTCAACTTCACTCATTAAGTTACTCATAAACTTGTTATAAGCAACCTTGCCACCCTCATCACTGTCAAATGTTGATCGAATAATCCTGACATTCTTAGGATTCTTCAATATGTCCATTGCAGGGTTGCCAACTGCACTAACCATCGTGTCTGCTGTTTGAGCGCCACCAAGACGATCAAGCATACTTTGCATAGTTCCAAGTCTTAAAGCATCTTTTTCAGATTTAGACATGGTTTTTACATCGTTAAGAAGAGCATCCAAGTCAGCAGGTTTTTTGCTAAAGATTGTCCGACCTTCGTTCATGGCATCCATTACAGCAGTATCGTTTGCCCAATAATCTCTAGCTCTTTTATAAGAGGGATTTGAAGCGTCTAAAAGATCAATGAATGCACCCCTTGTTTGCTTGATTGCACCTAGTTGCGTACTGCCTATTCCTGACGTAGGTGATTTCCCTGTATATACCAAATCATCTAGTCCCATTTTCATGTAATGCATAAAAGTAGTGTCAATGCTTGTCACTGGCAAACCTTTGTCGGTTACTAGTTTTCCAGTTTCAGGATTGATTTGAACTTTAGGTAATTTGACACCTTGCTCTTGAGCCAAATTTACTGCTCGGTCATAGGCCTGCTTCATACTTGGACGCTGAAGTAACTCAGCAAAGTCAGATGTAATTTCAACTGGCTTTGGTAGGGCAGCACCATATAACTTTCCACCTAGAGAGGCTCGTGCGTCTTTTAACGCATTAAATTCATCAAAGTAAGCACCTTTGCTGCCAAACGCAACTTGCATATCGCTTGTTAAACGCTTGAGCAAGCCCTTGTCTCGGTCTTCTAGGAATGTTTTTGCTACTTGCTTGCCTGGCCCAGGCAGTTGGTTTACAGCATCCAGATATGCCCTAGTGTTTGGGCCAATATCTGCAAGGGTATAAGGTTTCCCAGCCTTGTCTAGGATCATCTTAATGGCCTCATCTACACCACCAGCATCTGATCCCAAAGCCTCTCTAATCATTGCTCTAGACTGATCTACACCCATTCTTTGAGGGTTGTCAAACATGGCACTGACTGCTGATCTGTAGCCCTTACCAACAACAAAGCCAAGACCTTTTGCCACAGGTACGGAAGCCATTGAAATGCCTGCGCCCATTGCGGCTTCTTTGCCTGTTTCAGGGCTAAACAATTCAGCCTCAGATTCGCCAATGCCAGATGTCGCACCAGCAAGTCCAGCCAAACCCATTTGACCAAGCATTGAAGACGGAGCTGGCCTTCTTGTTACAAGTGATGGAACCATTGCACCACCTACTTGATAAGCAGCAGATCTAATTGGATTTTCTTGTGAGTATTCTGATTGACCAACTCGCTCAAGAGCAATGCCAACATCCATTGGACTTGGTTGTGGCTCTTGTGGGTTAATCTTCTTAATTGCTTGGGCAATGTTTTTTGGATCAGAAGAGATAAATGACTTTAACGCACCAATGCCTTCATCAGAAAAATTCATAGTCATTCCTTTTAGGAACTGACCAAAGCCACCAGTTTGCCATTGACCACCTTGAATTTGATCTAACAACTTCACGCCCTCTGACGTTATTTTTCCTTCATCCTTAGCAACAAGGAGTTCATTTTGTAAGTCAGTTAGTTGGTCTTTTAGGGATGCCATTTTTTACTCCATTATGGGTTTGTAAAACCACCACGTTGCAATGTGCTTCGAGCAGGAGTTGGTGTTCTACCAGCACTCATTGTCTGCAACTGGATCATGCGCTGGCGCAACATTTCTGCTTGTGGCGCATATAGTGGGCTATTTGCTGAATAATTCGCAAACGCATCATTAAATTGCGTAGAGGCAACAATTGGATTTTTTTCAACTGTCTGAGCATTTTGACCAAGCCATTGATTTGTAAATCTTGCCAAGTCCTGCTCACGTTTAAGCTTAAGTTCCAAGGTATCAAGCAAAATCAAGTTTCCTTGAGGTGATTTGGCTAGATTTGCAGAACCCTGAACAATAAACTTCAAGTCAGTATCAGTTGGATTAGCACCAAGCTTTTTAACCTCTGGCAAGATGACTGAATTTGAAAGGCCTTGGAATGCTTCAGCACCTGCAATGCCAGCCACTTTAAAGTTAGGATCAAACGCTTGAGCTGCTCTACCAAGTTGCAACATTGTGTCTTGACCAAATCCAGTCTTAGTTCCTTCTTCAATCAAAGTTTTCATGCTTTGAACTGTTCCAAGCGTACTACCTGCAGTCCTTCCAGAACGTATGATTCCTGTCAAGTCTTCTGTTAGATTCTTACCAAACCCTTCACGCATATTGACTGTAACTGGGACATCAATCTTTGGACGTTTGTTTTCTGCCATTGATGATGCTTTTTGTTCAACAGCATCAATACCTTTTTGTCCATACAGAGCATAAATCTTTGCTGGATCATCGGTTCTAAACAAAGCATTTGCAGCATTTGCATATTCACCAGTAAATGGCCTTGGCTTTTCACCACCAGTTGCAATTTCTTTATAGGGCTGTCCAGCTACAGTTGGTACTGAATAAATCTTTTCACCCTCTTTGAGTGAGACAGTTTCTGGCCTCATTGCTTTTTCTACTGCTAATCCAGCAGTTAACTGAGCAAATCCAGGCGCTCCCATTTTTTGCAGTTGTGGCGCTACTCTTCGGATGTCATAACTTGGCGCTACTGCAGCAATGTTCTCGGGCATTGGTGTGCCTTGATCTGCCATCTGCTGATACTCTTGCGGATCCATCATTGGCGCTCTTTCTGGAGTGCCTGGCTGATAAGCCCCTTGCGCCACAGTTTGCGCTGCGAGTAATTGTTTTTGAGCTTCTCTCTGCTGCGCTTTAACTGCAGTCGTATCTGCCAAATCAAACAACTTAAAAGCCAATTGTGGAATACCCATCTGATTGGCTTGTACTGCCGCTGCTTCAATGGCCTTCGGATCACGCAAGTCCAAACCTTGCAACAACTGAGCTTGTTGCGTGATGCGTTGCAGAGTTGGATCTTGACCACCGAGGCCAAGACCAATAGCACCGCCAAGCATATTAGCGCCACGACCAATGGAATAGCTTGCTCGCTCAAATGGATCTAGTTTGGCATATTGCAATGCCTGTGCATCAGCACGATCCTGTTGGCTTTGCCGATACATATCTGGCGTGATGCCGAATAAAGATTCAACTATTTTGTCATCCATGATTTACTCCTTATGTCCAATAGCCAGGATCAGCGTAAGCACCAGTTTGTAATGGATTGCCTGATGGATACATGAATTGATCATATTTATTAGCTAACCCACTCATAAGTGCTTTGTTCTGTGAAGCGCCCATCAAAGCATCTGCATAAGGGTTGTAAGCGTTTGCTTTATACATAGCATTTGCGGCATTTTGACCACCACCATATATAGCCTGAGCGCCTGCTGGGTTAGCAACCTTTGCACCAATACCAGAGCCAATATCTAAAGCATTTTGACCAAGAGACTCTAATTGCTTCATCTGTTGCAGATAAGCATCGTATGGGCCAAGTGCCGCTGCCTGACCTTGATAACCCTGAGTAAGCAAGTTGCCGCCAGTAGCAAACAAACCAGCACCAAAACGTGCTTGATCCATTCCTGCTTGTTTGGCATTAGCCGCCAATTGAGCATCTTGTTGAGCCATAGCGTTGTAGTACGCTTCTGTTTCAGGATTAGAAGCACCAAGACCTGCCGCACCACTAGGTCTTGCACCAGTAGCGCCCACGGATAAACCACCTCGGCCAGTGTTGAACAAGTTTGTTTGTAACTGCCCATATTGACGCTCTCGGCTAGGAGCTAATAAATCTTGTTGTTTAGCCATGTACTGCTGCGCAGCTTGCTCTGGTGATTGGGCAAGATACTGCTGACCCAAATTAAACAAACTTCCAGCCGCACCTTGTAATGGAGCAAACTGCGCTTGTCCTTGTTCTGCTTGCGCAAGACCACTACCCGTCAAATTCATGTATCGATCTTGCATGGCCTTTAGTTGTGGGTCTAGCGTGTAGCCAGCACCAGTAACTCGGCCTGTTGTTGGATCAGTCTGGAATTGAGACTGTCCAAAGCGAGTCGTTACTCCTACAGGACGAAACCTAGCTTCATCAGCCGCTAACTGTGCTGCACGCATTTGTGCATCAGCCTGAGTCTGTGCGGCTCGTTTAGCTGAATTACCACCAAATAAGCCTCCCAACAGAGAAGCACCACCACCGATTAAGGCTGCTGTAATAGGCATATCAAACTCCAATCAAAATATCGTCCACTTTTGACGGGTCTTTCTCGTCAGTGGCATGAATACAAAACCAAACACAATCCGTAATTGCTTTAACACCATGTGTGAGACCCGCCTTGATCTCAATACATGATGGCGCTTCAATAATCTCTATCTCTTCACCCTTCATCACCGCTACCTTGCCTTTAGCTAAGATCGACAGATGACTGAACTCATGCGTATGTTTCAGAATGGCAGTACCAGCGCCAAACTGCGCTTCTTTGGCATACAAACCATCACTGAAATGATGCGTAATCATGCAGTCCGTTTCCAGAAATAAACAGTGATGTATGGTTGAAGATTTGCATTAGTACCAGAATCACCAGTTGAGTTAACAGTGGTAGCGACTGTAATACCAGTTGTCTGAGTTTGAACAAAATTTTCACCACCACTAGGTACAGTAGTTTTATAACCCCTGCTAGTAGTGCCATCACCACCAATAAAGTTTTTAGTTGTTGAATCACTAAGTCCCAAAGACGCAATTGATCCAACATCAGAAGAACCCATAACTCCGTGAGAGTGTCCTGCATCAGTAACTACTGAACTGGTTGTGTGTGAGTGAGTGGGAATAGTTGCATTTGCGCTACCGCCAGTTTCTTCAGCAGTATCAAACAGAGCATTGGTTGAATCAAAACCAACCATGACTCGACCCGCACCAAAAGCAGTCCAAGTACCAAAGCCTAATAGTGTGGCAGGATTTGTAGATACGATTGCAGTATAGATTGCTCCAACAGGAAACAATGCTGCTTTGATTGCAGATGTTGCAGTCGTAATTGCAGCGCTAATTGCCGTATCAGTGTAAGCAGTAGTCGCAATCTGAGTATTGTTTGTTCCCGCAGAAGCAGTAGGCGCTAAAGGAGAACCAGTAAACGTGGGAGATGCTAAGTCAGCCTTAGTAGCAATAGCAACAGAGATGTTGACAAATTCTGTATTGATCTCAGTACCTTTAACGATCTTGAGTGGATCACCAGAACTGAGTGCATCTTTAGTAGCAAAATTAGTGGATTGTGTGTAATTGCTCATACTGTTTTCCCATTTTTAGATTGGATTTCAATGCGCTGAATTGATAGCGCAGTACCATTGATATTTGACTCATAACCTGTCTGCACAATTTTCCCGCCACCAGAAGCAGAAGCACTTAATGTCTGCAATGCAACACCATTGGAATACTGAGCAACAGGAACGCCATTAGCGCCATACTCAGCAACACCATATTCAGATGTGCCTTGAGTCGGAATATTTACATTGGCAGATAAATAGTTGGTGTTGAAATCAAATCCCCACTTAATCGTAAGGAACTGGTTTGAGCCACCAATCACCACAACCTTGATCCTCTTGAGCAAAGAGGTTACGTTGGCGTCTCCTAAGTCAGCATGGTTCGTGTAATATTGAAATCGATAAACACTGGTGTCGTCTAATGAGTCGGTATATTTTGCTACGTACCCAGTTTTACCCAATAACAAATCACCATTCCTGCGAGCGAATAATGCTGTTGGCTCAATAGAGTCCCAAGTAGTTACTCTAAACGATCCATCTTGTAATTGACCACGAGTATCAAAGCAATAGACCTTCTTAACCAATGGCAACACAAGTAGATAGAACGCTTCAGTTTCTGAATAAACAGCCTTGATGTTTGCAAGTGTTTCGCCAGCAATACTCCCCATCAAATCACTGCGAACATTTTTAGACAAGTCACCAATCGGAACAGATTTTTCAATCACTGTTCTGGCAAATGACCTGACTCCTGAGTTGGACAAAAAGAGAATGTCTTTACCAGTACTTTGGATGGAGTCTCTGGCAATACATCCAATACTTGCAACAGTGTCTGACAAAGTAATCGTTGCAGGAGAAGTAGCACCTGCATAAACAAGAATCTGTCTCTGACCAAAGATGATCAAGAAGTTGTTATGCGCTGCCAAACCAGTAATATTGTCTGCACCATTAGGCCATACCAAATTTGTATTCAAAGAGCCAGCAGTGCCTGTTGACCACACATGGCCTGCTAACAAATCAGAGAAGTAAACAGTGGTGTTATCAGTAGTTGTATCTGCCACCCAAAGACGACCATAAGCGCTAATTGCTATGTTTCCAGATGGAACTGTTCCTGTGTAGCCAGTCTTCTCGCTCACTCTGCGATAAGTTGAAGTGCTAACAGCAGGGTCAAAGATCAAAGGATCATGTTCTGCTTGGAAGAAATAAGTGATTCCATTCAAAGATGCACAAGACCAATTGCTTGCAGTAATCGTGGGAGCAGAACCACCCCCACCATAAGTTAATTCAGTTACTGCGTTTGAAGAACCTAACTTAAACAGTTTGTTATTACCTGCAAACAAAACAGTCAATGTGCCGTCAGTCTGTACTAGCTCATGAATTACAGCAGGAGCGTTAGAGCCTAGATTTCCAGAAGACGAGTTAACCTTTGCCCATCCCTTGCGTGAACCAACACGACCATATCTGTCAATCACGCAATTAGTCGCTACCAAAGCAAAGCCAGCCGCCAAATCTAATGGCGAATCTTGCGTATTCAGGCCAAAGAAGCCTGGCGCTGAAATGCTGACAGTTTGCAGGGCTTGGCTCATATTGCTACAAACTCCTGATTTTCTGGATAACGTGTGCCTTCTAGTGCAATCTGGTCTGACAACATACTGCGATACAACTGATATGACTCAGAAGAACTAAGACCGCCATCCTCACCACGCTCTACCAACGCCCTTGCATAAGCGTTCTGTACTACCAACGAATCAGGAACAAGCACTACAGTGCTATCAGAGGACAACGCGGCTTGAGGTACTGTGACCGAGAATGGAATGCTAAAAACACCACTAGGCCGTGGATAGAGAACTACTTTAGTGTCGCCATTGCTATCCACGCCATCAAATGCGTAATACTGTGGAATTCCAGTAACTGCAGGCACAAGATTCTGATACCTGTTCATCTCCACAAAAGTGATGTTTTGCATCCCAATATTCGATGTGGTATTGATTGCGTCTATTACTTGAAACTTCTGACCAACACCAGTCATTGAATAGACGTAAGTCCCAGACGTTGTAGCGATAGTGACTGTTTGTCCAAGCACGTTCCAACTAAAAGCATCTTCAATTTGACGCTTGGCATCGTTGACAAACAGACCAATCAGAGTTGAGTAAGCAGTCTCAGCATTGGTAGAAACTTGAGTTTCACGCAAACGAATCAGTACGTTGTTGATCAGCTGTAGGTAGGTCATAGTCGTTGCGCTCCTTCAATTTCAAAAGTTGCAAGCACAGACATCGTTGATCCAGCTTCAGAAGTTGCTGTTAAATAATCACCTTCTTCCATCACAAAATATTGTGTATCTGAAATAAGAGTTAATGTAGTTCTTGCTGATAAAACTTGTTCACTAACAATTAAAGTTGATGTACTAGCACTTGCGTCATACCAGCTAAGTGAAATATGTTTGCTTGGAGATGTATTGCAAGCATGAATTAAGACACACCTTGCATAGTATCCAGTAGGCACTGTATACAGCGTTGTAGCTGTATTAGCAGTTAAATTCTTATTGATGGATACTGGTCTCACTTCATGTTCCTCTTTGAAATCGCCTTGGCTTTAGCCTTGGCATCTTCTTTGGACGTTGCGCCCCAAGCATTCAGAGAAAGTAGAAGTCGAGTCGGCTTTCCATCTTTCATCTCAGCCCCAGGCATATTGCCCATTCGTGCTAGAAAGGAGGCCCTTCGAGGGTTATCGCCTGACTTCACTGGCGGCTTTAATTCTCCACCAGTTTTCCTTATATAAGATGCTCTTCCCTTGGCACTCAACCCCCCATTTGGGTTTTGTCCAGCTTTTGTTTGCCAAGTTGGAGTCTTCATTTTTTGGGCTTCTTTGCAGTTTTTGCAGCAGCCTTAAAGTCGGCAGCTGTAGGTGCGCCTTTAGAGCCGACCTTACGCATCTTCTCCTTAGAGCCAGCTTCGATACGTTCTCTCTTTTGTGCGATATTGGAATAAAGTCCCTGCTTCATTTCATTGGCCTCTTGGTTTTCTTAGCCTCAGACAAAGCAATCGCAATGGCTTGCTTCTGCGAGGTCACTTCTGGCCCTTTCTTTGAGCCAGAGTGCAGTTTCCCAGAGCCATACTCACGCATAACTTTAGAAATCTTGGCTTCAGCTTTTGTCTTTTTCATGGTTTTTCCTTGGTAATAGGGCCGCCACCTTTCCACGCATCACAAGTACGGGCGGCAGCACACGTGAATTGAAATAAGTCGCAATAGCCGAGATCAGCGGCTTTAATGAAATTTTCGTCATAAGACAGTCCTTCTTCACCCTTTTCCAGACCACTTGATATACAAGCCATCATCTTGGGTGTTTGTATGAAAGCAGCACAATTTCCACAGCGCATACTTTTGATTGTTTCGGTTGGAGCGTTGTACATTTTGGCTTTCTTAAGCCAGAACGCATCATTTGTTTCGCTTGGATTGGGCGGGCCATAGCCAAACTTTTGAAAAGTATTGTTTCGGTTCTTCAGATTGACCGATATATCTTGAGTTGCGATAGGGCAGACAACACCTGTTAGTAAGCTCATTTCAGCACCTTTGTGGCTACAAACGAAATAACACCACCAATTACAGATGCAATAGCCATCCCAACAAACATACCGCCCTTAGACTTATTAGCCATCTCAAGAAGGGTTTTGATGTCGTCACGCATAGCAGAGACTTCTGATTGCAGGGCCGCCACTTGAGCCTCTAGCTTGCCAAACTCTCTAGGATCAATTTCAGACATTTTGGGGAACCTTTCTTGGACGGCCCATCTTCTTGATAGGTTGGGGAGGGGAGAGCGTGATTTGCTTGCTGTCCTCTTCAATTGGGTTTTGTATATCAACTCGGACATAACCTGCATGACCCTTCATGCTATCGATGTCATGTTGATATGTAAAAGTCACAGTTTGACCACTTTGTAAACAGCGAAAGGTTGCCATATAAACTCCATTAAAAAGGGGGTTATTAGCCCCCTTTTATTAGACCATGCGAGCTACGACAATACGAAGTGTCGAAGATGCCAAGTCAGCGGTTGAACCAGACTCATTCTGAATACGGAACTTGACTGTGTTTGCGGCAGAAACATAACCTGTTACTGTCAAACCAACCAAATCCACACCCAAAGATGCTCCAATAACCATGTCACCCAAGGCTACGCCAGGGATTGTGATGTCATCTGTCTCACCTGCGCCATCAACCAAAGAACCTGCGTCCAAAGTAGCACGAACTACCCAAGTATCGCTAAAGATTCCACGGAACTGGTCATTACCCCTGCGAGATGTAACTGCTGATGCGGTTGCCATAATTTATCCTCCTAGATTAAGAAAAAATCCCCCCACCCGAAGATGAGGGGCAAGGGGCAACTGCTTACGCAGGTACTGCCAACGCAAATGCGCTGGAAGACAAGGCAGCACCAGTTGTGGCGGCTGTACGCATGGCTTTCACACCATACAGAGTGTCAGATGTAAACAAGGTAGCGAGGTACTCTTGTTTGTACTGAGTCTGTGAACGCACACCGACTTGCTCAACCAGAACCATAGAGTCTTTGTGACCCATCAAGCAGATACGATCTGTGCCAGAAGTACCAGCGCCAGTGTCGGCATTGCTTGAAGTGAACACGGGGATGCCATAGAGGTTACCGATTTCACCATTGCGGATTGCATCGCCATTGCCAACGAATGCCTGCTCTGTGTAACGTGCCAAGCCCATCAGCGTGTTACGGCTTGAGGGAGGAATTACAAAGAAGCGACCATCCATAGGGGTGTCGTTGTCATCCAAACGCTGAATGGTTCTGCGGATAGCAGCATCAGTCAGGGCGGCAGCATTGGAAGTAGTGCTGTTGTAAGCAGTAGTGCCATCAGAGCCGATATAGGCTTTGGTGGATGTATTGCTTGTGGCGTAGTCGTTAGTGCCGACAGTAGCACCATTGAACGCACGACCCAATTGGATCAAGTCGGTATCTACCTGCTTGGCAAGCGCATAGCCAGCGTCAGCAGTGTAGAAGTTACGCAAGCTAGACAACGCTTGTGCTTCGACAATATCCTCAATGAAACGTGAGTATTCATAGTGCTTGTTGATGGCGACTTGAACTTCAGTCTCGGTATCGGCAATCAGAGTCACGGCAGTAGATGCCGCTTTCGCTGAAGCAGAGCCGCGAGTGGGTGCTGGAATGTGAACTACGTCACCTTTCTTGCCCTTGAAGTTCATCTTCATCACGATGTTAGCCAATACAAGGTTTTTCTTGTATGCGGCCACGATTTCATCAGACCAGATTTCTGGGATGAACGTTGCTGCGGTGGTTACTGTTACCGCTGGTGTTGGATAGGCCATGATTTAACTCCTAAAATTTATCTTTTGACCCGACCTTCAGCGTAGGCCAGCATGATTTCATCTTGCAAGGCTTCATAGCGATCAGGGTCACGCATTTTTAAACGAATAAGATCTGTGCTTCGGTAGATCTTTCTTGATGACTCCCCACTCCCGCCCACATCAACAGCTGCGGCCTTAAGGCTTACTTGCCTGTTACTCTCTTGAGCAACTTGGTTTTGTTTTGCCTTAATGCCTTTGATCTGCTTGTACGTTGACAACAACTCGTTAGCCGAATCAAAGTCATAACCCGCATCTGCTTGCTCAAATAACTTCAATCGCACGGGGCTGGATTTGACCCAATCAGCAAAGTTTTGATCCTTTGCGATCTCATCAAAGTCAGGATGCGTTTCTGTTAGTTTTTGCTTAATCTGCATTTTGTGCATATTTGCAAAAGCCGCTTTTGCGGATTGTACATCTGGGTGATTTTCAACTTCTTTCTTGATAGCCTCTTGAGGGTTCTCAAAAAAATCTACTTCTGGTTCAATCTCTTTAGCTGATTGCTGCTTAGATTCAAGGTTCTGCCTAATAAGTTCATCTGCTAACTTACGGACTTCACCTATTTCTTGGCCTTGAATGCTTAGACGTTTTTCAACCTCTTGGTGCATCTTGGCAACTTCCTCAAAGCTTTTGCCCCGATATTTCTCGGGAAGCTCTGATGTAGGTGTAGTTTGTCGCTCCTCAACAGCTTCAATCTCACTTGCTTCTTGTTTATCGTCATCAATCAACATGATATTTTTCCTGCCTTTTTAGGTTATAGGATTTCAACTCGGCACAATCGCTTATGAGTTGGATTTACGTTCAGCTTTCAACTTATCTAGGTGGCTTTTCTCGAACTTCCCATGCGCTGATGGAAAAGCTCCAGACCACCCTTCGAGTCGAAAAGCTGGCGCAGAAAGAGTGCGTGATGCCGAAGCACCGCACTCGCACATAAGACTTGTCTGCTCATAACTGACAAGCCTTTCTGTTCTATGCCCGTTTTCACAGGCGAAGTCATACATTCTTTTCATTGAGATCCTCAAAAGATCTTTCACTGACTGACTTCAAATTCTTTAGCCAGGTCAAAATTGACAACTCACCTTTGCGAAACTGCAAAGCCTTCTCATCTGAGATGGTTGAGATGTTGTTCAACGGCTCTAGCATCTTTTCAACGTCTTCCATCAAGTCCTGCCACCCATCGGTAGCCATCATTGAGAAGCGCTCGTCATAGTACTTTTGCAATTCGGAATTCATTTAATGACTAATTGGTAGTATTGGGTTTTGTACAAGAACCATAAAAACTATTGCACAAGCTCTTGAACATCAGTAACTTCAAGTTTGCTCTTCAACATTGAAAAGAAAGCATCCCTACCTACCTGAAGCTGATCAACATTGAATCTAGCAGAACCTAACTTTCGGTCAAGGTCAGCCACATGGTTGACAATGGTTTGCTGCTCCTGAGTCATGTCTTCAAACTGATACTCAATTCCGTCAATAGTCACTGGGGTTTTTGTGTTGTTGCCCATGATGTTTCCTTTTAAATGCCACCAAGATCGAGTGATGGCTTCCCGTTTTACCAAGGTGTGCCAGTAGCTTTTACAGGGTTCTTCAGCAAAGCAATCTGAGCCGCCAAAGAAGCCTCTGTAGCAGTCTTATCTACTGATTCCCATACCCACTCAAGCACATCCTCTTTTGTAAGGTCTGCATAGGCAATCTCAGGCGTTCCTTCAGGCCAGCCGCAAGTGGAGTAAGCAGAGGCAGAGAACTCGCCATCTACTGCATAACATTGCCAATGCGCTGTAGTAACAAATCCTGTAGCGACATCTCTGTCTAGGGTTGAAATATTCCAGTTATATGTAATAGCCATAATTTTCCTTTGAGTTAGATGCCAGCGTCTGCTAGGCGTTTACGGAGTGATTGAATTTCCTTGACCAACATTGGGACAAGTTTGGAGTAGTCCACAGCCATCATTTCGTCTGTGTCAAGTGGTTGATAAACTGCTTCTGGTGCGACAGTCACAAGTTCTTGAGCAATAAAGCCTGCACGTTGATGTGAACCGTCTGCTTTCCATTCGTAACTACGAACCTTGATGGAATCAATAACACTACCAAACTCAGGCGCATCAACAATGTTTTCTTTAAGTCGTTGGTCAGAGGTTGTGTTAAACAGCGTTGCAGTCCCGTTGGATGTAACTGAGCCAACTTCTGTGCCACTAGAATTTGTAAAAGAAATGTGCTTTCCTGATGTAGCTCCTGTTGCAACAGAGTTATAGAGCAACAATCCTATGGAGCTTGTACCATTGGCATAAATTGTTTGACCAATTTCACCCGTAGCGCCATTTATTGATACTCTTTCATTTGCGGCAAATAATGCAGCGGTTGTTCCAATCCGTAAGTTACCGCTTGAGTCTATGAGAAGTTTGCTTGCAAATGTTGCACCAGTTTGCGTTGTGCTTTGTTGAATTGCAAAATCACCATAAGCAATGACATCATGTGCCATTCTCCAAGAACGACTATCTACATGAGCGTTATAAGCCAATGCAAATGTACCGCCAGAGTCATTAGCAGTTGATATTGTTCCATTTACATTTAATTTCCCTAGTCCTGTGCTTGTTGTTCCAACCAACAAATTCCCACTAGCATCCAGAGTCATTGCGGATGTAAACGAAAACGGCACAGAACCTGTCCCCGCTGTTTGCCAAATATGAGCACCTAATGCTTGATAATAATTAGTTGCATAACCATTAACAATTTTGTTGTACCCACCGCTGTAATACCAATTAGTGCCTAAGTTGGTGTATTCACCAGATGCAACAATTGTTTTATTATTACCCAACGAAATTTGACCGCCAGAACTCCAATTGGGAGGAGTAACTCCCAAGCCTAGATTGCCTGAGGAGTCCATTGTCATGGTATTACTTGTGCCCGTTACAAATGACAAGATTGCATTGGAACTTCCGCCGTAAGAAGAACCATAAACACCAACATAAGCAGTGCCATCTGAGTTTGCAAAGAAAGACCGACCTGTTGTTGCAGGGCCGTATGTCCAAACAGTCCCAGACGTTCCAAGTTTGATGTTGCCGTTTACTGTCAGTTTCTCAGTTGGCGAACTTGTACCAATACCCAGACCTGTGCTGGTTAGGCGCATTTGTTCGGTGTTTGCATTTGCAAAAATAACTCCATCACCACCAGCATTTCCAAATGCAACGATATCGCCTTTAGTTCCAGATAAAACCGTACCAGCAGAACCATCTGTGTATCCAGCAATTGGTAGGTTTAAAGAACTAGAAGAACGCTGTGCGTAAAAACGACCAGAGGCATAGATGTTTGTACCACCAAAAAAGCTAGTCCCATCAAAAGTAAGCGCAGAACCAGTAGCCAATGCACTTGATGAAGATGCGTAAACAACTCCGTTAGCAGTAAACGAAGTAAGCCCTGTACCTCCATTAGTTGTGCCTAATGTGCCTGATATATCTGATGTTGAAAGACTAACTGCATCCCAACTTGCATTTGTTCCGTCAGTCTGTAGATACTTGTTAGCGTTACCTGTTTGTGTTGGCAACAAAGCATTCAATGCCGCAATAGAAGTTGTCTGACCCGTACCGCCATTACCAACTGGTAAAGCAGTACCAGAGAGACTAATCGCAAATGTTCCTGATGAAGTGATTGGTGAACCACTGACAGACAAAATCGATGGGACAGTAATAGCAACACTGGTAACTGTTCCTGATGAAGAACTTGTACCCGCACCGATAGCAGTACGGAATGTTGCCGCATCTAATGCACTTACAGTATTGTCAGCATTGAAACGAGGGAATGTAATTGCAGATGGGTTTGTCAGTGTGAATACATTAGAACCAACTGTTGTTGCACCTAAATTAGTTCTTGCATTAGCCGCAGTTGTTGCTCCTGTGCCACCTTGATCAATACCTACTGTTCCAGTAGAAACCAAGTTTTTAGATGAATCTGTGAAAACAGCTTTCGATGCTATCAAACTACCAATTTTTACATAGCCATAAGCATCAATCCTCATGGACTCAACAAAGTCTATGTTCTGAACAACAGTACCACTGGTTAGTGTTCCACTGCTTGTGGCAGTCCAGATAGTTCCGACAAGACCATTAACCGCACCAAAGTCTGCTTGATTACCTGCTGTTAAGTTGGTATAAATTTTTCCAGTTGTGATTGTTGTACTTGATCCAGCAATTCCCGTTGGAGCTGTATACCAAGCGTGTTCACCAACATTTTGTTGATATTGTGTTGCTAAACCATTTTCTTTGTAATAAGGTCTAGCACCAGTGTTGGTTGCGTTATAGGAGTTTGTCGCAAGACTAGTTGATTTTATCGAACCATTGCTTTCATAAGAAAGGGCTGTTTGAGCACCAATCTCTATTGCTCTATAAGTAGACCCCCATGAACTAGGAGTCGCATCCATGCCAAAGTTTGTACCATCAAACTGTAGAGCAGTGCCAGTGGCAACTTGGCTTGTAGAAGAAGCGTATAGAACACCTTTGTTGGTCAAAGTTGTTAGATTAGTACCACCTCTTGATACAGGATTAGTTGCAGATAAACTAGCCGCTGATCCAGTTGTGTTTTGATTTAATGTAGGAACATCAGCCGCTTGAATAGCAGACAAGGAAGCATTAGTTCCGTTAGAACGCAAATAGTAACCAGAGGTCTGTGTTCCAGTTAAAGCAGTAATAGCCGCTGCCGCAGTAGATTGACCAGTACCGCCATCAGCAATAGCCAAATCTGTAATACCAGTGATAGAACCACCAGTAATCGTTACGTTACTTGATGCTTGGGTTGCAATTGTTCCCAAACCACTGATATCACCAGTTGACAGAGTAACTGCACCCGTTCTACCCGCAACAGAGGTTACAAGGTTAGTCTGGTCAAGTTTCTGCCAAACAGAACCGCTAAACACTGCCCAGTCGCCTACTTGCCAATCGGTAATCCCGTTTAGATTGGTAGAACCCGCAACAGAAACAATGTAGTAGAAACCAGCAGTACCAACGCTAGAAGTTAATGTAGGTGTATTGGTAGAAGCATTCCAAGTTCCCTTGTAGCTCAAGCCACTCACAATGGCGCTAATTTGAGCCTGAAGACTTGCCAATGTATCTAAGACAGTTTGGCTAGTACCACCGCCATTGGTGATGACTTTAATGTTCTCGGCAGTATCAGGATTGACAATCTCACCAGCGTTGATGATCTGACCATTGGAGAGCGTGAACGTCAGCCCACCATCAAAGTGGACTTGAGCGTCAACCACAGATATGCCATCTTGACCATTTGCGCCATCACGACCAGGAGCGCCATCAAAACCACGAGGGCCAGCAGGGCCGTCTTTGCCGTTGCGTCCATCTTTGCCGTTCTTGCCATCTATGCCATCGCGTCCATCAGCACCATTCTTGATGCTTTCAATGAGTGCGCCCGTCTGGTCATAACGTTGCTTGATGTCAGACTCAATCTTTTTCAGAGCCTTGACAATCATTTCAACATTAGAGGTGATCTTTTGCTTTTGTACTTCTTTGCTGTCAGCAATAGACTGATGAATCGACTCTAAAGCCGCCATCTTCTCGTCATCAGTCATTCCGTCTAAGTTAATCATTTCAAAGCTCCAGATAATTGATCGAGAAAGTCGTTTTCAACTTGACGCAAACTCTTTTGCTTCTCAGCCATCTGCAGTTCAACAATTTTGCTCTTGGTTTTAATGTCAGCCTCTTTGAGCATCAACTCAGCAATCTTCACTCGCTTGTCAAACTCGTTCTGATTGGCATCTGGCTGGGTAGGCAAGTTCTTGGTGAGCGCAGCGCTCATCTCGGCCTGTGTCTTTTGTGGTAGCAGTTGCGCCTCAAGCATCGTCTTCTCAGCCTCTGCCTTGTTCTGCTGCGCCTGAGTAGACTGAACCTCAATCTGCGCTTGAGCCATCTGCAAGGCCAGCTGCTGTTGCATCTGCTGCGCTTGTTGAGCTTGTGGGTCTGGTGCAGACATCTGCTCAAGCATCTGGATGAGTTCATATCTGTTTGTCAGAGATGAATTCGCCATGATGCCCTTCAAGATGATCGGCAGCACTGGTGTATTGGGGCCAAGGGTTTGCAATAGGGCAATGAACTGTTGTTGCTCATGCTCTCTGGCAATGATGCCAAGGGCGGCAGTCGGGATGAACTTTAAATCTACAACTGGGTAGCGCTCTGGATCAAACTGCATATAGCGGTAAGCAGCCTTGTTGATGAACGGGATCATGAAGTCTTCTTGGAAGTTCACCAAGGTGCGCTTGTACTTCTTGATGATCGAGGCCACCGCCATCGACATACCGCCAGCGTCTCTTGCCACGTTGCTGACCATGCCTTGAGAGTCAAGTGTTGCCGTTGCTTGCAAAAGCATACGTTCAAACTCTTTGGCAGTTTGCAAGTTATTGTTATCGGTGTTGCCAAACTTGAACGGGAAGAGAATCTCGTTTGGATTGCCGTTTGTGAGGATTGCCTTGCCAGGTTTGACTTCAAACTTAGCGCCTCGGGGCAGGCGAGTGGCATCCATTGCCATCATTGGAGAAGTTGTAAGCGCCAAGCTGTCCAAGTGTGATCTCACTTGGGCATCGATAGCCTTTTGGGAGTTGTACGCCTTCTCTACTGTGCCTCTGCCTAACAAACGATTTGGCACTGTGTCGTCCTGATAGGCGAGGACAGGGCGGTCTTTCATCATGTAGGGGTTAAGTTCAGCCTTTAAAAGTACACCATCATTGGCAATGACCACAATGGCCTCGACCATGTTGCTGTAATCGTCTTGGACTGAGTCTTCGGGAAATAGGTCAACCACTTCAGAGTCAATTTCATCAAGGTACTCTTTAGGAACTAAGCCGTAGTAGGTGAGTAGCTTGACCTTATCGTCCTGATATTGAGTGATTTCTTGGGTTGGCTCAAGATCGGTATCGTCCGAGTCGGTGCTAATCTTCACTTTTCGGTAGATGCCTAGCTCTTGGCCTTGGACGATCTTGTGAATTGAGACATATTTCTCAATTGCAACGCCCATACAGTCGTCAATTGACGTTCCATTGGGATCAAACAAGAAATTCTTGGGGTTAACAGGAACAATCTTGACCGCAACTCGATCTTTTTCAACCACGCCAATGGCTGCTTGTCCTGTTTCACCAGGAATTGGCTGTGTAGACGGCACAAAGATCTTTTCTGTCTTGACAACGATCTCGCCAATGCCAGTTCCATAGATTTCAGCCATCAATTCAATCTGATCAATGGCTTTTCTGATCTTATCGACCTTGAAATCCTCCATCAGCTGCGCTTTGATAGCCGCAACATCAAGTGGGCTGTTGTTTACATCGCGCACATCGTCTTGGATGTCAAAAAACTCACCCTGACCAAAGATTGCTTCCATGATTTCGGCATGGCGAGTCTCTACGGCCTGCTGTGTGGCAGGGGTGACGATGCGTGAGCGCTCAGACTCACGGGTCTTGTCCTCGGATGACCACTCACCGCGAAAAATACGCTCGTATTCGAGCCAAGCAGTCAAAAAGTTGGTGTTTCGGTAGTCTCTCCAGCGATCACAGTGGTCTGTGACAAAGGCAGTCAAGTCTTTGTCTTGCTGGGTAGGCTCTTGGAAGCCGTTTGTGTTGTCTATTTCGTCCATTGCATTACCTTGCTGTGTCTGGGAAGGGGTCTTGATACATCGGGTTAACTGGCACTTGGTCTTGGCCGGCCATTGAGTTAAGCGAATACCCCATTGCTGCAAGAGCCGCTGCCGGCTTTGCACCTTGTCTAATCATTTGGACTGCTCTTGCCCAATCAGCTTCACTTAGAAATTTCCGAGTGTTCTGAACGTCTTGAGGGAAGTCACTGTATGCAGAATCTCGCTGAATATTTGCTCTGATTTTGTTTCTAAGTGCTTCTGACTCACTCAAATTCATTGCAATTTCTGGGTTTGCTTTTGCAGCTTGGTTTAAGAACCCCTCTGTTGCTTCGCCAGTGAACCTGTTGGCCGTTATGCCTGGCTGATAATCCAATGTGTTTATTGCCTTCATCGGTGATGATGGGAATATTTCTTGAATCTGCGGTGTGAGTTTGTTCAATGCGCGAATTGCTTGTTCATCTAATGCGTCACCAGCGAACGGGAACACATTGACCCCGCGGTTTGACGCAGTGACTCCAAAGCGGCTACCAAAGCCTGACTCATTGATCAAATTCTGAATAGCACTTAGTTGCTGTTCAGTGGGTTGAGTGCCGCTCAAGTAATTTCCTACCGGCCTAGAATCAAACAGAATGCCATTTTTCCCAACTAGCGAATTTGCTGTGTTTGGCAAATTTGATGCGCCAGCTTCTTGAGCATCAACCAAGGCTCTGTAGCGTTCACCTACGCTCATAGCTTGTTGAGTATTACCAGAAATCAATCCACCACCACCGCCTGTTGGGAAATCAAGCAGTGGCCTTGAGATGGTCATTGCATTCTTTTCAGTCTGTCCCAAAGCGTTGGTAAACAAGCCAGTTGACTCAATGGGTGGAAGCTGCCTCATGCCTAATGCAGAAAAAATTGCATCACGGCCACCGGCCCCAACTGTCGGTGCATCGGCCATTGAATAGGGCGTGTCAACTGTCCAGCTTGATTGTTTTGAATAAGCTAATTTTTCCGCGGGGCTTAAGTCCATGATGCTCTTTGCACCACTTATGGCCGCGGGGATCTCTTCATGCGTTGCACTGCCAGCGTGTTTGTAATAGAAGTCTTGCGCTGTCTTGTTAGCCTCGCGCACCGCCTGTGCAATGCCTTCACCAGGAGGGCCGGCAAAGCGGCCATTGGCAGTTCTTGAGCCTCTGGTGTAGATGTCCTGAGCCTTACCCAGCACCCAAGGAATTTCTTGCAGATGAGGGCCTTGCCAATCTGAGCGGCCACCGACATTTGCTTTACGCGCTCTGTCAACTGCAAGCGCTGTTTCTGCGTCCATAAAAGAGTGCATGGTGTCGGTCACGCCACCTTTCCAAATTTTTCCATCTGGTGTTGTATAGCCAAAGCCTTGCGCCGCACGAAAATCATTTACGCCAAACATCCCAGCATTGGGTACTCTTGGATCATTCTTTTCTCGATACTCACCTGTCTTGAACGCCAAGGCTGTTGGCCGCTCTTCAGCTACTGCGCTGTCAAGACTTCGCATTCCTGCACCACGATAAGCCATAGTCGGCTCACCAATAGCCCTTGAGTTTGAGTGCTTTAAGGCAAATGCCAACTCAGTCTCTGGCGCTACACCTGCACTGTAAACAGCTTGTTGGTCAAGCGAACGAGGAAGCTGGAAAGGCTCGTTGCTCATTGCCATGCCTTCTTTGGCCCTGTCGTACCAAGTGCCAACCCTTGTGGGGTCAGAAGCTTCAATAATTTCAACGCCATCTCTGAACTGTTGATCTAAGCTTCTTCTAAAGGCTGCAAGCGCTTGGGGACTGTCGATGTGTCTTGGCGCGCCAATGTAGCCGCCTTTGCCGTCAGGACGCAGATGCTTGCCTTGTCGCACCGCTTTAAGAACCGCATCAGTTCCTTCAGTCTCTTGGAGTTTTCTCCAATAATCTGCCGGCACTGCTTTGCCTTTGTAAGCAGCACGAACATTTTTTGTTGTGTCGTCTACTAAGCCAGACTCACTTTTCAGAACACTTGCAGATTCCTGTTCGGCAGCGTCTTCGGCATCTTGGAGAACACGTTTTTGCAACAAGCGCTCACGCTCTGCTTTGCTTCCAAATTTGTCAATGATTCGTTGATCAGTGATCGATGGTGTTTTTGACTTTACAGCAGCAACAGCACCAGCAAGGTTGTCTACATCTTCAGCCATTAACGCTGTTGTTAAGCTTGGCTCTCTGGCAAACAAAGGTTGAGGCACGATCTTGCTCATCATGCTGCCTGGTCTTTGCCCCATCATCGTAGCGGCCAACTCTTCGCCAGCAATGCGGCCAATAGTTTGCACACCCCTAATGGCTGGCATTGGGTTTAGTGGGACTAAAGACGAAGCCTGGCCGGCCATCTGACCAACCCTAGATCTTGGCGCCAATGGCAGGTCTTTGAGCATCTGCTCAGTGCCATAAGGAACTTGCTTCTGGGGTGCATAGTCATACTCACCAAACATCTCTTGGGGCTGTGGTGATCGAATTAAGTTGGCTATGTCAGCAGGCAAGCCCAGCAAACCCGCCAAGCGCCCACGCAAAACGTCAATAGGCAAGTTGGCTGAGTCAGCAGGACTGCCTTGCCTGCGAGGCTTCATCTGGGGATAGATCCCAAACGCTGCACCACCACCCATAAGTCCGTCTGCCATGCTCAGACCCCCGCAATCACATCAACTGGTTCCCACTCTTCCTCATCACTTTCTTCAAAGTAAGAAGTCACAGCCAGTTGGTCAATATAAGAAAGCGAATCAGGCAAGTCGTCATGCACTCCAAGCGCAGGGAACATCAGAAGCTGGTCAGTAAAGTCGTCCCAGTTCTCCTCAGAATTCAGAATGATCCGTCCATGCTCAAACCTGCCTTGCAGCGCCCAGATGATCCGATCAGTCTTCTTTCGGTTGCCATGCGTCAGATCCGCAATGTGCGCGTGAATGTTTGACTTACGCATCAGGTCTGACAAGTAAGGCAGTACCGCATTCTTAAGTGATCCCTTTTCAATCCCAATGCTAAGTGGCTTGTACTCTCTGATTGCCATCAAGATGTTCACTGCAGTCGTCCTGATGTCCCACCTGCCGTGCTTGATCTCTTTGACATACCACTTGCCGTCATCAGTCACTTTGACAATGCAAATGGCAGACTCATCCAAGCGCTTCTTAGAATTAGCTGCTTGCTTGGCAACGTCCTCAAAGCCTGCCAAGTCAACAGCAATGAAGTAACTGCCATGCTCTGGCACAGTGCCGTACTTGATCCATTCCTCTC
>Ga0209296_1000492_pt1 | contig 34448 bp, 27 predicted proteins | sample S_130206_EF_Meta_FD_187319 | JGI IMG/M metagenome (GOLD analysis project Ga0209296, IMG submission 187319) | Freshwater microbial communities from Lake Simoncouche, Canada to study carbon cycling - S_130206_EF_MetaG (SPAdes) (version 2) | ecosystem: Environmental > Aquatic > Freshwater > Lake ... | reverse complement strand
TCAAGAACAGCCATGAGAATCTCCGATGAAAAAATTGTGCTCTGTGATTAAAACCCAAAAGCGATGAAGGGAAACGATAGTGCAGGGAGGGGCTTTCGATCCCACAGAATGCCTAGTAAAAATAGGCTCTTGTCGTAACTCAAATTAGTATTTTGGTTTAATTCATTCGATTTGTGCACGTAATGCACTCATTTCAGTAGATTTATGCAGATGATGCACAAATTATTGAACCGCACTGCCCGTCGATCAACAAAACTTGCTAGCGCCGTCACGGTGATTTCTCTTCTGTTCGCTTTGTCTGCAACAGGTGTTGAAGGTGCTGCTGCTGAACCTGGAGTTGATTTCAACCTCAGTGTCGCAGGCACCTTGTTGCGCGATGGTTCCACTGTGAACCAAGGAACCACAGTAAAAGTTGGATCCAGCAGCCTTTTGAAAGAAGGCACGGGCAACCGTGAATTGCGCGTCAAGTTGGATCCGGGTCTTGTGTATCAATCAGGTGGTGTAACAGCCCCTGAAGGTTGGACCGTTGAATATTCCATCAACAACGGAACCTCGTGGGCGTCGACCGAGCCATCACCAGCGTCTGGTGTGACTGATGTTCGTGCAACAAAGAGCGCGCTTGCTGCTGGTCCAATTGTTAGTGGTTCTCAGATCTTTTCTTCCGAAACGGTGACTCCAATTCCTGCGAGCACGTTTACTGGTTCAACAGGCGGTGACGGTTGGGATGTTTTCTTTTATGAAAACTACGTGCTCAATATTTTCCACCACGAATCAAACGCAATTAAATTGAATTGTCTCTTGCGCTCTACCGGCACCTTGTGCCCTGGTTTTAACCCGGGCCTTACTAGTGGATCTGACTTCTCGCAATTTACTGGTTATATGGCGGGTGACCGTGCAGGTGGTTGGGCGTTAACAACAACGGGAAAGGTGTACGCGTTCACTTCGCAAACTGCCACCAACACTCCGGGTGTTCTTTGCATCAACGTGACCACTGCGCCGCCAAGCAACTGTGGTTTTGTTGCCCTCGATACCACAACCAATGTCAACAGCTACTTGCGCCTATCTAATGCCGAAGGCGCAGGTGGAAGATTGTTTGGTATCGAGACTGCAAATAAGAAATTGTTGTGCTTTGATCCGACGACGAATCTCAAGTGTGCAAATTCGCCAGTGACTTTGAGCGGGTCTTCTACAGATGCGTTTAAATATCATGTGTACCCACTTGGTGACAAGGTGTTTGCATCAACTGATACCAATCTGTATTGCTATGAATCGTCCACTCTGGCTGCTTGCGCTGGCTCATGGCCCGTCTCGTATTCAGGTTTGTCTTGGACTGCTGTAGACATTTCTCCAGTCGCTCATATGAACTCCACTGGAGCCATCAATGGTGTGTGTATGTGGAACGGCTGTCTCGACCTTACGGGCGCAGTGCGCACGGGAGCCGGTTGGGTGAATCCACACAGCGTCACGACATGGTCAACAAACGCTGCAAACAACCCTTACTCGGGGCGTTACGGACGCTTCGAAGCGTCAAGTGGACGCGCGTATCTTTCGTACGTTCTTCAAAATACTCAAAAGATTCATTGCTTCGACTATGCCACTGAAGCTGCATGTGCGGGCTTTAATACAGTTCCACGTTCTGCCGATAACCAAACGTATGCAGTGCGTGCAGACCCGAACAACCCTGGTTGTGTTTGGTACAACACAAATGGCGGGAAAATCGGTTTGTTTGACGCGTATACGGGTGATCCGACATGCGCGGGAAACCCCGTGATTACGTTGCAGCCATCATCGTTTGCTCCGCGTTATGCGTGTTCTACTACGCGTGGTGTTGATGAGTGGACACTGGTAAAGCTGAAATCGTTAGCGGGCACCGGAACTGCATCAGCAATCAAGTTGACTGTTCGTGACCCACTGGGAAATGCTGTTGCTGGTTGGACAGATAAGGCAGTCACGATTGGTACGTCATATGACATGACTGGTCTTGATGTTGGTACTTCTGGTTCTCGACCTACATTCAACTTTGCATTCTCTGGAGTTACTGGCGGCACGATTACATCTGCAACGGTGTCTCTTGACTACATGGGTAAAGGTCCAGAGTTGTGCGTCAACACAGTGTTGTCTGCTGGCGCTTCTGTGTGCCCAATTGTGAGCGGCACAACAACAACGTTTATTGACTCTGTTGGTGGCTCTACTACGTACACAAAGTCACGCTCACTGACGATTGGTACAAACCCTGTTGCGTGTGCTGAAAGTATTCGCGTTATGGCAGTTCCTGGACCGCCACGAAACCCTGTCTCTACTTCTGATTCTTTGACTTCTGTCAAAATTGTCTATGAAACACCAGCTGATGATGGTGGATCTCCAATTCTTGACTACAAGTATTCAACTGATGGCGGATCAACATGGCTAACGGTCAGCCCGACTGTTCGTTCTGACGGCAAGCTTGAATTCAGTCTCTCGTCATTGACTGCTGCAAGCACATACGCAGTCAAAATTTTGGCAACAAATGCAATTGGTCGCAGCACGTCAGTAACAACGTCAGCAACGACATTGGCAACTCTTGCTACTACGACCACGTCAACGGTTGCGCCTACTACGACCACTACAACGACGGTTGCGCCCAAAGCGGTTGTAGTTGCTGCAGCACCAGCTCCTACTACGACTACTACGACAGTTGCTCCAGTGGTAGTGGCTCAAGCAGTGCGAGTAGTCACACCGGTTGCTGTGCCAAAGCTTCCAGTGACAGGCCAGCAAGACTCTTTGCGTTTGGTGTTTTGGGCACTGGCGTTGATGGGTGTTGGCGGCACAGTTGTTGCGACAAACAGACGGCGAGTTCGCACTCGCAACTAAGTGGAGTAACGACTTCTACAAACGATAAAGGCCCGGGCGTAATGCTCGGGCCTTTGTATTTAGTGCGCCCTCTGGGGATCGAACCCAGGACCTGCGGATTAAGAGTCCGTTGCTCTACCAGCTGAGCTAAAGGCGCGTTACGAGGTTCAACACTAGGCGACAAGGCCATGTGTTCCCCAATGAGGAATTCGTGCCGCCGGTATCTGAATTGATACCGGCCCACGATTTGGGGTGAACGAGGGGATTCGAACCCCCGGCCTCTAGGACCACAACCTAGCGCTCTAACCAACTGAGCTACGCCCACCATGCGTGCAACAAGTGTGCCATGTAGAGAGCACAGTCCCAACTTCATTAGAGAAACTAGGTTTTCTCGCCGTCCCAGATAAAGGCGAGTAGCATGGATTTAACCGCTAATCGGGGTGATACCAATGTCAGCAACGAATCCCACGTTGCACCACAACTTGGCAGACAGAGCCAAGCAAATTACGCAGCGTGAGTTGCGTACATACGTCGAAAAAACGCCTGGTTCCCAGGCGGCCAACGCGAGGGCAAAGAAGGTGCTTCCCCTCGGTGTGCCATCAAGTTTGCAGGCGTATGACCCACATCCAATCGTGATCGCCAAGGCACAAGGTGCCTGGATGACTGACGTTGACGGAAACAAACTTATTGACTTCAGCATGGGCTTCGGTGCGCTCTTTTCTGGTCATGTGAACCCACTCGTTCGTAAGACAATTGAGACACAACTCGACAGTGGAACATTGTTTGTTTCACCAGCTGAAATCACTGCTGATGTTGCAGAACTATTGCGTGATCGTTTTGGTCTGCCCATGTGGCGATTCACGAACTCTGGAACCGAATCCACCATGGATGCAATTCGTGTTGCACGTGGTGTTACTGGTCGCGACAAGATCGTGAAGGTTGAAGGCGGCTATCACGGTCATCATGACGTTGTGATGGTGTCACAGAAGCCTGATCTTCGTTTTGCAGGACCTGCCGATAATCCACTGTCAGTGCCATCTAGTGCAGGTGTTACTGATGCTGTCGTGCGCGACACGATCGTGATTCCGTTCAATGATGCGGAGGCATTAGAACGCGCATTGTCGAGAAACGATGTGGCATGTTTCATTGTTGAACCAGTTATGGAAAACATTGGTATTTGTTTGCCACAGCCTGGCTATTTGGAAGACGTGCGACGCATTACGCGCGAACACGGCACCATGTTGATTTTTGACGAAGTGAAGACTGGTATTACTGCCGGTTGGGGCGGAGCAACAGGCGCTCTTGGTGTGCAACCCGACATGATCTGTTTGGCTAAGAGTATTGGCGGCGGGTTACCTGTTGGAGCTTTTGGTGGAACGCTTGAATGCATGGGGCAGGTCGAAAGCGGCAAAGTAGTTCATGTGGGTACGTATAACGGCAACCCACTTGTTATGGCTGTTGCAAAAACGGTTCTTGCTGATGTCTGCACACAAGAAGTGACGGCTGCAACAGTGGCGCGTAATGCACTCTTGGTCGAAGCGTGTGGTTCAATCATCGACAATGCAGGGTTGCCAGCGCACACTGTGCAATTCGGCGCCAAAGGCTGCATCACGTGGTCAACAGACGCAGTGAAGAACTATCGCGATTACAAAGCAACAGATTTTGATATTGCATATGCGCAATGGATCCACGGAATCAACCGCGGCATCATCCTTCCCCCAGGTCTTGATGAACAATGGCTAATATCTGTTGTACACACCGAAGAAGAAGCTCTTCAATACGCCACTATTTTCGGAGAATTTGTTGACGAACTCACTGCATAGCCAGAAAACACCCGCACTGCCGAAGAAACTTCTTCGCGGTCTTTTACGCCAGTGCGCATGGTGCGGTGGCAAAGGTGCGTTCTTTACGTCGTGGTATACAAAAACTGACAACTGCCAAACGTGTGGCCTCAGTCGCGAACGTGGCTATGAAGGTTTCGAATTAGGCGCAGCCACCATGGGCGTTTTCATGACCTTTGGCTCGATCATCTCCTGGATGATTATCTCGGTAGCCACAGGGGTGCCTCTTGTGCCTCTCTTGCTGGTTGCCGGCACTTTGGCTGTCTGCGTCCCCAGTCTTGGGTACCCAATGACATACACGGTCTGGTTCGCAATTGACATCACGTTCCGTGCGCCATCAGCCGAAGATTTCGCTCAAGCCCAAGTGTGGCTTGATAATCGCGCCTCCTCGTAGCCGATTCCTGAGGGTGTTTCGCCCTTGCCAACTGGGGGACTGCCTCGTACACATGAAATTGGGCGACAATGCTTGACCGAACAGGTGTTCGTAGTTACAGTGTTGTTGTTCGAACACACCCATTACGTACAGTCCGTCATTCCAACAGCAACCGCTAGTGGAAAACCCGAAAGGCACTCACATGACCACTCCAAGCCCAGAACGCGATAAGGCCCTTGATGCGGCTCTCGCCCAGATCGATAAGCAATACGGGAAAGGCTCCATCATGCGCATGGGGGAAAAGAGCTCGATGACCATCGAAGCCATCCCAACTGGTGCATTGCCACTTGACCTCGCACTCGGCGTTGGCGGTTTGCCACGTGGCCGTGTTGTTGAAATCTACGGACCAGAATCCTCTGGTAAGTCAACTCTTGCCATGCACGTTGTTGCAGAGGCCCAGCGCAATGGCGGCATTTGTGCCTACATCGATGCTGAGCACGCAATGGACCCTGTCTACGCAAAAGCTATTGGCGTTGACATTGATCAATTGTTGATTTCACAGCCAGACACCGGTGAGCAAGCTCTCGAAATTGTCGACATGCTTATTCGCTCAGGCGCACTTGATGTTGTAGTTATCGACTCTGTTGCTGCACTCACACCGCGTGCTGAAATTGAAGGCGACATGGGCGACAGCCACATGGGTCTTCAGGCTCGTCTGATGAGTCAGGCGTTGCGCAAGCTCACTGCGAACCTCAACAAGTCAAACACTGTGTGTATTTTCATCAACCAGTTGCGCGAAAAGATTGGCGTTATGTTCGGATCTCCCGAAACAACACCTGGTGGTCGCGCACTCAAGTTCTACTCATCAGTTCGTCTTGACATTCGTCGTATCGAATCAATCAAAGATGGTGCCGAAGTCGTGGGATCACGTACTCGCGTCAAAGTGGTGAAGAACAAAGTTGCACCGCCATTCCGTCAGGCCGAGTTCGACATTATGTACGGTCACGGCATCAGCCGCGAAGGTGCATTGCTCGACCTTGCAGTGGAAATGGCAATTGCCAAGAAGTCCGGCGCATGGTTCACCTATGAAGGTGAACAGATGGGCCAGGGACGTGAGAACGCAAAGAACTTCTTGCATGATCATCCTGAGATCATGATGGACATGGAACAAAAAATCCGTGCCATCGCCGGTCTCAATGGTCAAGAAGACGCGGAGTTCTCTGCCAAAGACGAAGAGCCAATCGAACTCGATTAGCTCTTCGCACAACCGAGCTGCCGCTTTCTCAAGAGGGCCGAGTCCTCTCCCAGGGGCTCGGCCCTTTGGGATATTCGGCACCTAATTTTATTTGGCTCGTGAAGTCGAAATCCCCAATATTTTCTGTGCTACTTTATTAAAAAATTTTCAACGAGGCTGGTCACCTATGAAGCGCCTATTAATCACAGCAACAGTTCTTGGCTCACTTTTAGTCAGTGCATCACACGTCAGTGCAGCGTCACCGCCGAACACCGGTATGCCTGATCAATCCTTTCTTGATGCTGCGTCGACGCAAAACGCAACGTGGGCAAACATGACAGGTGGAGTTGCAGCGAGACCATACGTGACGGCTTTGTCAGTCATCAATGGCGGAGTATCAACACCCGTAATTACCAATGGCACTGCATCTGCAGAAACAAATGTGCCCATGGGTCGAATCGCGGTTGCAATCTCTCCTTCAAACTTGTGCCGCACTGGTCAATCTCCGGCACCAGGTGTTTGCTACGCAACACCGAATCGCATTGGCGTCACCGTGGGATTCCAAATACAACCAGGGCAGTTGGGTTCGGATTTCAGTGTGGCTAACAATTTGCTAACACCTGTTACTGCTAACACTGAATTTGACATCACTCTGAATCTCAACACATTGGGTCGAACTCTTCGTTGGAGTTGGGCAAGTGGCGTGCCAACGTATTGGAATACGGCAAATCTGGGTACAGATGCAGCGACAGTACGTCTTCGAATTAAGCCGACTCTTACACCTGTTGTAATGCAGGGGACACAGCAAGTTGGTTGCTCGCAAGTACCTGTTCAGGCTTGTTCGTATTCTCAAAATACCCATGAGACCTTGTCTGCAAGTCTGACATTGAGTTTGGACGACACTCTCGATGAGATCTTTACAGGTGCTCTCTTCAGTAGCACCCGTTCGTACATGGGATCACTGATGGTGCAGCCTGGAGAAACACCACAGATGACATACGGAGTATCTGCACCTCAAACATGGAGTGACGGAACACCAAACGCGGCCTCACTAAGTGCAGTGCTTTCCGACGCATCGTTATTGAACTTCTATGGGGCTACACCGGAAGTTGTGGCAAGCGCTGAATTTCAAACTGGTGCGTTGAATTTGGCACGCACCGATGGCGGTACGCAGGGTGCAATTACGTGGACACGCTGGACAGCAGACGTGCAGGGAATTGATGGTTGGTTGGTAACTATTCCTGATATTCGTTTTGTCGCAGCGGTATCTACATCAGGGGTCCGTGCATTTGGTTCTTCAGTTGCACCCGCAACATTTTCTGTGAAATCAAAGACCTCAGCAAAGATCACCACTAAGAGAGTCGGTTCTAAAGCAATGATCACGCTGAAAGTTTCAGCTGCTGCATGTGCAAAGTATTCATGCCGTGTAGTCGTTAGTTCAATTGCCTCAAAAATTGGTTCGGGAAGTAAGAAGATCACCGCAGCCGCGGTGATAGGTAAGTCAAAATCGGTGGTCACAGCTCTTTCGGCTAAATCGAGTAAAGGTCAACGATTGTCTGTGATGTTGCAGGCAAAGAAGGCTGGGAAATGGGTCTATGCCTCTTCCTCGGTGGCAAAGGCTTAGTGCTGAGTCGTTCTCGGTAGCCTTCGTGGCGTGACCGGAGTACAGCCAACTTCATATGTAGTGCACACATTTGGGTGCCAGATGAACGCGCACGACTCCGAACGTATTTCTGGGCTGCTTGAAGCCGACGGCATGGAGCGGGTCGAAACCGACGATGAAGCCGATGTCGTTGTTCTGAACACCTGTTGTATTCGTGAAAACGCTGACAACAAGTTGTACGGAACGCTTGGTCATCTGCGCAAGTGGAAAGCTGCGAAAGAGGGGCGTCGCATTGTGATTGGCGGATGCCTGTCGCAGAAAGACAAAGATGTCGTAGCTGAAAAGGCTCCGTGGGTTGATGTGGTGATGGGAACTCACAATGTGCATCGCACCACCGAATTGTTGAACCATTCCATTGAGCACGGGCCAATCACTGAAATTCTTGATGAAGCAGTGCTTGATGATTACACCTTGTTCCCCAGTGCGCTTCCTGTTCGTCGTGAGACCACATACAACGCGTGGGTAACAATTCAAATCGGTTGCGATAACTCGTGTGCCTATTGCATCGTTCCGGCTGTGCGTGGCCGTGAGATCAGTCGGCCATTTGCTGATGTCATTGGTGAGGTGGCGCAGTTGGCCTCATCCGGAGTCACCGAAGTGACATTGCTTGGTCAGAACGTAAATAGTTACGGCCGCGATATCACGTTGGCAGAGCGTCAAGCAGGTTCAGATGCTCGTGTGCAGCCACTGTTTGCCGACTTGTTACGAGCAGCTGGCGATGTTGAAGGAATCCATCGCGTGCGATATGTCAGTCCACATCCGAAAGACATGCGCGTTGATGTTTTGGAGGCCATGGCGAATACGCCGGCTGTATGTGAGCACTTGCATTACCCACTGCAGTCGGGTTCAGATCGGGTGCTGTCATTAATGCATCGCGGGTACACCGCGGCGCGGTACATGGAACGACTTGCAGATGCGCGACGACTAATTCCTGACCTCTCTGTGACCACCGACATCATTGTTGGGTTCCCTGGGGAAACAGAAGAAGATTTCCAGTGCACTTTGGAGATTGCGGCTGAAGCAATGTTTGACAACACGTTTGAATACATCTTTTCGCCACGCGAAGGCACTCAGGCGGCTGATATGTCAGAACACTTCATAGACCCTGCCATTGTTTCTGATCGGTTTGATCGATTGAAAGTTGTTGTTGAGCATTCGGCGCTCATTAAGCACGAAGCACGCATTGGCCGCATTGAAGAAGTGGTGGTGCAAGGTCCAAGTCGCCGTAACGCCAATGTGTATTCAGGTCGTACTCGTCAATACAAGTTGGTGCACTTCAGTTCTGATGTTGCGCTTCGTCCTGGTACGTACACGACAGTTGAAATCACCAAAGCAGCACCGCATTTTCTCACTGGTTTCTTAGTAGAGGTTCTTCAAATGGCTACACACAAGATCCGCATACCAGTGGTGTCGGAATAACTGCATGACTATTCGTAAGTCAGTTGTTGTGCTTGGGTCAACAGCAAGTGGAAAAAGTGACGCAGCAATGACAGCTGCTGCACTGCAACCTAAAGGTTCAGTGCACATCATCATCGCGGACTCTATGCAGGTGTACAAGCGAATGGATATCGGTACTGCAAAGCCGTCACCAGCAGACCAAGCGCTGATTCCTCATCATTGTCTTGACGTGGCTGAACCGAACGACCGTCATACGGTGGCTCACTACGTTGAAAACGTGGCTGCCGCGCGCGTGGCGATTTCTGATGCTGGCGCATCTGAATTGATTGTCGGTGGAACTGGTTTGTATGTCACTGCCATTGTTGACGGGCTAGACATGCCAGGCGAATACCCAGAGATTCGAACCGAGTTAGAAGCGAACGAAGATACTGAGGCGATGTTTGCGCAGTTGTTCGCACTCGACCCTGAAGCAACTACAAAGATGGACCCAAACAACCGTCGTCGGCTGATTCGCGCACTTGAAGTGTGTCTCGGCAGTGGTGAGAAGTTCAGTTCGTTCGGCGAAGGAATCGGTTCGTACAGTCCCACATCAACGACATTGATTGGGCTGCGTTGGGATCGAGACGTTCTTCGAGCACGTATCGCCCAGAGGGTGAACATCATGATGGAGCGCGGACTTGTTGAAGAAGTTCGTTCCCTTTTGGCTGAACCAAATGGTCTGGCGTTTACTGCTCGCCAAGCTCTGGGGTACAAGGAAATGATTGAGCATCTGGAAGGCCGTTGGTCGCTGAACGAGGCGGTGGCCGCCACCATTCTGCGCACCCAGCAGTTTGCGGTTCGCCAAGACCGCTGGTTTCGCCGTGACCCACGAATTCAGTGGATTGATGTGCATGAAGACCCCATTGAAGAAGTCACCCCCGTGGTGGCAGCTGCATTGGAATAGTGTCTGTGCCAATGCACGTTTCGCTCTCTAAACACCATGGCCTCGGCAATGACTTTCTTGTGTACGACATGGCACAGGGCGATCAGTCGAATTGGCCACATCTGGCACAGCAGTGGTGCGAGCGCTCCACCGGCATTGGGGCCGATGGCTTGTTGTTGCTGACAATTGTTGACAACTCAACACTTGGTATGCGTTTGTATAACGCAGACGGAAGTATCGCTGAAATGAGTGGCAACGGAATTCGTTGTTTGGTACAAGCTGCACACTTCACGTTGAAGGGTGTTGCCGGAACTGTGTATGAGGTATCAACTGACGCAGGTTCGCGCGAAGCAGTAGTGACGAGCGAATGGGATGACGACACCATTCACATCAGTGTTGACATGGGATATGTCGAAGATCTTGACGAGCCGCACAACTGGACATCGTTGCAATGTGACCCGATGCGTCCAGTGCGTCACGTATCGCTGGGAAATCCACATTCGGTAGTGGGCGTTGAAGAAGTTGCAGCAGTTGATTTGGTTCAGCTGGGTTTGCTCGTGCCGCACATCAACTTGGAAATCATTGAGCAAGGTCCGGAAGCTAACGCAATCACTATGCGTGTACATGAACGTGGCGCCGGCATCACTCGTGCGTGCGGAACTGGCGCGTGTGCAGCAGCTGACGCGGCTTTGGCATGGGGATTAGTACCGAAGTCAGTAGAACATGTTGTTGTGCATATGGATGGGGGAGACGCCCGCGTTCGCATCTCCGATGATCGTCGCGCCACTCTGATTGGGCCGGCAGTGTTCATAGGCAGCATCACGGTTCATGCATGAGTAATCCGTACCAGGAGGCGCTCGGTGCGACTCTTATCGAACGCACATTTCGCGAACGCATTGTGTTGGTCGGTGTCACAATGGGCGGACAGACAGATGACGAAACTGAAGAGGGTCTTGACGAACTGTCATTGCTCATTGACACGGCTGGTGCAGATGAAGCGGCACGGTTAACTCAGCGGCGTGATTCTCCTGATTCAACGTTTTACATCGGCAAAGGAAAAGTCGATGAGTTGAAGGAAGTGTGCATGGCACTTGATGCAGACACCGTGGTATTTGATAACGAATTATCACCTGGTCAGCAGTACAACTTAGAAAAGGCTTTGGGACGAACTGCACTTGACCGCACTGCGGTAATTCTTGACATCTTCGCTCAGAACGCGCACACGCTTGAAGGTAAAGCACAAGTTGAATTGGCCATGTTGCGATACCGGTTACCTCGCTTGCGTCGTGGTGCAAAGGCGGGTCTTTCACAGCAGGGTGGTGGAATTGGTACTCGTGGGCCTGGTGAAACTCGTCTCGAAGTCGACCGTCGTCGCATCATGCGTCGCATTACGAAGTTGGAACAAGATTTAGTCGCACTGCGTCACACGCGTCAGACACAGCGAAAGAGCAGAGGCCGCAGTGGTCTTGCGTCCGTAGTCATCGTTGGTTACACAAACGCTGGCAAATCAACATTGTTGAATTCACTCACGCGCGCTGGTGTGTTGGTAGAAGATCGTTTGTTTGCAACTCTCGACCCCACCACACGTCGCTTGTCTCTGCCTGGTGGAGAGCCAGTGCTTCTTACAGACACTGTTGGGTTTATTCGTCAATTGCCGCACGGACTCATCGAGTCGTTCAAGAGCACATTAGAAATCGCGGCTGAAGCAGACATGTTGGTGCATGTAGTTGATGCAAGTTCTGTTCATCCTGAGCAGCAAATCACTGCTGTCCGTGAAGTACTTGCTGAAATCGGCGCAGATCAAGTCCCTGAATTCATAGTTTTCAATAAAGCCGACTTGGTGGACGATTGGGGAGCCTCGTTGGTGGAAGACCATCAGGGGGCAGTTGCAGTGTCTGCATTGCGCAACGAAGGACTAGAAGTGATGATGCGTCGCTTGGCAGACCGCATGCGGGCAATTACGCAAGTCACCGAGTTGATGGTGCCGTACGACCGAGGCGACATCCTTGCGTCGATTCATCGCGAAGGTGAAGTTGTGATGTCGGAACTTGAAGACGGGGGAATGCGAATTCGTGCCCGATTGTCGAGTGCTTCTGAAGGCCGACTGCGCGAGTTCGTTGTTCCACTGACAAATCAGCGAAACTAGGAAACCATGACTGATCGCGACACCGTTGGCTTCGTGCCACCCCCATATCCGTATGACCGCTTAGACGCGTATCAGAAGCTTGCTGCAGCACATGACGGCGGAATAGTTGACCTGTCTATTGGTACGCCATGTGATCCACCACCGCCAGCAGTCATTGAAGCCCTGTCACAATCAAATTCCGAACGCGGATATCCGGCCTCAATTGGTTCTGAAGCGCTTCGCCGTTCCATTGCCCGATGGATGGGCCGCAGATTTGAAATTGATGTTCCTATTTCTCGTATCAGTGCTTGTATCGGCACAAAAGAATTTGTGGCCACAACGCCTCAGTACATGAAATTGCGTCGCCCAGGGCGCGACACAGTGCTGTATCCGGCTGTTGCGTACCCCACCTATGAAATGGGCGCGATACTTGCTGGGCTTCGTGCAGTTCCTGTCGGAGTCGATGCTGCTGGCCGTATGGATCTCGGGTCAATTTCTGCTGACGATAGGCAACGCGCACTCATGTTGTGGATCAATAGCCCAAGCAACCCCACTGGTGCACTTGATGACTTGAAGGCTGCAGCCACATGGGGTCGCACGCACAACATTCCCGTGTTCTCTGATGAGTGCTACACCGAATTCATTTGGGCAACTCCTGCACAATCAATTTTGCAACACGGACTCGAGGGCGTGATTGCGGTGCATTCATTGTCAAAGCGGTCAAACCTTGCAGGGTTGCGAGTTGGTTTCTACGCAGGTGACGCTGAAATCGTTGAGTATCTGCAAGAAGTGCGTAAGCACGCAGGGTTTATGTTGCCGGGTCCCGTACAGGCTGCTGGTGTTGCAGCATTAGATGACGATGAACATGTACGTGTGCAACGTGATCGTTATCGCACTCGACTTGAATTCATGGCGACAACATTGTCGAAGTGGTCGGGAATCGATATTGCGATGCCTGATGGAGGGTTCTACCTGTGGTTCAACGCAGGCGACGCGTGGAGCTTTACAGAAAAACTGGCCCGCGAAGGCGGAGCATTAGTAAGTCCTGGTGACTTTTATGGCGCAGGTGGATCGCACAATGTGCGTGTTGCGGTTGTGCAGCCAGATGCCAAATTGCACTTGGTTGCTAAACGTTTAGGAATGTAACCAAGAATGTAAAGACGAAGTGAAGTTACAACCGTCGCATGACGGTAACGACTTTACCGAACACGCTGACTTCGTCTGACGTAAACACCATTGGATCCATTGTTGGATTCGCAGGAACAAGAGTGATCTTGTTGCCTGACTTCTTGAACGTTTTCACGGTCGCTTCATCTCCCGGAATACCAGCAACAACGATGTCGCCGTTGTCGGCTGTTTGCTGCTGACGAGCAACAACAAAGTCGCCATCAAGAATTCCGGCATCGATCATTGAGTCACCACGAACGCGCAACATAAAGAGTTCGCCTTCGCCTGTGAAATCAGTAGGAAGCGGAATGAGGTCTTCAACATTTTGTTGCGCTAACAAACCAGTTCCGGCTGCGACTTCACCAATGAGGGGAACGTGACGTGACGGACGGCGTTCCATGGCAACTTCAGAGTTGGTATCGAAGCGAACTTCGAGAGCACGAGGCTTTGTCGGGTCGCGACGCAGAAAGCCCATCTTTTGCAATGTGTTGAGGTGGTTGTGCACGGTGGAAGGGGAGTTAAGTCCGACAGCCTCACCAATTTCACGCACGGACGGCGGATAGCCCCGTTCTTGCATGCTGGTGGAAATGACGTTGAGAATTTCGCGTTGGCGGGGTGTGAGTGCTTCGGACATGGTTACGAGCGTACAGGTGTTCGCCCAGAAGGTCAAACACCTGTTCGTAGAACAAATGTTCTACGGGATGCTTGACTACGAACACTTGTTCGGGCAAACTATCGAACACCCGTTCGCTACGGTTTCCAGTACATAGACCTCCCGGTCCTTAACCCCTTACCCCGAAAGGAAATCACCATGGCAACCACCATTGATCCACTCTTGTTCTCAGATTCATACCGCTCAGAAGCAGCTCCCCGCCGCCAGCCGAGTATTCGTACCTTCCAGCGCCGCCGCCGCACCCTTGGCGCCGTCATCATCTTCGGATTGGCCTCTGGCCTCATCTCAACCGGGGCATTTGCGTCCGATCCAGCTCCTGCTGATCAAATCATCCCTCGTTCAGTCGTTGCTCAGTCAGGCGACACATTGTGGGACATCGCTCGCACCATCGCCCCACGAGGTGACATCTCTGAACTAGTTCGTGAATTGGTTCGCGCTAATGGTGCTCGCATCGAAGCTGGCCAGGTCGTCCGCATTCCGTAAATGCTTTATTCCTTGCTAAAAATGGCCAAAATCCACACATAGGCAAGTTGTAGTCATTTAGAGTTAGCGGAGTGCATTGCCCCGTATGCCCACATGACGACACCAAGGTGATCGACTCTCGCCCCGCCGATGATGGCGCGGCCATTCGTCGTCGTCGCGCATGCCCTGAGTGTGCCTACAGATTTACAACGTATGAACGTTTGGAAGAGGCGCCATTGCTGGTGATGAAACGTTCGGGTTCTCCAGAACCATTCGACCGAGCAAAAGTAACTTTTGGAGTGCGTTCGGCATGCAAGGGGCGTCCGGTTGATGATGCGTCAATTGAGGCTTTGGCCGAAGCAGTTGAAGACGACATGAGGCTTGCGCTGACATCAGGATCTGAGATCACATCCTCAACTGTTGGTCACGCAGTTCTTGAACGCTTGAAAGCTCTCGATGAAGTTGCCTACATGCGTTTTGCAAGTGTGTACAAAAACTTTGACGATGCCGCAGCATTCCGCCGCGAACTTGCACTGCTTAAGCAGTCGTAACTTTTTCGTAACGCGCGAAAACAAAATCGCTATCAGTTGTTAGCGAAACGCACGTGAAGTGACGTAATGCATGTGGTGCCTGGCTAAGAGATGGTGCTCGAAAGCCGCCGATGCGTGGTGACATTGTCAGGTTGATTGCATCGACACAATCAGCATCGAACAAAGCAGCGTTCAACATTGGGCCGCCTTCCACATGAACAACACCATGAGGCAATTGAGCAATGATTCCCGCCATGTCGACGTCTGTTTTGCCGGCGCGCACAGAGTCCACCGTGAGGGCGGGCGCTGAAGTCGTTGTTGCCACCAACCCAGCGCCTGAGGAAAACAGGGGAGAAGTGAAATCGAGCGCACAAGACTTTGTGACAACTGCAATGCGCAGGCCGGATTTGCTCGGTGGCCCGTAGTTCTCGGTACGTGCCGTGCCGGCGCCCACGAGAACAACCGCAGCGGCTCCACGCAGCGCAATCAGGCGTTCTTGGTCTGCTGGTCCACCCAGGGGGCGAGAACGCCCGTTGACGTCAATGACGCCGTCTGGGGTGGAGATCATGCAGATCTCCACACTGTGCAACGGGCTCGTCATGCCCACAGTGTACGAACACTGCGAGTTGGCCGTTGCTCGCGTGGCAATCTATGGAATGACCGATACCGCTAATCGCACCGTATTTCGCACCTGTCCACTTTGTGAGGCCACATGTGGCCTTGAGATTTCGGTGAACCCGCAAGAACAAATCGTGCGAATTCGTGGCGATCAGAAAGACGTGTTCAGCCATGGCTTCATCTGTCCGAAGGGCAGCACCCTGAAGCAGTTGCACGAAGATCCAGATCGCTTGCGGATGCCGATGGTGAAGCGCGATGGGAAGCATGTCGAAGTGTCGTGGGATGAAGCATGGAAAGTCGTAGCTGATGGTTTTGCTGGGGTCATCGAACGACACGGACGCGGAGCACTTGCTGCGTATCTGGGAAATCCGAACGCACATAACTTGGGGCCGCAATTATTCAGCGCCACAATGCTTCGTTCAATGGGAACGCGCAATGTGTTTAGTGCATCAACTGTTGATCAAGTGCCAAAACATGTGACTGGCGGATACATGTTCGGTACTGCACAGAGCATCTCGGTACCAGACCTTGACCACACTGATTACCTAATGATGCTTGGTGCAAACCCCCATGCTTCTAATGGCAGTTTGTGCACTGCACCAGATTTCCCAGGCCGCATGGAACGAATTCGTGAACGTGGCGGAAAAATTGTTGTGGTTGACCCACGCCGTACTCGCACAGTGGAAGCATCTGATGAATGGGTGTCCATTCGTCCTGGCACTGATGGTTTGTTCTTAGCCGCAATGGCTAACGTGATGTTCAAAGAGAACCTGGTGAAAATCGAACCGCGCGTCATGTCGATTCTTAATGGGCTTGAAGAGTTTGCGGCAGCGATCGCACCGTTTACTCCTGAGTCGGTTGCAGTTGCGACGGGCGTTCCTGCTGAAACCACAGTGAGACTCGCAAGAGAACTTGCAGGCGCAAAGACCGCAGCTGTGTACGGACGCATTGGCGTGAACACGGTGGAGTTCGGCACCACGTGTGCATGGTTGATTGAAGCCATCAATGTGATTACAGGAAACATCGACAAGCGCGGTGGCTCAATGTTCACTATGCCTGCAACTGGCGGCGCTACAACGCGCGGACAAGGCGGCAAAGGCAAAGGTTTTGCAATGGGTCGCGGTCACAGTCGCGTCAGCAACCGTGCTGAAGTGTTGGGTGAGTATCCCGTTGCCGCAATGGCAGAGGAAATAATCACTCCCGGTGAAAATCAGATTCGTGGAATGGTCACAGTGGCAGGCAACCCTGTGCTGTCGACACCACATTCAAAGCAACTAGATACAGCATTAGCGGAACTTGAATTCATGGTGTCGATTGACATTTATGTGAATGAAACAACGCGTCATGCTGATGTGATACTTCCTGCACCGTCATCGTTAGAAAAAGACCACTACGACGTGGGCTTGTATTTGTATGCAGTTCGTAACGTTGCGAACTACAGCGAGCCTGTTTTGAAGCGTGATCCGTCTTCTCCAGACGAAGCAGACATTTTGCTGAAGATGGCCGGAATTTTCCAGGGGCTTGGTGCTGATTGTGATCCTGAAGCATTAGATGATCAATCAATCAATGCAGCAGTGTTGTCTGCTGTTGCAAATTCCTCCTCACCAATTTTTGGTCGTGATGCAGAAGAGATTCTGAATGCGCTTAATGCGAAGGGTCGACGCGGAACTGCACGGAGTCTTGATTTAGTTATTCAAACAGGTCCGTATGGTTCAGCGTTTGGCGCAGTCCCCAATGGTTTGTCACTTGACGTGTTAATTGAAAATCCACACGGAGTTGACTTGGGTGCGCTTGAGCCACGACTGCCTGACATGTTGCGAACACCTAGTGGTCTGATTGAGTTATCACCGCAAGTATTCATTGATGATTTGCAACGCCTTGAAGCATCAATTGCATCTGTAAACGTTGATCAAATGTTGTTGGTCGGTCGACGTGAATTGAAGTCAAACAATTCGTGGATGCACAACATCAAAGTTCTGACTAAAGGTGCACTTTCATGTACAGCGCAGATTCATCCAGATGACGCAGCACGTCTCGGGGTTATCACTGGTTCGCCTGTACGCATCGCAAGTCGCGTCGGCGAGATTGTTGTGCCAGCTGAAGTCACTGATTCGGTACGTCCAGGCGTTGTCAGCGTTCCACACGGTTGGGGCCACGGAGTTCCCGGAACCCAGATGGCAGTTGCCTCAGAAAAAGCCGGCGTGAACTCAAACATTCTCACTGATGATCAGTTGTTGGATCCGTTGTCTGGCAACGCAATTCTCAGTGGCATTCCGGTGACAGTCGAAATGGTGCCTGCGTAGTCCACTTTGTCCACAGGGGGCACTGTGTTGTGCACAGAAAGCCCACAGCGTCATCCCCTGAAAAATAGAGGCTTTCCCCAGAAAGAATCGGAAATTCACACCCCTGTCCACTTCCAATCCACAGGGCAATGCCCGTAGGTTCAAAGGGTGGTCGGTGGCGGCGATTCACGGGCGGATGAGGGCTCATCACACGATGTAGCTCAGGGATCTTTGGGTTTCGGACCTTCTCGTGAGCGCCGCAACCGTACTTCAGCAAGGTTTTTCCCGAGGGTCGTTGACAAAGGGGTAATTACAGTGCTGTAATCTCACAACCACTTGTAGCAAAACTGCCTGTGGGGGGGTATCACACACAACATCTAGTGGTGTGGGCTAATCTCTACAGACCTCAACTTTCGAATACATACATACACAGGAGTAGCCATGTCACTTGCACCAGATCGACTTTCTATTGGAATCGGCCGTTTTTTCACCACACCGGGAGTGCACCCATATGACGAAGTGGCGTGGGAAGTTCGTGATTCACGTATCACCAACTGGCGTGACGGAACCGTTGCTTTCGAGCAATTGGGCGTCGAGTTCCCGATGGAATGGTCATTGAACTCAACCAACATCGTGACTCAGAAGTATTTCCGTGGGACACCAGGAACTCCAGAGCGTGAGCATTCAGTTCGCCAAGTGATCGACCGTGTCGCAGACACCATTTCCACATGGGGAATCGAAGGCGGCTATTTCGCAGATCAGGAAGAAGCAGAAGCATTCCGTGCAGAGTTGAAGTTCATTCTTGTAACACAGCGCGCAGCGTTCAACAGCCCGGTCTGGTTCAACATCGGTGTTAAGGGCGTCCCACAACAGGCAAGCGCATGCTTCATCCTTGCTGTCGAAGACAAGATGTCAGCGATCCTCAACTGGTACCGAGAAGAAGGAACAATCTTCAAGGGTGGTTCTGGTTCAGGAATCAACCTGTCGAAGATTCGTTCAAGTGCAGAACACCTCGAAGGTGGCGGCACAGCATCTGGCCCAGTGTCGTTCATGCGCGGAGCTGATGCGTCTGCCGGAACAATCAAGTCAGGTGGCAAGACTCGTCGCGCCGCAAAGATGGTTATCTTGAACGCCGATCACCCAGACGTTGAAGAATTCATCTGGTGCAAAGTGAAGGAAGAGCGTAAGGCTCGTGTTCTTCGTGACGCTGGTTTCGACATGGACCTTGACGGTGCAGATTCATTCAGCGTTCAGTACCAAAATGCAAACAACTCAGTACGCGTTACTGACGAGTTCATGCACGCAGTCAAAGAAGACCGCGACTGGAACTTCAATGCAGTTACAGACGGCACTCCGGTGCGCACAATTCGTGCACGTGACCTGTGGCGCCAAATCGCAGAGGCTTCATGGGAATGCGCAGACCCTGGTCTTCAGTTCGACACCACCATCAACAAGTGGCACACAGCAACTGCAACAGGCCGTATCAACGGCTCAAACCCATGTTCTGAATACATGCACATCGATAACTCGGCATGCAACTTGTCGTCATTGAACTTGTTGAAGTTCCTTGATGACAATGACCGCTTCGACGTTGAGGCGTACCGCCATGCAATCGAAGTGATGTTCACCGCTCAGGAAATCCTTGTCGGTCGCGCGGACTATCCAACAGAAATGATTGGCGAAAACAGCCGCAAGTTCCGTCAGCTTGGTCTTGGTTATGCAAACCTCGGCGCATTGCTTATGGCACTTGGTATGGCATACGACTCCGATGGTGGTCGTGCATGGGCAGCTGCTCTCACATCACTCATGACTGGTCATGCGTATGCAACAAGCGCTCGCACGGCAAGCCGTATGGGGCCGTTCTCCGGCTTTGCTGAGAACGAAAAGTACATGTTGAACGTATTGCGTATGCATCGTGATGCACACGGCGAAATCTTGAACATGTCAGATGTACAAGAGGATCTTCTCTACGCAGGCATGGAGTCATGGGAGGCAGCTGTTCGCGATGGCGAAGAGTACGGCGTTCGTAACTCACAGGCCACAGTGCTTGCACCAACCGGAACAATCGGCCTCATGATGGACTGCGACACCACTGGTGTTGAGCCAGACCTTGGTCTTGTGAAGTTCAAGAAGATGGTTGGCGGCGGCTCAATGAGCATCGTGAACCAAACCATTCCTCGTGCGCTTCGCCGCTTGGGTTACAACACCCAGCAGGTAGACGACATCGTTGCCTACATCGATGTGAACAAGTCCATCTTGGGTGCTCCACACATCGAATCAAGCCACCTCAGCGTGTTTGCGTGCTCAATGGGTGACAACACCATCCATTACGAAGGCCACGTCCGCATGATGGGTGCTGTGCAGCCGTTCCTTTCAGGTGCAATTTCAAAGACCGTCAACATGCCAGAAGAGGCAACAGTTGAAGACATTGAGAAGCTGCACATGTTGTCATGGGAATTGGGTATCAAAGCAGTAGCTATCTACCGCGACAACTGCAAGGTGGGCCAGCCACTGAGCACCGCAAAGAAAGATGATGACTCAACTGATGCTGAAAAAGCAGAAGCAGCCACCACCGTTATCGAGCGCGTTGTAGAAAAGATCGTTACTCAGCCAGTACGTCAGAAGTTGCCGCGTTCACGTCGTGGTCGCACATTCGAGTTCCGTGTTGCTGACTGTAAGGGTTTTGCAAACATCGGTGAATACGAAGATGGCCGCCCAGGCGAGTTGTTCCTCACAGTGTCAAAGCAGGGTTCAACCTTGTCAGGCATTATGGATGCGTTTGCTAAGTCCATCTCGTATGGCCTTCAGTACGGCGTTCCAATGCGTGCGTTCGTTGAAGCATTCACAAACATGCGCTTCGAGCCTGCAGGTATGACAGATGATCCAGACATTCGTATGGCTTCATCAATCATGGACTACTTGTTCCGTCGCTTGGCACTTGAATACATGACATACGACGAGCGTGCCGAACTTGGCATCTTCAGCCGTGATGAGCGCATTCAACCAACACTTCCTGGTGTTGAAGAATCAGTTATCGAAACCACTAATGGCACTGAACTTGCAACTGATCCAAAGTCAGTTCAGTCAGTATCAGAGTTGGTGACACAAATCGAGATGGGTATCGCTCCAACAGCGCCCCTGTCTGATCACTCAAATCCAAACGGAATTGCCCGTCATAGTGATGCACCAATGTGCATGATGTGTGGCGTACAGATGCAGCGCGCCGGTTCATGCCACGCGTGCCCATCATGTGGTTCCACCAGCGGTTGTAGCTGATTTAGTGCGGCGCATGCGTCGCTAGAACATTAAAAGGACCCCGGGCAATTGCTCGGGGTCCTTTTGCATTCAGGTATCAACAGCGGCTGGGGTGGCAGTGGGGTATCTGCCTTACTATTGACTCACTATGACTCGCAGCTTTGACACATCAGATACAAACGTCGTTACCACCCCAGGTGGTCAACGCGTTCACAAGTGGCATGCAGCCCAAAGCGAAGTCGTACGAGCCGATTTCTATGAGGTGCGGTCTGGTGTGTGGTGCTTGGTAGGCAATGGTTTGTCAAACCAAACATTTATTGAAGCGCCAGAGGGAATCATTGCTGTTGATACTGGAGAGTCGATTGAAGAGATGAGTGAAGCATTACGCAGGTTGCGTGAATTCACGTCAGCGCCAATTGCTGCTGTTATCTACACGCACTTCCATTATGTAGAAGGCACCAAGGCGATTCTTGAAGAAGGCAATCACGCGACGCCGTTGCCAATTTATGGTCATGAGAAACTCGCGTTTAATAAAGAACGCACGTTGGGTGAGATTTCGCCTGCGTATGCACGTGGCATTGTTGAACAATTCGCAGTAGTCATGCCGACTGACGGCCCTGATGCAACAGTCAATGTTGGTCTTGGTTTCTTCTATAAGAACCCTGTTCATGCACCATTTACGCCAGGACATATTCCTGTTACTGAAGCATTGGGAGAAAAAGGGTCAATAACGGTTGCTGGGTTGCCAGTGCAGTACCTGCATTCGCCAAGCGATTCAGATGACTCGATCAACTTCTATTTCCCAACTATTGGCACGTGCGTTCATAACTCTGTGTGGCCAGTTCTTTTCAATGTTTTTGCAATTCGTGGCGAGGAATACCGTGACCCTCGCGTATTGATTCCAGGAATTGACAACATCATTAAGTGGGCGCCTGAATATTTGGTAGCTACTCATGGGCCGGCGCTTTCGGGTCAGGACAATATTCGTGAAAAGTCGACTCGATATCGCGACTCGATTCAGTTCATGTGGGACCAATCAGTTCGCGGCATCAATAAGGGGTGGACGGCAGATCAGTTGGCTTCGCGCATTACGTTGCCAGAGATGTACGACGTGGATTACCTCACTAGCGAGCGTTACGGGGTCACTGAACATCACTTGCGCCAGATCTTCATGGGTCTACGCGGGTGGTTTGACGGCGATGAAGCAAAGTTGTTCCCAGAAGAGCCTCAGTCACGATATGAAAAATTGATTGCTGGTTTTGGCGGTCGTGCTGCCGTTGCTGCGCAGTGTACAGCGGCTCTTGCGGCCGACGATATTCGTTGGGCTACAGAACTTGGAACATGGCTTGCAAAGTCTGAAGGTGCAACTCAAGAAGAACGCAACCTTTTGGCATCGTGTCTTCGCGTAATTGCGGAGCGCACACCTGCAGCGAACATTCGTAACTGGGCAATCACGCGTGCTCGTCATCTTGATGGGTCATTCCCGATGGACCGATTCATGAAGCACGGCTTTAACCCGAAATTCCTCGGTGAGGCATCTGCGGTGGGTCTTATTCACACATTGCGCGTCGTTGTGGACCCCGACAAGATTGCTGGCATTAATCACCACATCGCATTTGTAGTCGGCGACGAAACTGCCGGTCTACATGTTCGCAACTCTGTAGCAGTGCCAACAGATGGTTGGGGAGCAACGACCATGGTGAAGATGTCGCGTGCAACATTGTTGGTTCTGCTGTCAGAACGCTCTACATGGAGCAAAGAACTTAGCGACGGCGCCATTGTGGTGTCGGGCGACGCTGCAATTGTTGATCGCGTTCGCGCATCATTTGAGAACAAGGGTTTTGCTGGCTGATGACAACGTCATTGCCGCAGCCCACAGCGCCTTTTGAAGGAACGCAGGGGTACATCGTTGCGGATTCAACCCCGAGTCCGTTGACAATTACGAAGGCACCCAAAGGCGCGCCCAACATTGTGCTGATTCTTTTGGATGATGTGGGTTTCGGAACATGTGGAACATTCGGAGGCCCAGTGCCGACGCCGGCTCTTGACCGTGTCGCAGCACACGGTTTGCGCTTTAATCAATTTCATACAACTGCACTGTGTTCACCAACACGTGCCGCAATGTTGACCGGGCGTAATCACCACACGGTGCACATGGGCGGCATTCCTGAAGGTGCAAATGTTTTCCCTGGCTACGACAGCATTATTCCGAAGGAAGCTGCGAGCGTTGCTGAAATCTTGAAGCAATCCGGATATTCCACTGGAGCATTCGGCAAATGGCACTTGGCTCCATTGTGGGAACAAACTCTTGCGGGCCCATTTGATCGGTGGCCTACAGGTCTCGGATTCGAACGCTTCTACGGAATTTTGAATGCAGAAGCATCGCAGTGGGAACCGCCGATGTTTGACCAGACAACTCCCGTGATGCCCTATGAAGGTCGTGATGACTATCACATGACTGAAGACATTGCAGACAAAGCAATCTCATGGATGCGAGTGCAGAAGGCATCGCAACCAGAAAAACCATTTTTTACGTACATCGCTACCGGCGCAATGCACTGCCCACATCATGTGGGTCCAGAGTGGATTGAGAAATTCAAGGGTCAGTTTGATCAAGGGTGGGATGCACTACGTCGAGAGATTTACGAGCGCCAGTTAGCGCTCGGAGTTATTCCTGCGGGCACAAAGCTCACAGAACGGCCAGATGAAGTTCCATCATGGGATGAATATCCTGACCGGTACAAGCCAGTTGCTTCTCGTCTGATGGAAGTGTTCGCAGGGTTCCTCGCGCACACCGATGCGCAAATTGGTCGCGTGCTTGATGCGGTTGAAGCAATGGGCGAAGCAGACAACACATTGTTCATGTACATCACGGGCGACAATGGCGCATCCGCTGAAGGCACAGTGCACGGAGCATGGAGTGCGCCGTCGTTCCAGAACGGCATTCCTGAAGATCCAGAGTGGTTACTTGAGCACATGGAAGATTTCGGTACTGCTCGGTGTGAGAACCATTACAACTTGTCGTGGGCGTGGGCTCTTGATTCGCCGTTTCAGTGGATGAAACAAGTGGCATCACATTTTGGTGGCACTCGCAATGCAATGGCCGTGCAATGGCCAGGGCGTTTCACAGATGCTGGTGGGCTACGCACGCAGTTTCATCATGTGGTTGACGTAATGCCGACGCTTCTCGCCGCTGCTGGCGTGGAGATTCCAACAATGGTGAACGGGTTACAACAATTGCCTGTTGATGGCGTTTCAATGTTGTACGCAATGGATGGCAATGATGGTCCGTCAACACGCACTACTCAGTATTTTGAGATGTTCGGTAACCGCGCGATTTATCACGATGGTTGGATTGCTTCGTGTTTCCATGGGCGAGTGCCCTGGAACAGGTTTGGCATGGTGCCATTTGATGGGCCGCAGGAAAAGTGGGAGCTGTACAACATCGCAGAAGATTTCTCGCAGGGTGTTGATCTCTCTGCAGAATTTCCTGAAAAGCTCGCTGAATTATTAGAACTGTTTGATTCGGAAGCAAAACGCAACAACGTATATCCATTGCGCGAACCTGGTTCGACTTTAGGAATGACCGTTGTGCCGCCTGAAAATCTTGGTGGACTGAAGAAAATGACATACACCGCTGATCACATACGTATGCCAGAACGTTCAGTGGTGAACCTAAAGAATTGTTCGTTTCGCATTACTGCAGAAGTTGTTGTGCCGATAGCCGGATCACGTGGCGTGATCGTGTGTCAGGGCGGCAACATGGCCGGATGGACTTTGTATGTCAATGACTCCGGGTGCCCTGTGTATCACTACAACTGGATGGGGCATGACCATTTCGTTGCCACCTCTGCGGCGCCGTTAACCCCTGGTCGTCACGAAGTGATAGTCGATTTTGTTTATGACGGTGGTTTCGGCGCAGGCGGTCATGCAGTGTTGTCAGTTGATGGTTTACCAGCTGCACATACATATGTAGAACGAAGTGTTCCCATTGTTTTCTCAATGAGTGGTGAATCGTTTGATGTCGGTATGGACACCGGTGCACCAGTGGGGTTCTACCCACATGTGTATCGATTTGAAGGTGACATCATTGGTGTCACACTTGAACGTCTCAGTGAACCATCACCTGAGATTGCTGCATTAATTGTTGAAGGCGAATTTCGCGCCAGCCTTGCAACGCAATAGCAGTCACCATTTACGAAAACGTGAGGTCGAATGTTTTCGCTTCTTCGCGACCCAAGTGGTAGGCCTCAATTGCTCGGGCTTTGTCAAATAAGTGCACTGGGTTTCGAGCGATGGAAGCAGCAATATTGTGTGGAGTAAATATCAACACTTTGCCACCGGTGCGCTCTTTCCACAGTGCAATTTCTTTATGCATGCCATTATCCACGAACCGAGCAAACGGTCCCCACATCGCTCCCGCTAATGGTGCAATGACAACGAGATTCTTCGCTACAGGACCGTAATCAACACTGGTGCCAGAGCGCACCCCACCATCGATGTATCGGGTGCCATCAATAACATGGGGAGACAACAGGGCAGGCACGGCTGATGATGCTGCAACTAATTCACTGAGCGGATATTTCCCGCCGTCGAGAATGGTGCGTTTCAGTCGCGGCAAGGAACACGCCATGACATGAATAAGCGGATCTGTTTGGTCGCCGAATATTTCACGAGCGATACCGGCGAGCAGTCCCGGCTTCGGATTAGGAAAGGAGGGCACGCGCATGTCGGCCAATACCTGGAATGGCACTTCAAGGGCCGTAGCCGCAGCGGCCCATGAACCCGCAGACGTACCAAGTAACGGCACCTCAGAAAGGTCTATTCCTCGGGGCTTGAGGCCTTCAAGGACTCCCATCGCAAATCCGATACCAAACAAGCCTCCGCCGCCAAAGACGCCAGCAAGAGAGGGGACACGGGAAGTGGGCACGTCCTCAGTCTCGCTCATGTGGTTGTACCGTATGCGCCATGGAGGCACGTATTCTCACTTGGAACCTGTGGTGGCAATTTGGCCCTTGGCGTGATCGCCAGGAGGCCATTCTCACCACTTTGCGTAGTGAGAATGCTGACATTGTTTTCCTGCAAGAAGTGTGGGCACAAGAAGGCGGCCTTGACCAGGTGCAATGGCTTGCCGATGAACTCAACATGCATGTCGCTCGCACGGAAGGCCCGTGGTATGACAATGGTGTCAGTTTGGGCAATGCGATTCTGTCGCGGTGGCCAATTGTGTCGTGGGAAGTGCATCGACTTCCTGATGTAACAGGTGCGCCTAGTTATCGCCGAGCTGTTGTTGCTCAACTTGAGACTCCGTATGGTCGGTGGTGGACAGTGTGTACTCACCTTGATCACAAGTTCGATGCGTCAGCAACACGCATTGCTCAATGTGAAGCACTCAGCGGCATTGTTGATCAACTTCGCAACGACCCTGAAGTTGATGTTCCCGTTCTCATGGCAGGTGACTTCAACTCGGTACCTGACTCGGACGAGATTCGCATGTTGACTGGCCGCAGCGCACCTGCAGTGCCTGGACTTGTCTTTACAGACCTGTGGGAAATTGCTGGCGACGGCGCAGGGTTTACATGGCGTCGCGATAATCCGTACATTGGCGATTCAACATGGCCGAATCGTCGACTTGATTACATCTTCGTGTCATGGCCGCGTCCACGGCCTATTGGTAATCCATCTCGAATCTGGCTTGCAGGCGTCGACACTGTTGGTGGCATCCAACCGAGTGATCACGCTGCTGTAGTTGCCGACATCCGCATGATTGCTGAATAGCGTTCGGTTTTTCCTACAACGCAAGCAAGCCGCCCGAACATAAATGTTCGGAAAATCGAACACTTTTTTGAAGGTGGGTCGCGGATGACGTATGAGTTTCCGAACAGCCTTGCTTCACGCACACATAGGGGCATGAGATTTCCGCATGTCAGTGATGACAACCCCTTCAAAGTTCTCAGCCCTGGAGTTGAGAGTGATGTCTTGTGCATTTTGGGTCGCAGCCCAAGGGAACATTCGGCTTCCAACATCGCCGGTCTCACTAATCGTTCCCGTAGTCAGGTTCATATGGTGCTGCAGCGATTGGTTCAGCAGGAACTAGTGCTGAGGTGTGTGCTGGAACACTGGAGTGGCTACAGGCTCAATCCGCAGCACCCATTAACTGATCATGTGAAGGCGATTGCGCAACTTCACATTGAGTCAGTTACCAAGAGCACTGAAGGCGCTTGATGCCGTTGATGAACGAACTCTGCAGGTAGGCAGGTTCGCCTTCTGCATGCAAGGTCGGCATGCGACGTGCGATTTCGCCGAACATTACGGATACTTCACGACGAGCAAGGTTTGCACCCAGGCAGAAGTGAGGGCCACCTGCGCCGAAACCTATTTGCGCAGGTGCAATTTCACGAGTGACATTGAATTGGTGTGGGTCGGCAAATATGCGTTCGTCACGGTTGCCCGATGAATAGAACATCACTACTTTTTCACCTTCAAGAATCTTTTGTCCGTTGATTTCGGTGTCTTGTAGTGCAGTACGACGGAAGTGAATGACTGGAGTAGCCATGCGAACAATTTCTTCCACTGCAGTGCGATTGTGAGTATCAAAGTCGTTAAACCAAATCTTCTTTTGGTCTGGGTTGTCAGTGAGCAACTTCATGCCGTGGCTAATTGCGTTACGTGTTGTTTCGTTTCCTGCAACAACCAACAAAATGAAGAACGAGCCAAACTCTTGAGCGGTGAGTGATTCACCGTCTACTTCAGCTGCCATCATGACGCTCGTGATGTCGTCGCGAGGGTTTGCCTTGCGGTCTTCACCAAGTGCTTGCGCATACGCAAAGATTTCCATACCAACAGTGATGAGGTCTTCGTATGACGTCACGAACTCTGGGTCACCAACTCCGAGGATTGTGTTGGTCCAACGGAAAATATCTGAATGGTCTGACTCTGGAACGCCCATCATGTCACAAATGATTTGCAATGGCATTGGGGCTGCTACCTGCTCTACGAAGTCACACGTACGCTCAGAAAATTCCGCTAGTAAACGGTCAACAACTTTTGCGGCACGGATCTTGACTAGGTCTTCTACGCGACCAATTTCGCGAGGTCCAAAACCCTTAGCCACAATGCTGCGTAGACGGAAATGTTTTGGGTCGTCCATGTTGATCATGGATCCGAAAAACTCATTGAGTTCGACGGGCAGGTCTCCGATGTTTGAACCCTGGCCACTGCAGAACAGTGATGCGTTACGGCTGACATGCCAGATGTCGTCGTGGCGGGTGAGTGCTCGGTATCCGCGGCCTGGGGGGAATGGGGAGTCTTCCATGACGTATTCATCAAAGAACTGAAATGGTGCCTCATCGCGCAGGGTCTTGAAGGCGCCTTCACGCCAGTCGCGGGGCATGGTCCAGAACTCTTGTGAGGAAAGGTTGATATCGGCAAGTGGGACAACTGGGAAATCCATAATCGCTGACCTTAATGGGCGGAAATAGCCTGTGCTCAGTTCGAGGACTGATTTTGGCTCAAGTTTGACTACTCTCGTGGGGTCGGTTCGATACGCGAACCACAAACAAAGGAGACCCCATGCCTGAAGCAGTTATTGTCGCCACAGCCCGCAGCCCAATTGGCCGCGCCAACAAGGGTTCGCTCAAGGACATGCGTCCTGATGATCTTGCAGCCCAGATTGTGCGTGCACTCATGGCGAAGGTTCCTCAAGTGAAGGGTTCCGACGTTGAAGACCTCATGTTGGGCATCGGCCAGCCTGCAGGCGAAGGCGGATTCAACATTGGTCGTATGGTCGCAATTCTTGCTGGCCTTGATGATGTTCCTGGAGTAACTGTTAACCGTTACTGCTCATCTTCATTGCAGACAATTCGTATGGCTGCTCACGCTATTCGCGCCGGAGAGGGCGATTGTTTCATCGCTGCTGGTGTTGAAACAGTGAGCCGTTACGGATCAGGTGCAAGTGACTCAGCTCCAAACGCAATCTTCAAAGATCCTTCAGTTCGCACACGTGCGCGCGCAGAGGGTGGAGCAGCAGTATGGACACCAGCAACTGGTTTGCCAGACGCATACATCGCAATGGGTCAGACAGCAGAGAACGTTGTTCAGGTCGAAGGCGTCAGCCGCGAAGACATGGACCACTTCGGTGTTCGTTCACACAACTTGGCTGTTGCTCACCAAGAGAATGGTTTCTTCGAGCGCGAGATCACACCAATCACGCTTCCAGATGGCACTGTTGTCTCAAAGGATGATGGTCCTCGTGCAGGAACAACGTACGAAGCAACGTCACAGTTGAAGCCAGTGTTCCGTCCAGACGGTTCAGTTACAGCAGGAAACGCTTGCCCACTCAACGACGGTGCTGCTGCAGTACTTGTCATGAGCGACACACGCGCAAAGCAATTGGGCCTTACCCCACTTGCTCGCATCGTGTCATCAGGTGTTTCTGGCTTGAACCCAGAGATCATGGGCCTTGGTCCAATCGAAGCATGCCGTCAAGCTCTCAAGCGCGCAGGCATGACAATCGATCAAATCGACCTTGTTGAAATCAACGAAGCATTTGCTGCACAGGTTCTTCCTTCAGCAAAGCACCTCGGAATTCCAATGGACAAGCTCAACATCCACGGTGGTGGAATTGCGCTTGGTCACCCATTCGGTATGACCGGTGCACGCATCATGACAACCCTCATCAATGGTCTTCAGTGGGAAGACAAGACCTACGGCATGGAGTCGATGTGCGTAGGTGGTGGCCAGGGTATGGCAATGATCGTTGAGCGCCTTAGCTAAATAATCAACAAAAGAATTGCGACTTAGGTCGTAGAACGCGAGTCGGCGGTGGTTCTCAACATGAGGGCCACCGCCGTTCCACATATCAGCATCAATACGGCTGCAAATGTGAACGTTGCACCTGGGCCGTGAGAGCCATAGATGACTGGTGCGATGAGCGACATGATGGAACCAGCGATGAGGTCGCCGGTTCCGTTTAACCCCTGTGCCGCACTTGCGCGGCCATGTGGTGCAACTTGAGCCATGAGAGATTGCGTTGCAGGGATGCTCAAAGCGCCGATTACGCCTTCCAGCAAACTGAAACTGACGAGAAGAAAAGCGCTTGGCAAAAAGCCGTACAACATTACTAATGGTGCAGTCATGAAAATGCCGATCACGGTCATACGTGCGGCACCTTTTGTATCGGCAAGGCGGCCACCTTTGGCCCCGAGAAGGATGAACGGAATTGTGTACAACAGAAATGTCATGCCCACCATGAAGTTGTTCCCGCCGCGGTCCGTGATGTAGCGGTCCCATAACGAGTCGTAGATACCGACCGGAATGAACAACGTGAGTGATGCAAGTGCAGCTGCACGGATAGGTCGGTACTTCAATAACTCAATGCTGAGTCGCTTCGATTCGTCGGTGGAAGGAAGTGACGGCAATTCACGTGGTGCGACAATGACAAACGCGACTAGCGCAAAGACAGAGAAGACTAGAAACGCTCCACGTAAGCCGAACGGCGAAATAAGCGTTGCGCCAATGAGTGGACCGCCTGTGAAGCCTGCGAGTTCCACGCCGCGTAAACGCCCCAAACGTTCGGCTGCGCGAGATTTATCTATGTTTGCGGCGATTGCCTTAATGGCTGGGCCACTGGTTCCTAATGCTGCTCCAGAAATTGCACGTGCAAGAACAAACATCCACAAGGAGCTTCCGAATGCAAAAAGCGTGGAACCGAGGGAAGCCAAAATTAATGCGGCGAGAACTAATTTCTTTGGTTTGCCTCGGTCAGCAAAGGGCGCGACAAACAATGACACCAGAAGTGATGCCATGAATCCTGCTGCTGCGATAAAACCAAGACCAGCATCGCTGAAGTTGTATTTATCTTGTAGGTCGCTCAATGCGGGAAAGATCATGCTCACTGACATCGGCACGCTGAATCCGCAAATAAGCAGCGGACCAATGCCCATGGTGAATGTGACGAATTTGCCCGTCTTCTGAGTGGAGGTCATCGTTATCTCCCGAGACAGGAGAGAACCGCATCGTTGAACGCTGGCCAATGATCCATGCCCCACTCGTCGAATTCACGCTCTGAAATCATGACGCATGCAACATCTGCAACAGGGTCAACCCACATGAAGGTGCCGATGCCACCAAAGTGACCAAAGGTGGAAGAAGAGTTTCGTGTTCCTGTCCAATGCGGTGTTTTGTGCCCGCGTATCTCGACGCCAAGCCCCCATGGGCACGGGTCAAAGCTTCCGATGCCTGGCACAACGCCGGCAAGGTCGGGAAAGGCTGGCGTGATTGCACGCATACACGTTTCAGATGCAATCAAAGTGGGGGAGCGAAGTTCCTCTAGGAATAGCACCAAGTCACTCGCAGTTGAGTGCACGTCTTTTGCACATGATCCTTCGAGTGCAGTGTTGTGCATTCCGAGTGGAGCAAACACTGCATCATCGATGTATTCAACAAATGCGATTCCGGTCGAGTGTTCAACATGTTCTGCCAACATCTCGAAACCAGTGTTGGAATAGATTCGCTTGGTACCTGGTCGACCAAGAGGTTTCACTCCGTCGAATCCGTATCCACCTGCATGAGCAAGAAGATGCTCGACTGTGCAGCCTGTTTGGCCCACTGCATCAGAGAGCGAGATGCTTCCTTCTTCAACGGCAATCAAGACAGCCCATGCTGCAAGAGGCTTGCTGACAGATGCGATGCGCTGACGACGGTGTTCATCTCCGTGAAATTCGGTTCCACCAGCATGAATAACTGCAATTGACGATTCGGTAACGGGCCATGCATCGGCAAGGCCAAAGGCCTGATCTAGAACTGACATGTCAGACTGCGTCGCGAATAAGTTCGGCTACTCGGAATGCAAGGTCAAGTGATTGACGAGCATTCAAGCGTGGGTCACAGATTGTTTCATAGCGATCATCGAGATCATCATGAGTGAGATCGTCTGTGCCGCCGGTGCATTCTGTGACATCGTCGCCGGTGAGTTCGATATGAATTCCGCCTGGCCATGTGCCTTCAGCTTTGTGTGCACGAACGAAACCAGAAATCTCGTCAACGATTGATTCGAAGTGACGTGTCTTGCGACCGTTAGGAGCAGTAAAGGTATTGCCGTGCATCGGATCACATGCCCACACAACAGGATGACCTGCATCTCGTACTGCATGAAGAAGTGGACGCAATGAATCTTCTACTTTGTCTGCACCCATTCGACTGATGAGAGTAAGTCGACCAGGCACTTGTGCTGGGTTCAGCGCTTCGCACAATTCAAGAACAAATTCAGGGGAGGTCGTTGGGCCAACTTTGCAACCAATGGGGTTGCCAACGCCACGAAGGAATTCAACATGTGCACCATCAAGTTGACGGGTGCGTTCGCCGATCCACAACATGTGTGCAGAGCAGTCATACCACTGGCCAGTAAGTGAATCTTGGCGTGTCAATGCTTCTTCGTAGCCGAGCAGCAAAGCCTCGTGGCTTGTGTAGACATCAACTTCATGAAGCGATGAGTAGTTCTCTGTGTCAATGCCGCAGGCACGCATGAAATCAAGTGCACGTTCAATCTCAGCTGACAGCGCAACGTAGCGCTGGCCTTCTGGGCTAGATGCAACGAATTCTTGTGTCCATGCATTCACGCGGTTTAAGTCAGCAAATCCACCTTTAGTGAAAGCACGCAGAAGGTTCAGTGTGCTCGCTGACTGATGGTATGCCTGCACCATTCGTTGTGGATCAGGGATTCGTGCTTCGGCGGTCGGGTGCACATCATTAACGATGTGCCCGCGGAATGATGGCAATTCCAGATCACCAATTTTTTCAAACGGTGAAGAACGTGGTTTTGCAAACTGTCCGGCCATGCGGCCAACTTTGACAACAGGGACTCCCATCGAGTACGTGAGCACCACTGCCATCTGCAAAATGACGCGCAACTTTTCACGAATGTTGTTGGCAGAAAACTCATCGAAACTTTCAGCACAGTCTCCGGCTTGCAACAGGAATGCATTACCTGCAGCAACTTGTGCAAGCGATGCCTGCAATGAACGTGCTTCGCCAGCGAAGACCAATGGTGGGAAGGCAGATATTTGTGCAAGAGCGCGATCGCGCGCAGCAACATCAGGCCATTGCGGCTGTTGTTCGGCAACGGATGATTGCCATGAAGAAGGTGTCCAGCTACGAGCCATAGTTTCCTAGCCTTGCGCTAAACGAGGGGTCAGCGCAATGGGAATTAATAAGTAATTACTGATCAGACTGCGAGGATGCGCTCGGCATCGTCACGCAGACCTTCAACAGCACGGCTCACAAGGCGACGAGCAGCTTCGGCAGTAACGCCCAAGTCTTCGCCAACTTCGCGGAAGCTCTTGCGCTCGCCGTCGAGAAGACCAAAGCGGGCTTCAACGGCATAACGGGCGCGATCATCGAGCGTGCCAAGAAGTTCGTCAAGAAGTTCGGTATCAACCATTGCCATGACTGCGTCTTCAGGAGTTCCTTGGCCGTTAGCCATGAGGTCACCGAGAGTTGCGTCGCCATCGTCGCCAACAGTCTTGTCAAGAGAGACAGGAGTTGTGAGGCGGTGAAGCTCTGCGTTGCCGGCATCGAGGGTCTCGCCGTCGCCTGAGGCCTGGCGCAATGCTGCGCGGAGGCTGGCTGAACGATCGCCTGGGATACGGATGAGGCTTGCCTTCTGGTCAAGTGCACGACCAATGGCCTGACGGATCCAGAAAGTTGCATATGTGGAGAACTTGAAACCACGGCGCCAGTCGAACTTGTCAACTGCGTGCTCGAGACCAAGGTTTCCTTCTTGAATGAGGTCTAGAAGGTCCATGCCCTGTGGCAATGGGTAGCGACGTGCAATTGAGACCACGAGGCGAAGGTTCGAACGGATGAAGCGATCCTTTGCTGTGGCTGCATTACGCAGGTCACGGCGAAGGGCTGCTCCGCGTTCGCCAGCTTCAAGGCGGGTAGCGGCGTCGCGGCCGGCTTCAATGGCTTTAGAGAGCTCGCGCTCGTCTTCAGCAGTAAGAAGGGCAACTTTGCCGATGTCGTTTAGATAGAGACCAATGGAGTCATTCATGATGCAGTGTTCAACCGTGTATTCG
>Ga0209296_1000490_pt1 | contig 34460 bp, 51 predicted proteins | sample S_130206_EF_Meta_FD_187319 | JGI IMG/M metagenome (GOLD analysis project Ga0209296, IMG submission 187319) | Freshwater microbial communities from Lake Simoncouche, Canada to study carbon cycling - S_130206_EF_MetaG (SPAdes) (version 2) | ecosystem: Environmental > Aquatic > Freshwater > Lake ... | reverse complement strand
CTGGTGGTGGAGAGTCTACCACAACTCGTGGTTCTCCATCAACATATTCGTCTCTTCTTCTTCTACCTGTTTGTTCAACACCGAAAGATTCTCTCGCTTGTTGATATGATTGTTCGTAAACTTGTATCATATTATCAGGACCTTTCAAGTATTTATATGCTTCTACTAAAGAACCGTAAAGAAGTAAATCTTGGGCATAAGTAGATATATAAGTAGTTGAAGTTGCTGAACTACCCGCTGTTATAGAAGTTCCTTGTGAATAATAAGCAATATTAATTGCATAAGTTGTATTAGGTGTTGGCGCTACAAACCAAGTTGTTTCATTAAAATTTGCATAGTATCTTGGTTTAGCATAATAAGTAGAGTTACCAGGTAAATTATTAAATTCTGACATGAAAGAACTATCTTTTTGTTCTACAACAGAAGCTTCACTTGTTCCTGGTGTAATCATTTCAACATATCTAATATTACGAAGTCCAGATGGTACAGAAATTGTAGTTGTTCCTGTAACAGCTACTGCAGATGCATATACTCTAAAAGAATCAATATTTAATTCTCTATAAATTCTATTTTCTGCATTTTGTACAACTACAGAAAGAGTAGAATCAGATAATCCATTACTATCTACTTCTGTGTAGTTTCTAATTTGAGTTACTAATTGTGAATAAGTTAGTGCCATATTATATTGTCTCCGCGGTCGCCGATCCACCGCCAATGGTTGTCGTTAAAGAACCAGTTCCTGACGATGCGTTAAAACTATAATTATCTAAATTAATAACTGTTATACTATATCCAGTTGACGTTGTTAAGACTGATTGTTGAAATCCTGAAGAAGTTAAAAATGAATTAACTACTGTTAAATTTTGAAATTTAACTGTATCTGCTGTAGTTTTACCATGATCGGGTTGATTCACTTGTATTGTAGAACTACCTGCTGTGACTTTAAAAGCATTATTAGGGAGTGCAACTGCTGAAGGACCAACTGAAGGTTGTCCACCAAAGTTTCCTCGCGCGCTCGCGGTCGTTTGAGCATTGATCGTATATTGATTTGTATTAACGACTGTTAATGAAAATCCAAGTGTAGTATTTAACATCGCATTGGTAAATCCATTACTTACATTTACATTATTAAATATAATTTTATCTCCGGTTGTTTTTTCATGACCTGGTTCATTAACTGTAATAGTAGAACTTCCTAATGTTGATAACAAAGGATTGAAAGATAATAACACAACCGATAATGGTTCTGTTCTATCAGGTCTTGCATTTAATAATCCTTGCGGATCGTTGCCTGGTACTTTTGGTTCTAATTGAGGTTGTTTAGATTCGTATTCTGAAGTGTGAACGAATGATCCATTCCACTCGGTTACCATTTCGTCGTACGGAAACCTTTGGCCAGATCGATCTGATATGGCGTATGCTTTTTTACCTGTAGCAAAAGTTGTCATTATACACCATCTCCATAGAATGTTTTTGGTGATATAAATAACGAGGTGCGTTGACCGTCTTCTGTTAAAGCTCTTTGTAATTCATCTTCATAAATTAATCTTAACATATCTGTTTTTTCTGGTTTGTAAGTAATGCTTAAATAATAAGCAAGTCCTGAAGTTAAACATGGTAAAAATCTAAATACAACATCTGGAGTATTTGTATATCTTCCACCATCTTCAATTCTTGCAAGATAATAAAATCTTAATTGATAATTACTTGGTGTTGATGAACTAGAAAATCCAGATCCTGGTGTTTGATATAAAAATACACTTGGACTGTAAGTTCTTTGTACATAATATTGTGAAGGTGTTCCTTGTGATAATTTATTAGGTAAAGCTGCATAAGCAGATCTATCTATTTTAGTTAATGAAGTATCTGTGGGTAGCGAAGCATTAGGTGAAGTATTATTTCTAATATAAGCTTCTAATACATCGTTAATATCGTTTGGATAATTTGTAGGATCGGTAGTATAGCTATATTCAGCTTGGCCCAATACTAAAGGGATCGTGGCTAATTTAACTTTCCATAAATGAACGCCTCTATTGTCCCATTCAGATAATAAAATATTTAAATTTCTTCTTGCTACTTTTAATTGATTACCTGATCTAGCTGTTCCAATACCTACACGTCCATAAGCTTCATCAAAAAGCTCATCTAGTTCAAGATTGAAACTTGTAGTCCCAGAGGTAGTCATCTACTCTCCTATTTATCTATAAATAATATAGCTGTTAAAGATGAAGCGTTAGCTGTTACACCAATACCATCTACAATTCCAGTTCCATTATTTTGGGAATATAAAACTCCGTCCTCTGGAATATTTAAAGTTTCAGTTTGCCCTGCTCCAACAGATACTGTAAAAAATACTTGTGTATTAGTTGAAGAACTAACAGTTGTAGCATTTGCTAAACCATTAATAACTAATGTTCCTGAACTTCCTGTTGATTGAACAACATATCCTCGAAGTCTTGTTCTTCCAGCAAATGCAACTGCATTTGCAGTGCTTATGTAAACTGGTTTTACATCACTTTTAAAACTCATTTTATCTCCTTGTATTTTATAGGGACTCCGAAGAGTCCCTACAAAAAAATATTAGTTAGTATATTGTTCTTCGCCTGGTTTAGCTGTAGCGTCGTTAAATGCAAATGTGATTACACCTGAAACGTTACCTGTCCCTGCTGTAGATCCAACACTTCCTAAAACTGTTGTATTAGCTGTAAGACCAGCTGCAACTACTAAAGTTCCTGTAAGTGCGTTAACACCTTTTGCTCCAGAAACTAAATTATTTGCAAATCCAGTTGAGTTAGCTGCAGATCCTAAATTAATAGTTGTTGTAGCTCCACCCGCTGAAGTAGATAATACCGCAAAATTAAGTGGTATAGCTCCTTGTGGTAATACAAACGGCGCGTTAGCGTTTACCGTTGATCCAACAGATACTGCTGTTGCTGTCGTTGTTGATGCTAAAAAAGTAATAACTTCTGACGCAACTAAAACTGCTGGTGTAACACCAGAACTTTTATCTTGTCCGCCGTAAGTTCTTACATATCCTTGAAATGTACTTTTTGTTCCCATGTTTTTATCCTCCTATTAATCCAATGTAGTCATTAGGCATGTCGACTATACGCGTCTACATCAGATGTTAATGTATAGTTCTATAAATATAGCTTAATTTTTTGAAAAGAGCAAGAGGTGGCTTAAGTTTTTCTCGCTTTTATTCCAATTATATAACTAGTTTAGCTAGCTATAAATGCTGGATCTTCTTCTTCGCTTAAAACAAGGTTATTCTCTTGTCTAGCGGCTTCAAGATCCTGTTGAAGAATTTGTCTTTTGACTTCCTTCAACTCAACGTCTAACCACTGCATATCAGTAGTTAGTTTTCCCTGTTCAAGATAAGACTTGTTCCACTGTGACTCCAAGTCTATTTTCTTGGCCAGAAGTGATTGGGACAATGATGTCACGTTCAACCTCCTCATAGGTTATATAGAAAAAATTACTAATCTGTTTATGAGTAATCATTTTTTCTAATTGCTCTTTACTTGTTTTTCCCAGAAAGTCAAGTACTTTCTGATGTAAAGATTCTGTAGTGTTTATGGGTTCAGATTCCAATGTAAATTGGATCTTAATGCTGTTTGTAAATATTTTTATTAGGTAGGTCATCTTCTCACGGATGTCTTTATATTGATTTACAGGGCGAGTCAAGCTCGCCCCATAAAAAAAAGTTCTTATGCTCCTGGTGAACCGAAAGCGCCTCTAGGGTCAGAAAAGCCGAAGCTGTATCTTTCTCTAGCTTTATATCTTACGTTGCCAGTTTCAAAGTCACCTTCCATAGAAGTTCTAATTGGTGATCTTTCAAAGTACTTTAAGCCATTTGGTACATCTGTCATGATAAAGAATGCATCAGAATCAGTTAAGTAATGGTTCACAACATAACCTTGTGGAATCATTCCTTTGTTTCTAATTGCATTGATATCATTGTCAGCTGTTCCAACTCTACCAGCAGAAGACATTAATCTGTCTGCAGTAAATTGTGATTCAGAAGGGATGATTAATTTCATTCCTTGAGCCGCAATTTTTAAACCTCTTTCATCTGTGAAAGCAGCAATATCTATTAAAGACTGCTCTAAAGATGTTTCATTTAAATCAGCTGCTGTTGCAAGCGTGTTTCTAAATGATCCAGAGATTGTAGCGTGAGTCGTAGAGAATAAAGGAGATCCGTCACCACCTAAAAAGTTAGTGCTGAATCCGTTATTCAATACGTTAGCCGCAGTTACCTGCTTTGTATTCGCCATAGATCTTGCTAAAGCTTTTGTATATCTAGACGCTAGTCTATCATACAAATTGTCCTCGATCGCTTCTTCAGTGATCGCGAATGCTAAAGCAATAGTATTATGCGTATACCTTGCAGTGAAAGTTTCTTGTGCCTGATCGTAATTGACACCAGATCCTTCAGCTTTGATGGCAGCGTTTCCGAAACCTGATAACATAACTTCTTCTTCAAAAGCTCTGTCAGAAGTTTCTTTTACGAAGATTTCTTCGTGTTCGCTGTCATAACGTTTATATTCAAGTCCAAACAGAGCGTTTAAACCTGGTTCTAGTTCTTTAACTAGTTGTGATCTTGAGATAGCCATAGTTTATTCTCCTGTTATAGTAATTGAGTACCTTTAGACAATCTAACAATATAATCTTCATTTGTTACATTCTCTTCGTTACCTACAAACGGTGATACATTCACCACTGTCACTTGTCCACCACTTGCAGCGGCTGAAGTTCCTAAATCAAGGTAAGCACCAGAAATACCATTGTTGGTATTACCTGCTGCATACACTTGTTTAAAAGTTACTCCAACTGCAGTGTTTCCTAGAGCAGTTCCTGTAGATTTAACGAGGTACAATTGATTTGGATCGTTAACTACATACGCGTAAATGTTACCTTGTGTAACATCTGTTTGTTTGTAGAAATTTCTCCAAGTTGGTTTTTTTGTCGATGGGTCTGATTCTATCAGGCAACCATTGAATACGCCAAAAACGCTAGTTAGAGCTGAAGTATCAACTACGATAACTCCGCCAGTAACGTTTAGCTTAACAAGGTCTCCTTGAAAAATAGACGAGCTGTAGTTGTCCACGATCTCATATTGATCCTGTCCGCCTGCAGCTGGATTCCCACCAAGTTTGCCTAACGGTCTAAAACCGAAAGCGACTGTTGAGTTTGCCATATTTATTTTCTCCTTAAGTTTATTTTAAACTTTGTGGTTAGGAATTACTAAATGATTAGTTTTTCTTTGAGCCACCAAAAGTTACACGAGTTTGCCTATCTTTGCTGATGGGCATACTTGGGTGCTGTTCCTTAAAGGGATCGTTTGCAATAGCTTCTTCTCGGTCTTGAGTTCTTTTTGCAAAGTACTCTTCGCGAGATTTTGCGATCTCTTCGGGTATCCTAGCCAGCACTAGGCCGCCAACTCCAATGACTCCTGCGTATTTTCCGTCTTTGACTTGTGGGTAATTAGAGTCAGGATATTCATCCGCTCTAACAAATTCCCAACCAGATCTCAATTTGCCTGATATGTTCTTCGTATCATCGAAGCCCACACTTTCGGCTCTTATCCATCTATGTCTAAATCCGTCTGGCGCAGGTGGTGCATCCAGAGATGATGGTGGAGTCCAAACTTTTGGTCTTTCATTTTTGACCATAGTTTCGCTCGCACGGGAAGTCTTAATGTTTTTATCTTTTTCCATATGCCTATACCTCCTTCGTGGTTAAATGTTTCGCATATTCTTCAAGTGGCACACCTAATCTTTTAGCAATTGCTACCTGTGATGGTGTGAGTTTCACAGTTTTTTTGCGTCCTGATTGGCTAGGACGATTAGCCGAAGCTACAGTTTGAGCAGGTTTTGCTCTTTCCGTAGTTGTAGTTGTTTCCTTTGTAGCAAATTTGTGGGGAAATTCAAGTCTTATTCTCTTATCAATTTCCTCATAATATTCATCACTTTTTGGATCTATACCTTCTTCTTCTACAAGTTTTTTATGCAGATCAAACGCAGTGTAAGTCATTGCGGAATCTTGGCCAAACCAATTATTTTTGGCTGCCCAATCTTCTGCTTTAGGATCTACTCGTGCAGTTTGCGTAGTTTGTTGAGGTGTAATATTAACCTCTTTTTGTCTAGCTACAGAATCTTCTTGAGCAACTTTCATTGTTCTTAATCTTGCAGCTTCCATAGTTAATTCAGCAATTTGTTGCTGTGCATTAACTTGACCATCTACGTCTTGACCATCTATTGCTGATTTAAGAGCTATTTTAGCATTTGCTAAACTAGCATTAACTCTAGTTTCAAATTCAGATACATATCTTTGATCTGTTTTTAATATTCTAGATTCAATTTGATCTTTTTCTCTTTTTACAGATTGAGCATACGATACTGCTTCTTCTCTTTGTCTTTCAGCTTCTCGCATTTTTTGAGTTAGTTTAGCAATACGTTTTTTAACGCCTTCGCTATACTCTTCTAACTCATCTTTTTTCTCTGCAGTTTTTTCAACTTTTGCTTCAACAACAGGTTTTTCTTCCTCTTGTATGACTTCAATCTTCTCTTCCTTTTTCTCTTCTGCAACGGCTTTCGTCTGCTCGTTGTTGTCCAATGTAACTTCAGCGCCTTCTTCCTCGCCGACATCTATCATTGGATCTTTTTTCTTATCTTCTATTGGCATAGTGCCTCCTATGTTTAAATATGATGAAGAACATCTTCAGGATTTTTTATAGTCCCAAGTACTTCGTCATCGTTTAGTAGTCGCACTTCTCCACCTTCTATTGGTAATCTTGAACCCGCATAACGAGCAAAAATTACCCAATCTCCTTTTTTACACCATGGACCTTTTGGATAACGTTCTTTATCGTAGTACGCTAACGGTCCAATTTTTAAAACATAACCACAGTTTGTAGCTATTCTTAATTTATCTAATGATTCTTGTGCAATAATAATTCCACCTTTAGTTTTATCTTTAGGTGTAAATGGTAATACTAATAATCTCCAACCAGATGGTTCAGGTAAACTATCAACTAAAGATTCAGAAATGTTTTCTGCTCTTATAGTTTTATCTTCAATTTTTTTATTTTCTTCTTGATATTTTTCTTCAAGACCTAGAACAGTCTTTGGTATTTCAGTCGAGTTTAATAACGTTTCCGGCATCTTGTTTTAGCTCCTTTGTGTTTAGCAGGTTAGAGATTTCCTGTAATAAAAATTCATATGTACGAATTTGTCCAAGTATATACTTGTATTCTTCCATATTGTCAACACCACCTGAAGTAATCATGGTTGTTAAATTAGTCAACTGGGCCTTCATGTATCTTTGTAATTTACTTGCTACATCTACTTCATTCATCACCTTCTCCTTTTGTTGTTTATATTAACAATTCCACTTACGTAGAGATTTATTAATTCTTGAATTTGGGTCTCTTGCAGTTTTAGCTGATGTTAATTTACTTTTCATTCCAGACATTCTAGCACAAAAAGATTTTCTTCTATTAGCTGATTTAGATCCTTTTTTTAATTTACTTGGTTTAGTAGTTACAGCCATAGATAATTTAGAACCGGGATTCGCGGCTCTATAAGATGCAATACCTTTTCTATTTAAACCACCAGATTCAGATTTACCTTCCTTACGTTGCCATGCAGGAGTACCACCATTTTTAAAAGCTATTCCTCTTCCTCTTAAAGAAACATCACCCATTAGAAATATTTAGTTGTCTTTCTTCTATTTGACATTACTTTTCCACAACCTTTAGCAATACCACCTCTAACCATCATACTAGATTTTTTAATAACTCTTTTTCTTTTATCTAGATTTGCACCAGCAGAAACCATTTTACCAAATTTAGTTTCTTTATATCCTTTTTTCTCTAATTTAGTTTCTTTAGCTTCCATAACTTTAGATTCTTTATTTTCATGAGCCATAGATTCATCCATAGCCATTCCACCTTTAGCTTTCTTTTTAGGAAATCCAGCTTTCATATTTGAATAAGCTTCTTTAGAAATAGTAGTTTCAGATTTAGGTCTTGAGATACCTAATTTTTTTCTTCTATTAATATTTGCCCATAAACCTTGTTTAGCCATTACTTCCAACCTTTTTTAGCAAGTTTAGGAAGTCCTTTTTTAACAAGTCCACCTTTTTTATATTCTGATTCTGCTATGAATTCATCACCTGAAGATGCTTGACCAGCTTCTTTTGGATATTTTAATCTTCTATCTTTAATTTCTTGAAGATCTTCTTTTGCTTTTTGAATTCTTTTTGAATCTCCAAGTTTCTCTTCCATTTCTAAAATTTTTTCTGCTCCTTCTTCATTTTTGAAATTTAATTTATTAGTTTCACCTACGTTTTTAGATATAGAAGCTTTTAATTTAGTTATTTTATTACTTTTAGGTTTTACTCCTCTAATTACGCTAATACCTTTTAAAATAGAACCCGCCATTATCTTTTACCTTTCATCATTTTACCTTTTTTACCTTTAGACATTCTAGCAGTAATAACGTCAGCATAAGTTGTTTTTCCATCTTTATTTAGATCTGGAAATTTACCTTTAGCCATTCCACCTTTTAACATTTGTGCTCTTGGTCTTATTTTATAATCGTTTCTCATTTTAGTTCTCCTTATCCGTTTTCTTGGTTATTATTTACCGGTTTGTTCGCCATAGTGCGTGCAACCGATTCCGCGCTTCGTCCCACAACGTAACCTCCCAGACCAATTTGTAAAAGTGTCCATACGTCTCCTGGAAGAGTTATTGTTATAGAAGCTTTAAAAAAAAATAATATAACAGGTCCTAATACATAGTTCCATATTAATATAAATATTAATACGTACATTAATAAAGGTCTCCAGCTAGATGCAAACCATCCAGCTTTTGCTTCAGCTTCAATAATTTTTGCTGCAGCTTGTAATTCTTGTGTATTAGATTGTAGTAATTGAGTTTGTAAATCTGCTTTTAACTTTGCTTGTAAATCTTTATCAGGGACTGACTTTTCAATAGTTGAAAAAAGAATTTTTGCTAAAGGTGCTACAGCTCCTAACATTTGAATCATGATTTAGTACCACTTTGCTTTACGTTTTTTCTCTGGAAGCATTGCTCTTTGTCCACCAACTTGTTCAAGTTGTGTTTCTTGTGGGTTAGTCATTTCAACTTCAACTGCTTGTGCGTAACCATCACTATTTAAAAATTGAGAATGGTTAACTTGATTACCAAATTCTGATCTTGATGTACCATTTACTGAACCACCTTTTGCCATTGGTTTTCTAGACATTCCTGCTTCTGATAATGCTATAGCAATTGCTTGTTTTGGACTTTTTACTTTTTTAGAAGATTGTCCAATATTAAGTTCGCCTTTTTTAAACTCTTTCATAACTTTACTAATTTTTTTTTGACCGTTTTTCATATTACATTCCTCTTATTTTCATTTGTTGGACGCCTTGTTTTGCAAGACTTACTCCAGCACGCAGTTTAGCTAATTCTTCAGTTTGATCAAGCTTATTTTCTTCATTTGTTTGATTCATCATAGCTTTCATTTTATCTAAATTAAGTCTTTCTTCAGCTTCTTTACGTTTTTGCTCGTTTTCCATAGCTTTTAAGTCAACTTCTCGTGATTTTAACTTTAAAAGTGGGTCAGAATCAAACTGTCCAACCAATTTATTCTCTTCATCAGCATAATCTTTAGTCATTTCAGCTATTAATTGAGCTTTTCTTGATTCAATTTGAATAGTAATGCTTTGAATTTGTTGCGCGGCCTGTGGATTCATCTGTGCTTGCTGTTGCAGCATAGGTAATTGCTGTAATTCTTGTACAAATTCTATTTGAACTTGTTCTTGAGCCATAATTGAGATGTGTTCAAGTATATTTCTTTGAATAGACATTATAGTTGCAGGATTATTTTTAACCATATTCAATTGCATAAAATTTAAATGAGCTTCAATATGTGATTTATGGTCTTGTCCTGGAAATGCTTGATAAGGTTGACCTGACATTGAAGTAATATGTTCTAAACTTGGATCCATTGGCATTGGTTGTTTTGGTGATGGAAGAATTAAATCTATATTTTTAATTCCAATTGCTTCATACATTGATCTGTATGCTTGATAGATGTCATGAATCTGTGGATTAGATTGAGCAAGTTGTAATTGTGTTTGTGCTAAACTAATTCTTTGAGATTGTGAAAATATATTTGGATCTGCTACCGGTAAAATATCAATCTTCTCATCAAAGTCTGTAACTTTAATTTCTCTTGTTCCACCAACAACATCATATGGATAATTAGGTGGTAAATAAGTTGCAAATACTTTTGCTAATAATTCAAATTCATTTTTGAGTGCACCATAAATCCTTTTGTGTATAGCTGACATTACACGTGAACCTCTTTCAAGTAATGCCATAGTAGTTCCTACTGCTGCTTGTTGATTCATATCTCCAACTTGTGCATCAGCAATACTTGCAAATCTTTGTCCTGCATCTACTACAATACCCATCAATTGTAATAATACTTGGTCAGGTCCTTTGAATGGTAATGGCATAAATGCATCACGTAAATTACCTCCTGGTGCATCTACGTCTCTAAATTCTCCGGGTTGTAAAGGTTGTGCATCATCACGAACTCTAATACCACGCATTTTAAATCCAGATGGTAAATTAGCTAAAGTTCCTGCATCTAATAATTGTCTTAAAGCTGAAGTTGCAGTTCTTGATAATCCACCAATCATGTGAATTAAACCAAAGCCATAGAATCCAAGTCCTGGTAAAAATTTAAAATGTACAAAGTAATTTGTTCTATTTTTTAATGGATCATCTGATTTATAATTACGTTTAATAGACAAAACTTCTCGAGATGATTCTTCAATGGTTACAACGTAAGGAAGTTTAATACCTGTGGGCTCACCAGTTTGAGGATCTTTATCTTCAAAACCTTCCAAATCTAAATTAACATGACATTCTAATAAAGTATAAATGTCTTCTTGTTTTTCAACACGAACTCCTTCTAGTTCTCTTTGTTTACTTTTAATTTCATCTTCTTTTAATGGTGGTTCTCCAAGTTCTACATCTCTATAGAAACCACTTACTTGTTGTTTACGTAAATCGTTTTCAGAAATTTTAATTACATGAATAACTGCTTCTGCATCTTCAAGAGAAGTTGCTGAATAAGGAACAATTAAATCTTCTGCAGGTATAAATTTAGATACCGCTCGTCCAAGAATTGCATCATAATAAACTTTTTTAAATGTAGATCCTGATAGAGGTAAATAAAATAACATTTGATCAAATTCAGGTTCGTATTCTTTCATGACGTTCATAATCTGATAGTTCATGAATTCTTTAACTCGCATCGCTTGATCTTCTTTATTACGATCAGTTAAACCCATAATTTGTGTTCGCACGGGCCCGTCCGCGGGAAGCAATTCTTTGTAAGCTTGTGCTTGAAACTGTGTTACTGATTCTGCAAGAACAGGATGAGTTACACCTGATGCACCTTTAAATGGTTCTGTTCGTTTTTCATATTTAAATCCTAATAGATCTAAACCATTGGTATATGCCATCTCCCAATCTTGACGAGAGGATCTATAATCAGTATATTTTTCATCTAATTCAGATCCAATATCTGTTAAAATACTTTCGTCTAAAAATTCTGCTAGATTTGAATAATGGTCTTCTCCTCCTGGCATAGATGCAACACTTGGATCAAAAGAAATTTCTGCTCCACCATCTTCGCTCATGTTAATTTCAACAGGAGAATCTGTAGGTTGTATTTCTTCTTGAATAGTTTGTTCTACTTCAGTTTGACCTGGAATTTCAATAGTAGTCTTTGTATTGGGTAATGACTTATCAATTTCTGCCATGATTAATTATACCTTCTTCTAAATAATGATTCAACACCTTGTGAGTTAGGACCTTTAGCAGGTGGCACTGTTTTTGTCAATCCACCGTTAGCGAATCTAGCCCCTACATTAAACATATATTCTGGTTTTCCCATTTGTGTGTTTCTTGAAAAACCAATATCCATTCCTGAAGTTCTTTCGTCATTTAGATTATAGTCCCCTAAAGAATAATTCAATGTTTGTTCTTTTGGGCCTGCAGATCCTCTTATAAATTTGTTTTCTCCTGTTCTATAATAACCTTGAGCTAATGGTCTTTTATCTACTTCATTAAATAATGGTTTAACAGCCATCAATCCATAATCAGGTCCTGAATATCCAATACCTAAACCTTTAGGCATTTGTTGTTTAATATATTCTCTTAATTCTCTAGCTCCACCGGATTCGGGAAGAATAGTTCTTTTTTGTTTTTCAACTGGTTCTAAAAAAAGTGATCCTTCTCCTTTTTCAAGTCCCGTTACTTTTTGTCCAAAAATTGAAACGATATCTTCGTCCTTAATTTCATTTTCATCCTCATCATTTTTTAATTTATTTTTAGCTTTAACTATTCCAGCATTGGCAAAACTTGCTATTCCACCATTTGCAAAGTCAGGTTCACCACCAGATTTTATATCATATTGTCCCAAATTTCTTTCAGGTCCATATTCTTTTTCTATATAGTCCAATGGATTATTTTCCATTTGATCTTTAGTTATTCTTCGTTCTTTAATTTTTTCACGATTCTTAATTTTACCTGTAGCTGCTCTTTCAGCTGCTTCTATATCACCAGCTGCTTTATCAATTGAAGTAACTCTCTCACCTAAATCTAAAGTTTGATCTCTTTGCCATTGAGGTTCTGTTTCTAAAATTTGAAACTCTCCTGGTTCGTTGGTTGCTTTTCCTGTCTCAACATCAAAATCTTGTTTTGGTTTTTTATATTGTAGATCTACAGTTTGACCATTTGGATTTCTTGGCGAATCAATTGTAACAGTAATTTCTCCATCTATTGGCTTTTCGGTTAATGTGAATGTTGTATCGCCATCTTTTAATTTTTTAATATTAACTGTGTCTTCTAATCTTTTTACTTCTGGAGATATATCTTTTCCTTCTTTTATTATTTTATTAACTAATGGAGTAAACCATTCAGGCATTCCAGAAACTTTAGGTAATATTTTACCAGCAGCTTTTATAGCTTTAATACCTGTACCTTTTAATGCTTTTCCTAAAACAGGTAATGCGGCAATACCACCCATTATTTTTAATAAAGTTCTACGATCCATTATTGAACTTCCTTATCTTTGTTAGATAGATAATCATATAGACTATATCCAGTAGATGCAATAAGTCCTGGTATTCCTAAAAATCTAGAAGCACCTGCTATAACTCTTGGATTTAATCCTAATCTTAATACAGTACTTAATCTTCCAGGAATTGCTTCACCTACATTTTTAAGTGTACCATAATTTTTTAAAGCACCCATAATTCCAGTTGCTTCAGCCGCAGCTGGAGCTGCTATAGTTCCTGCTCTCTTTCCTAAAGTCTCCATCGTAGCAAGTCCTAAATAGTTTAATGGATCAGTTCCAATATCTTTGAAAGTTGTATCTTCATCTAATGCTTGTGGTATTGTAAATGCAGCTGTCGCTAATGGACTACCTAGTCTATAAAATCCTTTTCCTAATACTCCCTTAACAGGAGACTTACCCGCGATCCGCGCTTCTTCAATCGTCTTTTTCGCATCAGGTAAACCAAGTCCAACTGTTGCACCACCGATCATCGCCGCAGCTTCGCCAACCATTTTTCCAACTTCTTTAACTTCGTCTGGTATTTCATTATCCGCGATCCAATATAAAAGATCCGATTGAGATGATTTTTGATTTAGATCATCTGGACTAACGAAACCCGCATACGCATCGTATTTAATAGGTGATGCTAATTTTTGTTCTGGTACTTGTCCCTCTACTGCTTGATCTTGCATTGCGGTTTGCGTGTCTTGGATCGGGGACGTTTTTTCTTTTGCAGACAAGGCAGCTGTCATAGCAGTAAGTAAACCTGCTCCTGCAGCAGCGGGTTTTCCAAATCTAGATAAACTAGATAAATAAGATCCTAAATTAGATCTTCTTCCTGTTGCAGTTGCTAAACTTTTTATAAATAAATCATTAGGATTTTTTTTATAAATGTCTATAAACTCTTCAGGAGTTTTTAAATCTTTTATTAAATTATAATTTTTTTCTGCTTCTATTTCTTTTATAAAAGGATATTTATTTTTTTTAACTTCTACTCTTAAAGTTCCAAAATCAGGATCATTTGGATTTTTTTTAAAATTTTCATAAAGTCTATTGTGATAATAAGCATTTTTAAAATAATTTTTTATACCAGTTGTTCTAGGTCCAAAATCTCCTTCTCCTTCTAAAATAGATTTTTGTGAGGTAACTGGAACAGGTTTTCCATCAACAAAATCAACATATCCTATTTCATATCCTCCAGTTTTTTTTGCAACTATATTTCTTATTTTATTTATTTCATCTTTATAATCTAAATAATCTTGTCTAGTTGGATTTTCTATTAAAGAAAAATTTTTAGCTGCCGTTAACATTTGATTATCAAATTGAGTTTTAAATTGGTTTAAAAAATTAGTAGTTCTTTCACCTACTAAATAATATTTTTTAGGTAAACCAAGTTCTTTAATAAAAGCTTTTGGTAAAGCATGTTCTAATACAGTTCCTGCTTCTGTAACTTGTTGTGCTGCTTTTTCAACATTGTCTAATACATCAGTAGTTTTTTTACTATAACCTAATGATCTTAATATTTCTCTATTGTATCTTGGACTTGGAAATTTATTTATAATCTTTTTAACTTCTGGAATTATTTCTAAATTTCTTTTTTCTCCTGGATTTGCATAATACAACTGTAATTGAGTTATAACTCTATTAAAATCATTTTTTGAAAAACCAGATTTTTTTATTAGTTTTTCATATTCAGGTTTTCCAGATTGAAGTCTTCCTTCTGGTATTTCAATTCTTGATAAATAATTTTGTAACCTTTCCATGTTTTTTGTAACACCTGGATTAACATCTTGTCTACCAAGTTGAACTTCTTTGGTAATTAAATCTCTTAATGTTTCTTTTTCAGGGCTTCTTTTTTCTGGGTACAAAGATTTTATTCCATATTTTTTTCTTATATCTTTTATTGTAACACCAGGTGAATTTGCATATTCAATAAATTCTTTTTTTAATTTTGGAGTAGTTAATATTTGTTCTTGTTTAGAAAGACCTTGTTGATTTTTTCCAATTATTTTAGGTCGTCTTGCTAATTCTGCTTTTGTAATTTTTACTGGTGCAGTTCCATCTTTCATAGATTTAATAGCACTCTCTAATGTTGTAGAAGATCGTTGTGCTCCTGGTACAAATTTTTTTGTTAAACTTATTGTGCTTTGACCTTGAAGATATAATTTTTTAATTTCATTTAAATCTTTTTCTAAAGATTGTCCTTTATAAGCCATTATCGTTTCCTCTTTTTAAACATTGTACCAAGACCTTTATCTAAAGTTCTATCTAAATCACCAAACATACTTTTATAAGATATACCTTTAATCAAACCACCTCTAGCATTTGGTTCTCTATCTTTAACATCAAAATCTTCTAAAATATTTTTGTTATTAATATCATCTGTTATCTTTTGAATTTTTTTAAATCCTTCCGGATCATTCTGTTTTATAAAGTTTGTAAAATCTTCTGCAGTTTTAGGATCTGATATATTTATACTACTTGAACTACGTGGTTCAAATATTTTTTCTAATTCATCTAATTCATTCATTTCCTCGAGAGTAAATAATCTTCTATCTTTTACATCTTCTGCGTATTCAGCTTTTTTTCTTAAAAAATCCATACGACTTTGAGTTTTTTCACCTGCTACAGGATCTAATTTACCTGTTAAATACTGTCCACGATAATATGCTTCTTCTGCTTTACTTCTTTTTAAAGCTTTCTCTGCTTCTTCAACAGTTCCTTCTGACATCCAAGTTTCTGAATCTCCAAGTAGTTCTTCATAATCTTGAATTTCTTCTTTAGTAAGTTGTCTTGATTTATTTTTTTTAATTGATTCATCATATTTAACATAATCATCTGGATTACCCGGATCAAAACCTTTTCTTGCCATGTCGGCTTGTTTTTTTATTCCTTCATCTATAACTTCTGTTATACTTTTTGAAGCAATCTTAACAGGGGCTTTTGGAATTGTTACTTCTCCTGTGTTAGGATCAAAAGTTTCCATAGATTTCTTACCTTGAAGTTTTTCATTTACATCATCTACTAAAGTTTTAAGTCCTGTCTTTGCTTCTGTTACAACTTCTGCTTTTGAAAATATATTTGGATAAGTAGATCTTAAAAATTGTAAATTATTTAAAAAAGTTTCTAACTCTTCTTCGTTTTTAATTTGAGGAAGAAAATCAGAATCCATTCTAACTAATTTTTTTAATTGTTCAGGATCCTTAATATTTCCTAAACCTTTTCTTAAAATTTCAGGAGAAGTTAAATCTGCGTTATATAAATTTCTAAATTCAGGATTTCTACTTACTTTAGTCATCATACCAAATCTTGGAGACATACCCATATCTTTTAAGATATTTAAGATTTTCATTCCTAGAGCTGCAACTCTCTTTGAATTTGCCATTAGTAATACTCCTTGTCGTTATGAATTACAGGTTCATCCTTATAATCCTCGGGATGCTCAATAAAGCCCCCCTGTCTAAATCTCATTAATGCTTGTGTCATTGAGTCTACGAGGTCATCGTGATCTCCAAAAGGAAATGCCGCGCATTCCTCAATAACCTCTTCTGCAAAACTTGCCTCTGGCGCCCATATCTGCCCACTCTCAAAAAGAGGAGCAACGGCGTTTATACGGGAATGCTTATCATTTCCTTTGCTAGGTGTAAAGTTAATCACAGGTATACCCATCTTACGTAATTCATAAGTTAGTGGTAATCCTGATGCTTTGGACTCAATCACCACTGATTCCGGTTTCCAATAGTGATATTGTTCTAAAGCTCTACGTCTTAATTCTGGAAACTCTAGTCGTTCTTTTATTGCATCAAGTAAAATTAAATTAGGTCCTGAATCAGGATTTGGATAAAATACACCCCATGTAGTAATAGCTGAATAATCTGCTGTTTCTTTTTTAAGGAATGCCGTGTCATAACTTTGTATCACATGATACAATTCCGGAATATAATCCTTATCCCACTTACGCCACCAATCACGTTTAATGATTGAACCTTCTTCGGATGTTGGGTTCTGCATCCACTGTGCATTCCATTTCTGAATAGATAAAGATGCTTTAACTGATTCTAATTCTGATAACTTCCAATACTCTGGCCATACCGGTTTTTCATCAGGCAAGATTGCTGGAAATTCTATCATTTCCCATTGATCAGATTTGATTCCTTTTTGAGCCCCGATCAACGATCCGGTAAGATCTTTCAAAGACCAACGCGTCATGACTACGACAATCTTTCCGCCAGGTTGTAATCGCTGACGTGGTCCTGATGTGTACCATTCATAAGCACGTTCCAGCGCTTCTGGATTCATCGCATCTTGTTCCGAGTGTGGGTCATCAATAATAAGTAAATCCGCTCCGCGACCCGTGATCGCCGATCCAACACCCGCTGCGAAATACTCACCACCTTGATCCGTCTCCCAACGGCCCGCGGCTTGCGAATCTTCGCGAAGTGTCGTTTTGAAAAATCTTTTATAATCTGGACTGTCAATTAAATGTTTTGCTTTTCTACCGAATCGAACAGCGAGCTCCGTGGTGTGCGTCGTTTGAATAATTTTTAATTTTGGATTACGACCAATCATCCATGCAGGTAATAAGAAAGATGCAAATTCTGATTTAGTATGCCTTGGTGGCATATTAATAATTAAACGATTAATCTTGCCTTCTGCAAGACGATTAAATTGTTCAGCAATTTTTTTATGATGTGAACCTTGTATAAAATCAGGCCACATAGATTTTACAAAAGTTAAAAAGTCTTCGTGTACTTTTTGTTCTTTTACTTTCTCATCATACTTGATTGCATACTTCATAAACTCCTTACGTGCATCCGTAGGAAGCTTATTCAAGTCTATCTTACTTACATCCATAAAAAATTTTTATAAAATTTTTGCACCTCTCACTTTTGTTTGAAAGTATTTATCACGGTTGAATGTCTAAATCTAGCACTAAAGGTCAAAGTTTTGGGACCCCTTTTACGTATTAGGGGGGTGGGGGGTCACCGTTATAGTATAGTCTATATTGGTTGGGGTTACTGTGGGTGGGTGGGCCCGCAAGCTAGCAAGCTTACAAGTTTAGGTGGGTGGGTGGGTGGGCCCGCAAGCAGGCAAGCGCGCGCAGCGCGCTCCAAGAGAAGAGGCGAGCGCGCCGCGAAGCGGCGCACAACCTACACTAGAACATCAATCTAGTAATGTGTAATATTCTTCTGGAAAATGTTTAGAGAACCAGCTTAATCCTTTTTGCATAGTTGCATAATCCTCTAATCGTTCAGCACCTATAATCATATCATACACAGCCACAGCAAACCAAGGTAGCGATGCAGTCGCACCACTAAATCTATTTTCAACCTCGATTAGTTTGTCTTGCGCATCTAATGTTAGATTAACATCAAATGGTATCTTATATTCTTTGTCATTATATTTTACTACTTGCATTGTTTTCCTTTCTGTTTAGTGAGTCGCTTTACATAACAAGGTTAGGCGACTCACAGTTAAATTATTATATATGGGATATTATGTCAATACATTACTTTCATTTTGTTTTAACTTTATAGTTGTACGAGTATAATTTACTCCTTGCCAATTTTGGTGTGTTGTTTCAACTATATCTATTGGGCTTTCCTGTGGTTTAGTTTTAAGTCCAACAAAACTAATTAATTGAGTCATATGTACATCCAGCCAATTATTCATACATCGCTCATCGCAAAAGAAATATTCCCAATTCTGTAACCAAGAATGTTTTTCTTGTGTGACATTATCATATCTTGCAAATCGAGTTCGCAAAACTTTATTGCCTTTAGTTCCTCGCACTCTTGATTGTGTATCGTATGTATGACACTTTGTTCCCTGACAAATATGTTTCATAATTATCCTTTCAAAGTTATTGTAAAGTTTTTTGCAGTTCTATATCCATTTCTGTCCAAATCAAAATAAGTTAAAACTGTTTCGCCTTTTGTTGTAGTCCAAACTTTTGACTTGTCATCAAATTTTGCAGAACGAAATTCTCTTTTTTGTTCTACATTTTTTTCTCCGTTAATAGTTTCAGGTATGAAACTTACTACGAAATTTACTCCATTATCTATATTCATATTTTTCTTTCTAGTTAGTTATGGGATAACATTTAATATATTATCCCATAAGTGTCAAACAGTTAATTTAATGCAACTGCTGATTGTCTTGCCTTTTTAAACTGTGCAATTACAGCTTTATTATCTTGTTTAGTTCTTCTTGATTTAATTAAACTAGCCAAGTTTTCTGGTTGATAGATAGTTAATGATACTCCAGCAGTTCTTTGCAGTTCGTTTTCATTAATATCTAAACCTAGAGCACCACACAAATCGATTGCGTCTTTAACATACTTATAATCTTTAAGTGCTAAAGTTATATCTCGCATATCCTTTTGTATCATTTCAGCCCAAGTGTAATGAGATTGAACAAAAGATTGTCTAGCATTTTTAAATGCTCTCATTTGTTCAAAATCTTTAGCTGAACACGGAATAGTTCTTGAGCGACAATAGCTAGTTCCGATTACATCTAAACTATATTTGTCTTTCCATTGTCCATATATTCCGTCCTCGTTGCTATATCCCAAAAACTTTTTAATCTTATCAAGTTCTTGAGTGTGGTGTGGGTTGCTACGATTTTCTTGGTGTTGAACATTGATTTCAGGATTTAGTCCAGCACTCTTTAGTTCATCTCTAAAGTATGCAATACCAAAATCATAATCGCTAAATCGTCCACTTAAACTTGCGTCCAATTTAAAATTAAAATGTTCATTATTTTCTCTTTCATTTTCTACTGCCATTTCAGTATTAGCAAAATAAAAGCAACTATCTTTTGCGACAACATCACACGCATTACCATATTTCTTTTTGAAAGATTGTAATGTTGCAACATCATCTTTTGGATATGCCTTGCCAACTACATTACTAGCAATTTTAAAAGCTGTATTGTAGGCAGTAGTTATATCCTCTTTTGCTGATATAAAATTTTCTCTTTCAGTAGTTTTCTCATTTTCAAAATGAGATAAAATTAAACCACCGATTTTTTTTCTTATATCAGTATTTAGTCTTAACTTACTTGTAGTCATACTCACTCCTTTTGTTAGTTAGAATTATTTTATTTCATACCTTGAAATTAATGTCAATGGGATTATATGGGAATAGTAAGTTATGGACAGAGAATAATTTCAGTGTGCTTGAAGGGGAATAAAGCCACGAACATTCGGCTTGCTAGCAATAGGGACGTAAATGCCGCCAACGTTATTAATATTCGCCCCGAGCCATAGCTTACACCTTTTCTAGTTGGTTTGCAGGCGCGCAAGCGCCTGCGACAATATGTCGCATTGACATAACCCCAGGTTGTAAGAAAGTTTACAAGCTCACAAGCCCTGCGACACTATGTCGCATGTACACGAACCGCGGAAAGTGGTATAGTTAAGATAGAAAGAAAAATAACCAACAGGAGTGACTATGGAACAAATAGCAAAAGAGTTGTCAAAACTAAATGCAACAATGGCCGAGATATTATATCTCATCCAAAAAGAAATGAAACAAAGCGATGAGCTTCGAAGAAAATACGATTTAGAAAGAGAAAAAAATGATTAAAAAATTAAAAGATTTAGGTTTTAAAAAGATCCCCGGCACGGAGCCGGGGTTCCATATGTATGAATTAACGCCGGCCAAGCTGCAATCGTTCGATGAGAATTTTAAGCAGCAAGCTGCAAGCGAACCGCGTACCGAGAAGCGCACAAGCTTGCAAGCACGCAAGCGCACAAGCTTGACAAGTAAATAGATATGGGATATTGTAGGATACATGAAATTAAATGAATTAGATCAGATCACCGGCACGCTGTCAAAACCTTCAAAGATGCCTGGTTGGGCTTACGGTATACCGGCCAAAGAATGCAAGGTCGGAAGCAAGCTTGCAAAAATTCCAGGCACTGTCTGTCATGGATGTTATGCCTTAAAAGGTTGTTACGTATTCCCAAACGTGCAAGCAGCACAATACAAACGTTTAGATTCCATCACCGATCCGCGATGGGTCCAGGCAATGGCTGCGCAGATTTTGCGTCATAAATCAAAATGGTTTAGATGGCACGACTCTGGAGATATACAATCACTTGATCACCTTAAAAAAATATTCGCAGTTTGTATCCTGACGCCGGATGTCAATCACTGGATGCCGACACGTGAAGCGGGGATATTAGCACAGGTTACGCCTGGAGAAATACCCACAAATTTAATTATAAGATTATCAGCGACGAAGGTTGACGGTTCGCCGTCATCGTCATGGCAACATACTTCTACTGTAGTCACAGAAGGAAAAACATGTCCAGCAGCGGAGCAGGATAACAAATGCTTAAGCTGCCGGGCGTGTTGGGATAAATCAATTCCCAATATAGCTTACGGTAAACACTAACATGAGCCCGCGTTTCGTCGACCCGGGCTCGCCCAATCACAACCCACGCTTCGCGAAGCGTTCAAGCGCACAAGCTCGCAAGCATGCGAGCGTTCAAGCGTTCAAGCGCCCGAGCAAACAAGCACGGATAGCGGTCCAGTCATCAAGCGCACAAGCTTTCGAGCGCACAAGCGAGAGCCCCGATTCGGTGACCGCGGAACTCTCATAAAGTATCGTGGAACGAGGAGCGTTGGCTCTTACTAGGATAAATGATCTCTTCGGATGAGTAATGTGAAACAGTTTTTGATGTGGTGACAAATGAACTTTGTTCCCTTTTGCAACTTTCAACTCTATCATAAAAAATCCACAAGAATCGTGGTAACACAATAGATCTGGAACGCCAAAAGATACCCAAGATTCTAATCTTGTGAAGTCAATGTCGGGTAAATTTCTTTTAACTTCTTGCCAAAATTTTGTTTCTGGTTTCAACGTAGCTACACTATCTGTGAAGAGCGTACAACTTTAGACATTTTATGTTTTTGTGGTTCAGTAACTAGAACTAATCTGTGAGTTTCAAATGGACCTATTAACATGTTTTCCATTAATTTTATTTCTGTGATGTCATGCAAATCTCCGTTTGGCATTTGAACTTGGATGCGTGCGTTCTGTGCAACTTCTGACTTTGTCAAAAGTTTATTAAGCACTGTTGCTAATGTTTTGCCATTAATCATAACACCTTTTTAAGTGGGGCCCAGTATCCGAAGGCATAATCAAACATCTTCTCGTAAGCCGACCCCAATTGACCTATACTAAAAGATACGTTATAAGTCAAGTCATGGGTTTACCAAAACAATTAACAGAGAAACAAATGAAGTTTGCAGAACTTCTGGTTTACAATGAAGGTAGAATGACCGGAACAGAAGCTGCAAGACAAGCTGGCTATGAGCCGGATAGAGCAAGAACTACAGCAGCAGAATTACGTAATGCAAATAAGTTTCCACTTGTTGCAAAATATATAGGTGAATTGCGTGAAGAGATACAAAAGAAATATGAAGTTACATTTGAAAATCATATTACCGAACTTGCAAGATTAAGAGATGAATCTAAAAACAAAGGTGCGTGGAGCGCGGCAATCAATGCTGAAGTAGCACGTGGTAAAGCTGCAGGTTTATATGTAGATCAAAAAATTATTAAGTATGGAACTTTAGATAGTTTAACACCACAGGAATTAGAATTAAAGATGAAACAAATATTAGAAGATCACAAAGGTTTATTAGTAGAAGCTGATTTTGAAATGGTTAAAGAACCAAACAAAGAAGAACATTTACAAGAAGATAATAATACACAGCCAAAGTGAGTCCTATAAATACAACTAGAGATACTCGATTTTTCTAATAACTCCAATAGGATAGATATTTCTGTCGCCATAACTTATAATCTCACCTTCTTCAATTTCGTATGATGCAAAAGTCATAACAGAGTTTTCATCTTTATGGAATAGATGTCCTTCACTTACACAAGTACTGCATTTCATTTCTTGGAACTCATCTTCATCCGCCCAGCTTGTGTCGCCAAGTATATCAATCCAATGAACTCTAACTCTAGGATATTTACTAATGCTCATTCTACATAAGTAGAGTTTTTACCCCCCTAATGCAAATTAAATTTGAAAAAAGGGGTCGCGTAGCGGAGTACAATCAGCAGCCAATACCAACAGTTCTAGGACACCGTGGCGAATCGTTGATACAAGCGGCTCTAGAATCGTTGTGCGCCAACAGTTTTTTTCGGTGGCGGAGTACAAAATCCTCTACTATTGCTATACCCACTCACTTCTAGACGATTTCCGCCACGGGAGCCACCCGCCACGACCCACGAAAATATTTTTTTTTATTTTAGTACCCCTAAAATCTCCCTTATGCGTGGCGGAGTAATAAAAAAGCTATATAAATCAACGATCCACGTTTCGCGCACCAATTTCTCCTTGTCATGCCATAATGATCTGATATTAGCGGATCGCGGATAGGGGGTAATTGCGCATGGCTAAAAAGAAACTATCAATCGAAGATATATTAGAGAACTTAAGAGCTCAAATAGATCTTTTAGAAGATAAAATAAACGACATCCAAGATCAAGACGAACCGGAAGATTGGGATTCTGAAGACGAGGATGAAGAAGAAGACGAGTAGACAAATGGTGTGGGGCCTAAAAACCCCATACTAAAAACCTAAAGCTGTAATTTCTTTATAAGTTTTTCTCAATAATTGTGGGTATTCAGGATTAGTAGAATAGTTATATAACAGGTGAAAGTACCTATTTACATCATTAACACGTATTTTAGATTGTAGTTCGCGTTCATTCCTAAATGATTTGTATGAGTCTTTTGTATTAAGTAAGTTTATATAGTATTCAATAGAATGGCATTTAGACTTAAATTTAGCTACTCTAAACGTTGCGTTTGGGTTACCTGCAGGGGTCATCCCGGTATGTAAATTTTTAAACTGATATATGCCCATTAAGTTGTTTCCTTCAATAGCATAACGACTACGACCATAATTAGACTCTAAAGCCGCCTGTGTAAGTAGTAATTTTCTAGGTATTCTTTCTTCCTTTTTATATCTTTTATCAAGATAATCAGCGCATTTATTGACCGATTCTATGAATTCTTTGTTGTTCTTATAGCCAAAGGCGGGTTCTGAAAAAACTACAAAGAGAATAATAAACAACCAAAGAAGAGCTATTGATCCATACAGTACATAATGTTTTAAATTATTCACGTGTCCTCCCGCGATGTAAGTTAATTTTATAAACTTATCTGTTTTAGATAAGGTGCAGTCCTATAGCTGCTCATTGGTTATATCCTTTCATTGTGTTCATTTTTTAGGTTTTGTCAACCCCAGTTAACTTGTTGATTTTGTTATAGTATTCATCAAGTCTACGTAAAAATCTGTGTTTATAATTTTTTACTTCATGATCTCTAATGACAAATTCTTGATAAAGATTGTTAGGATCACACATCATGATAACACATTTTTTAATTGTCGTTCCATAGACACAGTCATGGGCCATTGCATAAGCTGCAATCTGTACAAAATAATCCTCGATCCACTCTCGTTTTTTAGGTTTATTGGTTTGTTTAAAATCAATAATGCTGTCGCATCCAACGTGTTGTGCTACTAGATCTGTTGTGCCTGCATATAGGTCAGGATAATATAAGGTAGCTTCTATGCCATAATATTCTGTGATTTTATTATCTAATCCGTTCTTAATGATAGTTTGCGCCATGTTATGTGCATTGCGTCCTACATCCGTTAAATCTAAATGGTATTGCCCTGTCAAATAACTTTCTATAATTCTGTGCATGGCAGTTCCACGCGTTGCAGAACTATCCACGATCCGCGTTGCTTCATCCGCGCCTACTCGTAATCTCCACGCGGCCAATGCTTTCATTTTCTCCGGTGGCTGTGTAGCTGATAGAATAGTTGTAACCGATGGAAGTTTAGCGGTCCCTAGATCATAGTGACGATGACCATCCACAGAAGATCGTGTTGATTTAGGATAGATGAATTTAGGATTGTGTTTCATATAAATACTCTAACAATGTAAGATAATATAATCATTCCAATAATAAAATTTCTAACTTCCTTCAGCGTAATATATCTTAATGCCCATCGATTTTTGTTTTTTCGATACAGAACGATTAATTGTATCTCCTCGTTTACAATTATAACTTTGGGTCTTACGACGAGATACGGACTTAACATCAAGTAAAGTGGCTTTCCCTTTTTTGTCAACCACGACGATATCAAACGGACATTGTGGATCAATTGATCTAGCAACATGATAACCTCTCCTTAAAAAATCTTTTACAGCAACTAATTCTGAACATACACCTTTTATTGATCTACTTATCATTTAATAATAACCACTTCCTGATTTTTTGAGTTTTTCTTGTCTTAATAAATACTTTGGATCATTCTTATTAACTTTTTTCATGTTTTCTGATCTGGATACCCATCTTAAATTATCTAAACAATAGTTTAAAATATTACCATCGACATGATCTACATCAATACAATTACGAGGATTAGGTATAAAAGCTTGCGCTGCAATTCTATGAATACGAAGTCCGTAACCTGGAACAGCAAATCTAGGATAATGATCTGTTGCAGTTGAACTAACTGTTAAAACTTTTCCTGTTTTTTTATTTTGTACATAAGGAAAAATAGGTCCTTTGTTTTCCATATATGGATTTATTCCACCTGTTTTAAAAATGTAATATGTGTCTTTTGGAATATCACTAAACTTTTTACTATTCCTTCTCCAAAAATCATTGTCAGGAATATTGGATATATCAAATGATTCAAATTCATTATAAATAATTTCTTCTGGAAATAATGATATTTGAGACATTAGTGTAATTTATTTTCTTTCTCATATATTTTTTTATGAAAATAATTACGTAATATTTCTTTTTTTTGTTGTTTAGTTTTTCCTTTAAGAAATTTTACAATATCCATTGAAGTTATTTTTTTCATTAATGTAATGTTTTATGATTGTATGGTTCTATATTTTCAGATTGTTTTAAAACTGTTTCTATAACTTCTTTAAACTCACCTGGATATTTAAACACAGTTTTATATAATCTTAAAGATTGAGCCATCATTGTAGATGCAACCATCTGTGGTTCATTAGTTCTTAAAACTAATTCAACCATTTTATCAAATAGTTCTCCGTAAATTATTTCAAGTTCTAACTCTTTGCTTTTTTTTGTTTTTTTCATTACATTCTTTTTTTAGTTTTTTATTTTCTTTCTTTAAACGATCTATGATTTCATCCAAATCATTTGGACCACGTTTCATTATTTGTACCATTTAAAAACTTGTATAATTATAACTATAATAATAATTATAAGTATTACTTGTGTAATTAAATTCATTTTCTACCCCAATACATTAAATAAATCATAATACACATCACAATGATAGCTACGATTTCTGAATACACTATATTTACAATTATATTATTCATCTTTTTTTCTCATACAAAACTTTAAATATACGTTTCTTTTTGATTGGGCACCAATAACCATAGTAGCCGGATATTTTTCTTTTCATACTGTTAACCCCGCATCATCAATGTTCTCCAACATTTCTTCTTCTGTAAATGTTATTTCACCTTGTGATTTACAGTTTTTACATTGATATACTTCACCATAGCAATCTCTACGATACCCATTACCATGACAATCATGGCAAATAACTTTATGTGTTCTGTTTTCCGTGTCCATTTGTTCTTTCTCCTCTATTTTCTTTATAGAACTTAATTAACTTGTTAATCATTTTAGATCTAGTTCTGCTAGTTTTTTCTGCAATTATACCAAGATCTTTCCAATCTGTTATTGAAACAGATAGGGACTTATATTTAGCTGTATCAGCCATTTTTCTCTCCTTTTTGTTATTTTTACTCTCTGTTAAACTATATGGGAAGATATATTATAAAGTCAAGTGTTGCATTAAATTTATTTTTGATGTATTGTGGAGATCTCTTCTCACACCTTTTGTTTGCTCGTCCTAGTTTACTAGGGCGGGCATTCATTATCTTCTTCCCTGACCGTTATATTTTTTTCTATCGTTACGTTTATTGGGGCTTTTAGAATGACGTCCTGGACGTTTCTTATTGGATTGATTTATAAATTGACCATTACCTACACTTACTTTACGTGCCATTATTTTTTACAACTACAGATTTTATCATCTTCACCAGATTTTAATTTAACTCCAGCTAAAAGACCGATGAATCCCCCGATGATTGTTTGAAAAGCAGGACTTATTAATTTAAATATTTCAGCGTTATCTACTTTTTCGTCAAATAAACCAGTCATAAGAGTCATGACCATACTTAATACAACAATACATAGAGTAGTTGTTACTAATGTAGTTACTACAAATGTTAATTTTTCTTTACTCATTTTTCAACTGTTTCAGTCATCATACCAATCCTTTTACTACTTGTAATTGGAATGTATCTAATAACTCCGTTAATATATTGTTCTACTTCTTCACCACACAAAGCACATCTGTAAAAATCTTTATATAAAAATATCAAAGGTGATAATAAATTGCAATAGGGACATATACCATGTTCTATTTTGGCATCTAATCTTAAAGCTTCTTTAATTTTTTTATGTTTTCTTGGCATTTATTTGATAGAACATATCATCTGTGTCATCTGTCTTCCAATCTTTATTTTCTACGTTCCACTCTGTAGTTTGGACTTTATAATCCGGCCAATGTGTTGAAGTTGTAAAGCTAGGAATACTCCACAAAATACGATTATTAGGTTGAGCTGCATAATTACCGTTATCAAGAGCCAAAATGTGAGCACACTTGTGCTGATCAGGAATTTCGGAATGTTCAGTATCCAAGATATTAGGTTCCGGATGTGCCCAATCCACAGTGAATAAATATTGTCCATGAATAAACTTTTTGTCTTTACCTAAATACTTACAGCGCTGTCCTACTAAAAAATCAAAAGTAGTAACACTAGGATAATAACTAAATGAATTCCATAGCTGAAGATCTTCGAGATCTTGATGTTCCATCTGTCCTTGATGCAAAGTATCGCTGCTTCTTCTTTGAATAAAAGCAGAGATAGGAAGTCTCCAATAGATTGCACCGTTCGTAAGTAAACAATGAAACAAGAGTGCACGGCCGCCAATACTCCCCAAACCAAATACCACGCAGTCTTCAGTTTCGCCTTGATGTTTTCGTAAGTCATATAAATATTCTCTCCTTATTTTACAGTATATAGGTGGTATATTAGCATTTAAATAAGACATTTAAAACTATTTTATTGCACCCCAATTATCCCCAGATTCATAATCTACCTTATTTGGTATTTCTAATTTAACGGCTGATTCCATAATTTCAATTATTTTACTTGCATGTTCTGGTGACTCAACTGATATATCAACTTCATCATGTATTTGTATGTGAGGTACAATACCATTTTCATGTAAATGTATTAAAGACATTTTTGTCATATCTGCTGCTGATCCCTGTATTAATCTATTTAGTGCTCTATAAGTAAAAGCTCTTTTAATGCCAAAAGTATATTCTTTTTGTGCATCTTCTAATTTTTTAGGTGTGCCTGTATTAAATGTTAAAGGTTCCCACATATCAAAATGACAAATTCTTCCTTTTAAAGTTCTAATAATTCCAGATCGTTCTGCTTTGTTTGTAGTATTTTTCATTAATTGTTTTATGAAAGGTGCTTTAGAATGATACTGCGCAATTAATTTTTCTGCAGATTCTTTCATTAAACCTAATTCAGTCATTAATTTATTTTTACCCATGCCGTACATTAATCCAAGATTAATTGTCTTTGCTTGATTTCTAGATATACCAGCCATCTTTGCAACTGCTGCATGAAAGTCTGCTTCACCACTAATGTAAGCGTTAGCAATCTCATCAATACCATCTAACTTTTGTAGTTTAGCATAATGAACTAATATTCTGGGTTCTTGTTGTGAGTAGTCAAATACTCCCCACTTACAATTTTCTTCTGGAATAAATATAGATCTAATTAATGGACCTAACTCTTTGTGTCTTACCGGAATCTGTTGTAAGTTTGGATTAGACATTGAGAATCTTCCGGTCACCGTTCCACCTTGATCAGATCTAATTTGATTTATATCTGCATGTATTCTTCCTTTGTGAGAATGTTTTGTGATTGTATCTATAAAAGTTGTGTGTGCTTTATTTATTTCTCTTGCATTTGCAATTGATTGCGCAAGTTCATGTGGATGATTTGCTAAAAAGTTTCTTGTAAAACTTGGAGCTCCTGTTTTTTCTGTTTTATCATAAGGAAGTTTAAGTGCATCAAATGCTTTTGCAATAGACGCTGCCGCCCATAATTCTACATCAATCTTGGTTAACTCTTTGATTTTAAACAATAATTTCTTTTCTTCTTCTATCAATCTTTGTTTAATTTTCTCTGCTTTTTCTACATCAACTCTTACTCCTTTGAATCTCATATCTACAAGACAAGGAAATAATTTTGTTTCCATATCAAATATATCTACTAGATCTTGTTTATTAATTTCTATTTTCATTTCATGCCAAAGTTTTAAAGTAGACTCTGCATCTCTTTCTGCATATTGACCAACAAACATAGACGGAAGTTTCCATAAATCTTTTTTAGGATCAATTCCGTATTCTTTTGCTGCTGCTTGTAATACTGCTTCATCTTTACCAATGCCTGCATATTCTTTTGCAAGTGTATCAAGACGATAACTTAATCTATTTTCATCAACGAGTGATGCTGCAATCATAGTATCTCTAATATCTTTTGGTAAGATAAGTCCTGTTGATCTTAACCAAGATACGTCATACATCGCGTTATGAAATATAAATGTAGCATCTTGTTTAAATAAATCTTGTAACCAATTTAAAACTAATTTTTTATCCATGTTACCACCACCTTGATGCTCTATTGGATAATATGCTGACCAACCTTCTACTGCTACCGCAACTCCTACAATTTTACCACGACCAACCACGTTCCCCGATCCAAGTTCCGTTAGTTCCGGATCGCATGTCTCTAAATCCACTGCTATTTCTTTATGACCGCGTAAATCTTTTAATTCTTCCGGGACCACCCATTCTGTTTGTGGTGTAAATAAAACTTGTTGAAATGTTCTCACTTATAATCTCTTTCCAATATCATTTCTAAATAATGAATTGCTTTTAATATATCTTCCTTCTTACCTTTTAATCTGTGTCTACAAATATATTTAATTGCATTGCCTTCTGCAAAAGGTAAACCATTTTCGTTAATAAATACAGATGGTTGTATCTTCATCGTCTTATAATGTTTGCCACCCACTTGTTTATAAAATGTTTTATTTGTCATATAATATATGCTTTGTTAAAATCTCTTGGATCTACAATATGAAGTTCTTTTTTAGCTCTGGTACAAGCTGTGTAATATAATCTATGTAAATCATCTGGATCATCTTCGCTTTGTCTTACAGCGGCAGCAGTTAGATCAGTTAGAATACAAATGTTATCTTGTTCACCACCTTTGAATGAGTGAATTGTAGACAAAAGAATTCTAGGAGTCTTGTTTATCTTCTCACCATTAGCTCTCATATTACGAATATAATTTTCTGTAATTGTATCAACACCTTCAAATGATTCATACCATACTTTATTAGTAAGTAAACCATGATTTTGCATACAGTCGTTTATTAAATATTTTTCTTCTGCTTTTAATGTTTTAGCATCTCTGTATCCAGGGGTTACATTGGCCCCTAAATATTTATAAATGTTTTTTATTTGAAGATAATTTAATGGTGTGTTGTTTCTAAAGTCTTCCCAATTACTTAATGCAAGTAATAAATCTAATGATATAGAATTAATTCCTTTGTATTGATAATACCATCCTTGTAATTCACATAATTCTTTAACATCATTTAAAAAATGATTTGCTGTTGCAAGGACTGTCCAATTTCCTTTAGACATATCTACTTGAGTAATATCAGTATAATACCTTAATAAACCTGTTTCTTGCTTTGGTTTATAATCTTTTTCATATCTATTCTTAACTCTTGATATAATTCTTTGTGATAATTCATGTATAGGACCACCAGGAATACGATAAGATTGATTAAGCGTCCTGATCTCATCTACTTCATTCTTTAGCGCTATAAAGTGATCTACGTCGGCCCCAGCCCACTTAAAAATGGCTTGGTCATCATCACCTGCAATATAAGTTTTTTCTGCGTTTTTCCATATAGATTTGATTAATCTCCATTGTAAATAGGATAGATCTTGCGCTTCATCTATAAATAATACTTTAAACTTTGGAGCTAAATCTTGTTCTATAAAATCATCTAATAAATCTGTAAAATCTTTTAATCCTTTTTCTTTTTTATATCTCTTTAATTCTTGGTCTATTAAATACAAAGTGTTTCTTTCTACATCTAATAAATTTTTTCTTGAATCATAACATTCAAGAAGATCCATACCTTTAACTCTTGCTGTATTAATAATGGTTAAGTATTCATTGTCAGAATTAAATATACCATCTTCTTCTGAATAGGATGCAGTCTTAATAGGTATATTACATTTAACTCCAAATTCTCTGTAATCTTCATTGCTCATCATTCTATCTCTAGTCATGTTTAATAACTTAAAACATAATGAATGAATGGTTCTAAAATAAATTAAATCATGTTCAGGACTTAATTCAAATTTTTGTGCAGCTCTTGTTGCAGCTTCTGTTGCAGCTTTTTTACTAAAAGAAAAATAACCTATTTCTTTTGGTTTAATTCCTTGCTTGATAAATTCATCAACCAGGTTTAATAGTGTTGTAGTTTTTCCTGTTCCAGGTGGTCCTAATATTATTGTTTTCATTAAAAATGTTCCTCATGATATTTAACTTGTGATATAGTTGCATCAATCTTCTTCATGGTTTTAATTTTAACTAACCTAGGTTCTTGACCTTTTATACTTTTCCTAGTTTCTTCTACAAAAATATCTTTAAGTTGTTTAATTAAATTACCAGTCTTTGCCTTGTCCATCTCCCAATGATTCTTTTTACAAAAATTATAAAAGTCTTCCATTCTGAAATATGTAAATTCTCTTTTATCATCTGTGTATGGAAGTTTATTAAGTATATCATCCATAGTTCTTGCGTTCTGTCTATTCGTAGTCCAATCTTGTAGTAAAGATATAATTTGATTTAATGGATCTAATGATTCTAAAGGTTCAATGGTTTCCATTTTATTTATTAATGGTTTTAAATAATATTCTCTCCAATCTTTATCTTTTAGTTTTGGTATAACAAGATCTGCTTTCTCAAGTATAGCAATAGAGAACATAACTGGATTTGCTAAATGTTCTGTTTTTAATTCTATTCTTTTTTCCTCTTCTCCTTCGCCTACATTTAAAAAATACTGTGGTGGATTAGAATTATACTTCATTAAATTATTTAATAAAGGCATAGCATCTTCTTCAGTACCAACACCAAATTTTTTAGTTCTACATAATGATGCATTACAAACATCTACAATAGGTGGAAGTTTACATCTGTATTTGTCGTAACCTTTTTTACCAATAGATTTTAATAACTGTTGTACTTCACTATTGCTTAATGGCTTTGTCATGTATTTAAGATTAGCTTCGACGACTTTATCTTGCCAAGTATCAGGATCTGATTGTTTAAAATATATGGCAATATTAAACAATGCATTATTCCTAGATCCTTCGCTAAAGCCATCGCGAGCTAATCTATTTAAACATGGAGGCCCATCTTTAAATGCTTCTTCTATCTTTTCTTCTTTGATTTCAATTTTCTCAACTTCTTCCCTGCTGCGCGCATAAATATCATAGAGCTTATAAAATTCCTCAAGTGACAAAGCGGCGCCATTATCATCGAACGCATATCGTAGTCCTTTTGTTTGGTTATGGTAGGGAAGATTTAAAAAATTACCTGTGTCCCCACGTTCCACAAGTATTTCAGTTTGTTTAGGGAATATTTCAACACCTGAATATCCTAATGCATCTGAAATTTTTTTAAGTGTAGACTGCATCAACGATGCAGATATAAATTCTTTTGTAAATAAAAATACGTGTGCTCCACCAGATTTTGATCTGAAGACTATAAGTGGAAGCTTTAAACTTCTTATTTTTTGTATTAAGTTCTTGTGTTCAAGATTATACTGATCAATATCAATACAACCCCACTTGCAATTATTAGATTCATTAATGGGAATGATACCCAAAGCAGGATCAATACCATTAAGATGGTCTTCCCAAAGGTTATCCGTGACCGGTTTTCTAACAATGAATGCTTTTCCTTTTTGTTTTCCATTTTCTCCACGTTCTCCTTTTTGATACTGTCCATATGCTGTTTGAAACCCAGCAAATATTTCCTTAAATTTTTCTTTCATATCTTACCATATTTGTGGGGCCCGTATTACCGAGCCCCGTTTCTTAATTAATCTAGAACGGCACGTTCTCGATTATCTTCTCTTCTACATCAGCTCTTGTTTGCACCGATCCTTTTTTTACGTCACCAGAAAAACCTTTTGCACTCAAGTACAAAGATTTATCTTTGGTTTCTAAAATTCGATCTTGTGTTACTACCCAACCATACCAACTACCTTTATCATTTTTTTGTAAGTTAGATGATAAGTTGTATACAACACCATGCATTGGAGGAACTGCAAATCCGCCTTTACCGTCAGAGATCTGAACAGTTTTCATCATTGCGTTCCACTTCTTGCTTACATTTAACTGCGTTGACTTCATGGTAATTAAAGCCGGAGTATAACCACCTGCTTTAGTTTCTACCATTACATAGTAAGATGCAGTCTCTTCTAAATAGTTACCATTAGGTAATCTAATTTTAGATCCTTCTCTCTTACCTGTAGCTATCACTGGACTGTTAGGTGAGTGGAGTGCAATAGGAGCTGCAGATCCTTCTCCTCTTTCAGACCATTCTGGATAGTCTTTCTTATAGTAACAAGGAATAACTTTAATTCCTTTTTTACCATCATACAGTTCATTCGTAACTGTATTATATATGTTACCTGGTTTAGCACCTGTAACATATTTAGAATCACCTTCAGTTACCTGTGGTGATAGTTGACCAAGTATTCTTATGAAAGGTAACGCAAGATCATGCTGCGTCATATTTTCAAAACCTTTGTCTAGATCATCTCCAAACAAAGCTACTGAACTACTAGTCAACGATTTTTGTACCATTGCTTCATTAGCCATCATCGTTTCTCCATTATTTACGGGTTATTTTAGTTGTGTCTTTAATCCAAGTACTAAAGACTTCAGAAGGCATGTCGAGCCCGGACTCGACACGCTCCTGAAATAGGGCTGTCAAAGTATTCCAAGCCACATCAGATTTCTG
>Ga0209296_1000489_pt1 | contig 34484 bp, 37 predicted proteins | sample S_130206_EF_Meta_FD_187319 | JGI IMG/M metagenome (GOLD analysis project Ga0209296, IMG submission 187319) | Freshwater microbial communities from Lake Simoncouche, Canada to study carbon cycling - S_130206_EF_MetaG (SPAdes) (version 2) | ecosystem: Environmental > Aquatic > Freshwater > Lake ... | reverse complement strand
GCTTGGCAACTACTACTCGATACGGGCGCTTCACAGAAGGTAAACCCTACGCCGTACGAGGGTTTCCATACCAACCCGCCAGAATAGGGACATGGCATTTCCCCGTCTTCGCAGTCCCCTTGCTCGTGCAGTTGTGCCCGTTCTCGGAGGCGTCGCATTTTTTGCCCTGTTCTTTGCGGGTTTATGGCTGGTCGCTACCGCCATCAACGACAGGGCCGAACCCGGGTCTGAGATTGGGAACAGGGTCTTTGAAGTGGGCAAAGTTGCGGCCATGGCAAAAGCCATAGCGACGGACGGCCCGCTATTGCTGCCCGATTTGAAGAGCCCCGATGGCGTGCGGTCAATTGTCCTAGACCATGAAGGTTCGGATCCGGCCACTGGTTGGCAGGTGTATTACGGCTTCCCCGCCGACCGCGATGCCAGTTGCCTAGTAACCCACGTGCAAGGCAGTCGCACGTTTACTGACTGCGAAAAACGAACCATTCAGGTGGCCGAATTAATGGCACCGTCTGAAGTTCGACCGATTGTTGAAAACAAAAAGACGCTCTACATCGATTTGCGTGGAATGACGTCAAGCGCCACCACAGTTCCGTAACTATTTGACGGGAATTGAATCAACGAGGCGAATAGCAAACTCTTCTGCGTGCTCTGCCAAATGACCGCGCTGTAGTGCAAGGCCGCCAATAACTTCAGCACCGCGCATCTGTAATTCCCGCGTCATGACATCAAGAGACTTTCCAGGGTTCAGTGCATACGTGCAGAAAGCAACAGCTTGCTTGCCTGCCATTGCTGGAAGATGACGCAAACGATCAATCGCCCATGGCGCCTGACCAACAACAAATAATCCGTGAACCCATGTGCCAACGATGACAGTGTCAGCATCTTGAATTGACGCATGGTTCGGATCTTTCATTGAAGAGATTCCGGTGATTGACCAGTTCTCTTGTTGCAGATTGGCAGCGATGAGTTCGCCTGCCTTCCACGTGTTGCCAGTGAGACTCTCGATAAGGATTGCTGCCTTCATGACATTATTTCTACTACTCGTGGCACCCTGAAAAGAACTTCACGAAAGTTTTGACAGCGGGGCCCACGCAAGGGCCAGGTGTTTGGTGCCCTTATCACGGAACCGGACAGTGACTTCAGTCTTGTCGCCGGTGCCCTTGATCTCGATAACAACACCTTCGCCGAATACCGAGTGCATCACATCATCACCAGGCTTCAGCCCTACAAGATGATCTGTATTGCGCGGCTCTGCTGCGGGCTTCACGGCGCGTTCAGCTCGACGACCGTACGAGCGACCAAACGAATCATCGTCGTCATCGTTGCGGCGTTTGTACGCCGGAAGTTCCGCATCATTCCAATCGGTGGAAGTGCGACCAAACACTCGCCCATGATCAGAGCCTGAATCAACATTGCCCTGGCGGTCGAACAATTCAGCGGGAACTTCGGCCAAGAAACGTGATGGTGGGTTGTACTGCGACTGGCCGAACAACATGCGTTGCCATGCATGAGATACCAGCAACCGTTCGCGTGCACGCGTAAGACCCACGTAGGCAAGACGACGTTCTTCTTCGAGTTCTGCAGGGTCGAGCAACGCACGGTTATGGGGGAAGATTCCTTCTTCGCAACCAACCAAGAAAACAACCGGGTACTCAAGGCCCTTTGCAGAATGCAATGTCATAAGGACAATGTGATTCTCAGCATCAAGGTCGTCTGTATCTGCCACAAGCGCAACTTGTTCAAGAAACTCTTCTACTTGTGTAAATTCTGCAGCAGAACCAATGAGTTCCGAGATGTTTTCAAGACGCCCCGCAGCTTCAACTGTTGCCTCTTGCTCAAGTTCGGTGATGTAGCCGCTGTTATTCATTGCAACTTCCAGCAGAGCTGATGGCCCGTCTGCAAGAGCTGCGTTCATTTCGTCAACCAATGTGACAAACAAAGCAATTCCCTTGATTGCTCCACCAGAGACGCCTGCTTCACTTGCGCGGCGCATGGCGTCAATAAATGAAATGCCATTTGCAGTAGCAAAAAGATCAACCTTCCCAATGCTGGTGTCACCAATGCCACGCTTTGGCACATTCAGCACTCGCTTAATGCTGATTTCATCAAGTGGGTTAGCGCCAGCCTTCAGATATGCAATGGCATCTTTCACTTCGCGTCGTTCGTAGAACTTTGTGCCGCCGACAACCTTGTATGGAATGCCGGAGCGCATCATTGATTCTTCAATGGCACGACTCTGTGCGTTGGTGCGATACATGATGGCGATATCGCCCCATGCACGCTTCTCTTTTGTGTGAATGTCTTGCGCCGTTGAGGAAACCCACGCAGCTTCGTCATATTCGTTCTCCGCAAAATACCGAACTATCCGTTCACCATCGCCGGCCGATGTCCACAAATCTTTCGGACGCCTGCCAACATTCTGCGAGATGACCGCGTTAGCAGCGGTGAGAATTGTTTGGGTGCTTCGATAGTTCTGCGCAAGTACCACAACTGTTGCTTCGCCGAACGCGCTTTCAAACTGATCAATGTTGCGTAAGTCAGCTCCGCGGAACTTGTAAATACTTTGGTCACTGTCGCCCACCACACATACGTTGTGGTGCAGAGCACCCAACATCAGAACAATGCGATTCTGTGCTTGGTTTGTGTCCTGGTATTCGTCGATGAGAATGTGCTGAAAACGTTCTTGGTACTGGCGCAGCACTTCGGGGTGAGCTTCAAAAAGACGGACGACATTGACCAGCAAGTCATCGAAGTCCATTGCACCAGCACGAATAAGACGGGCCTGATACTCGCGATAAATCTCAGCATTGCGTCGCGCGGAAATATGTTCAGCAGTATCAAAAGCAACGGCCGGTGTAATCAATTCGTTCTTCCACAAACTGATTCGCGATTGGGCCGCGTTGGCCGGGAACTTCTTGGCATCGAGCCCCATGTCACGAATGACATAACCGACAAGTCGCTTTGAATCTTGCGAATCATAAATTGTGAACTGTTTTGGGTACCCAATGAGTTCGGCATGTTGGCGCAACATACGAACGCACGCCTTGTGGAATGTGGTGACCCACATTGAACGTGCAGTAGGGCCAACTAAATCAGCGACACGATGTCGCATTTCTTCAGCAGCCTTATTGGTAAACGTGATAGCCAAAATGGCGAACGGCGACGTGCCTTGCGAAATCAACCATGCAATGCGTTGCGTAAGAACGCGGGTTTTGCCAGAGCCAGCACCGGCAACAACAAGCAACGGACCACCTGGGTGATACACAGCCTCTTGTTGGTCAGGGTTCAGCGGCGTGCTGTTACCTGAAGAGCTAAATAGTTGATCTGACATGGTCCCGACATCTTACGAGCGGACTGTGTCGGCGAGAGGAATGCGTTGTTATGCGCGTGCGTTGACCACGAATGGCAAGGTACGAGGTCCTCGTACTTGACCCGTGCTCCACGTGACCATTTCGTTTGCATCGACTGAGAAGTCTGGGAAGCGCTGAAGGAAAACTTCAACTGCGACATTCATTTCCAAACGGGCAAGGTTTGAACCAAGGCAACGATGAATACCAAGACCAAATGCGGCATGGCGGTTCTCTTCGCGGTCGATTACAACTTCGTGTGCGTTTGCAAATTGCTTGTCGTCACGGTTTGCAGCAGGGAAAGGAAGAAGAACCCAATCTTCTTTCTTCATCTGTACACCGTGGAACTCCATATCTTCTTTCACAACGCGTGCCATGGTGACAGGCGCATATGCACGAAGGAATTCTTCAACAGCTGTAGGAATCATGTCTGGGTTTTCTACCAAACGACGACGGTCAACTGAGTTGGTTGCAAGATGCCACAACGATGAACCGATACCGCTCCATGTTGTATCGATGCCGGCAATCAGCAACAGAATGACTGTTCCGACTGCGTGCTCAAGCGACAACTTCTCACCGAAAATTTCTGCATTCAACAAGAACGAGATGAGATCTTCGCGAGGATTCTCCTTGTGGTCATTCACGTGATACGCGAGGTACTCGTTGAATTCCATGAATTTCTGCATGCGCTCTTCTGTGCGCTCTTCACCAATACCGCTAAGAACAAGGTTGACCCATCCGCGGAACTTGTCACCATCTTCAACTGGCAAACCAAGCATGCGCGCAATAACCATTACTGGAATGTGCTGTGAGTACTGCAAGGCAGCATCGATGTGATCTGCATCACCCATGTCATCAATGAGCTTGTTGCAAATTTCGATGACTTCATCACGCCAAGGATCAATCATCTTTGGAGAGAATGCAGGAAGCAACAAGCGACGAGCTTCGTTGTGGAATGGGGGGTCAGATGAAATCGGCGGTACAGGCCCGATAGGTGCACCGATGCGATCAGGGACTTCACTTGGCTTTAACTGACCAACAACTGGTCCTTCACTTGAGAAATGATCTGTGTCATACGCAATGGAGTGCACCATCTCATGTGTCAGTGGCAACCAAGTGCCGCCGTAACGATCTGTGTGGGCAATTGGGCAACCAGAGTTTTTGAGGTCATCCCAAATCTTGTGCTGGTTCGCTGCATATGCAGGTGAGCCGTGGTCGAAGTCTGTCGCCCAATCTGTGACGGGGCCGTAAACGGTTTCACTCATGGCTATTCCTCGATCGTGATTGCAAATTCGGGACAGTTAGCAAGCGCAAGGCGTGCTTTGTCTTCAAGGCCGGCAGGGACAACACCATCGTTACGTTCGAAGGCGTTGCCGTAATCGTCAACATCAAATAGTTCGGGAGCTAAGGCATAACAACGGTTATGTCCTTGGCATTTGGAGGGGTCTACGTGTACGCGCATGCCTTTAATACTAGGCAGTAAGTGACACAATCTCATAGATGACGGCACAAGATTTTCTTCTACTTCTCCCTCCATCCGAAGGAAAGTCCGAGGCCGGCAATCAATCACATCTATGGACCCCTCAGTTGGGCGCTTTTGGTGCCGTACTGGAAGCATTCCGCGCACAAATTGCCACCCAATTGCGAAAAGAAAAGGGCGGCGCCCAAAAACTTCTTGGCGTAAGTGGGGGTCATCTAGCTCGGGCACAATCTTGCAACATGCAACTAATTAATGCGCCGTGTCTTCCTGCGTGGCAGCGATACACCGGAGTCGTTTGGGATCACTTAGACCTCGCATCTCTCACCGCAGCACAGCGCAACGCATTTATAAAACGCATCATTGTTCCGTCTGGATTACTTGGTCTGGTGCGAGCTGATGATCAAATCCCCGACTATCGATTAAAAATGGGCGCACGTCTCGCACCATTTGGCACTATGTCGAAATTCTGGAATGAAGCAATCACAGATGCACTAGTTGCGACGGTAAAAAAGAAGGCGGTAATCGACCTATTGCCGAATGAGCACAGAGCTGCCATCAATTGGGATCTGCTCGACAATGTTGTCCGTGTTGACCTTGTGTCACATTCAGGGGCTGTAGTGGGTGGACACAATGCCAAGGCAGCAAAGGGATTGCTCGCTCGACATCTTCTGGTATCAACCAATGCTGACGTGCGACGTACCGTTGCGTCATTCAAACATCCTGAGTATTCAGCAAAGGTAACGACATGACAGATCTTTTTTCTCTTGAGGGCAAGACCGCCATCATCACCGGTGGTAGTCGCGGTCTTGGTCGCGAAATGGCATTGGCATTTGCAGAGCGCGGAGCAAACATTATTGTTGCAAGTCGCAAAGTTGAAAACTGTGAAACTGTTGCAAACGAAGTGCGGGCGTTAGGCCGCCGTGCACTTGCAATTGGTTACCACGCAGCATCCTGGTCTGATGCCGAGATGCTTGCGACCGCTTCCATTGCGGAGTTCGGACATATCGACATTCTTGTTAACAATGCAGGAATGTCACCGTTGTATTCATCACTCGTGGACGTAACAGAAGATTTGTACGACAAAGTTCTTGGGGTGAACTTGAAGGGCCCATTCCGTTTATCGGCACTCCTCGGCACTCACATGACTACAAAGAACCCTGACGGGAACGTACGTGGTGGTTCCATTATCAATGTGTCGTCAATTGCGAGTTCACGACCATCACCGAACGAAGTGATCTACGGCGCTGCAAAGGCAGCAGTGAACAACTTGACTATGGGGTTGGCACGCACATATGCGCCACACGTTCGCGTGAACTGCATCGTGCCAGGGCCATTCTTGACAGATATCTCTAAGGCGTGGGATATGGAACGATTCAACAAAGCAGCAAAGACTGGATACATGCTGCAACGTGGTGGCGAACCACACGAGATTGTTGGTGCGGCTCTGTACTTAGCTAGCGATGCCAGCAGTTACACAACAGGAACAATGCTTCCCGTTGATGGTGGCCCGCAGTAATTACTTCAGTTTTTCACTGAAGAACGCGAGCACTCGTTGCACACTGTCTTCGTCACGCTGTTCTGTAAGCACACTGTGGTCTTTCGGAGACTGCGACGGAATCTCAACCGCAATGAAGGCATCTCCAATGAGGCTGCGCAATGAAGCGAACCGGTCGCCCACCAACTTGTCTTGCGTGAAGCGCAATCCGAGCACTTCGCATCCGTCTGCGGCGCGCTGAGTGATTACTGCAGCATCATCAGGAGACAAATTGAGATCAGCACCACGAGCTTTGCCGACCGAGAATGGCAATGACGGCTGCGACAGAACTGGCGCAATCATGATGTCGTCCACCATCATGCCAAGCGCGAATCCACCCGAGAAACACATGCCAACTGCGCCAACACCTTTGCCGCCAATTTCATTATGAAGTGCACGCGCTAAGGCTCGCAACCATGAGATCACCGGCGAGGTCTTCTTCAGAGCCAACGTTGTGAATTCTTTTGAAATACAAATCTTCAACATCGACGATGCCAAGTATTTTCCATCGACTTTGCGACCAGGTGTTCCCACTAGGTCTGGCATGACAACAGTGAACCCTGCATTCACAACATCATTTGCAAAACGTTCAACTGCTGGGGTTATGCCAGGAATTTCATGAACAACAATGACAACGGGCCCAGTTCCCCTGCGATACGTATCGCGTGTCAACGATGCAGATGTAAATGAACCTTTGACCCAGCCTTCTAAGACACCCATGATTACTTCCCCGTCAAAGCTGCGAGTGCAGACTCAGCCAATGTCTCTGTTCCCAACTTCATCGGTTCAAGATCAATATCTTGGTCACCCATTGCACCATGCAGGTAGCGCGCATACACACCTTCAGAAATGACTGCTAAACGGAAACTGGAAAACGCTTTGTAATACGCAACGTTTGAAACATCACGACCAGTTCGTGTTGCATAGCGTTGAACCAAATGATCAAACGTGCACGAACCGGGATGCCCTGATGGATCATTGTGACGCAACATTGGAAAGCCTGGATCAGTCCAATAGATACCGACGTACCCAAGATCTGCCAACGGATCACCAAGCGTGCACAATTCCCAATCGAGTACGGCCGCAATCTTGCCTGTTGAAATATCAGTGAGGCAGTTTCCGAATCGGTAATCACCATGAGCAATTGATACGCCATGTTGCACAGGAATGTTTTCTGCCAACAAACGTGCGACTTCTTCCACTGCGGGCAACTCACGCGTTTTTGAATTAGCCCATTGAGTGCTCCAACGCTTCACTTGACGTTCCACATAACCTTCGCGCTTGGCCAGGTCACCAAGGCCAACTGCGTCAATGTCAACAGCATGCAAATCAGCCAGCACATCAATGAGGTTCTCAGCTGCCGTTGTGCGCAATGCTTCGGGCAATAACAGGCCTTTGTCTGGACTATCAAGCACAACGCCATCAACGAACGCCATTACATAGAACGGCGCTCCATTGACTTCTTCGTCAGTACACACACCAAGCGTGCGCGGCACAGGCACATTTGTCTTGCCAACTGCAGAGATGATGCGATGTTCGCGCGCCATGTCATGAGCAGTAGCCAACACGTGACCCATTGGCGGACGACGCAGGACTAATTGCAATCCATTGGTATCGGTGACACGAAACGTGATGTTGCTTCGGCCACCAGCGATGAGATCGTACGTATACGGCCCCTGTGCACCTTCAATATTGGCGTTAAGCCACGCCTCTACTTTGACTTCATCGATCCCCTGCATGGTGATAGACCGTATCGCTAATCAACCAGGGCGAACGACGCCAACAACTTTCCACCAGCGAATTGGTCCGATTTTTACAACGTCTCCAGTTCGTGGGGCGTGCACCATTGTTCCATTACCGAGATAAATACCGACGTGGTGAATGGGAGACCCAGTGAAGATGAGGTCACCAGGCATTGCCAGTTCTTTCGGGATATGCGGCAATGAATTGAACTGCGCACGTGAATTTCGTTTCAGGCCAACTCCAGCCTTGCCCCATGCATACGTGGTTAGTCCTGAACAATCAAACGCTTTGCCGGGAGCACTCATGCCATACCGATACGGAACTCCAAGCTGAGACAAGGCAGCTTTGATGGCTGACTGACTGCGCGCTGAAACTTTAGGAATATTGCCGTACTTCTTCTGAATGGATGCGTACTTGCTTTTGTACGTGCCGGCCTCACGTTGGGCATCTGAAAGGGCTTGCGCTTCGCGACGACTACGTTCTTCACGCAGCAGATCAACAAGGTCTCCTTGGACTGTTGATTGCAATTGTTCGTACCGTGCAGCTAAAGCCTCTGCAGCCCCTAGACGTTTGTTTGCAACTACACCAATACTGATTGCTTGTTTGCGTTTCTTCTCTAAAGCAGCTTTTTTCTTTGTGAGTGATGTCGCTGTTGCATCAAGTGAATCTGTGGTGAGTGAACCTTGGTTCATTGCGATTGATAACAGCTGACTGCGCTGTAGCGAATCTTGTACGCCACCTGACGACGCAAAAAGATTTGTCAGCGTCGAATTACGCCCACCGTGCATGAACTGCGTTACCGCCGACATGTACAACGTGCCGCGCATTTGCGACAGTTGCGCTTCGGCTGCTGCCACGTCTGCCTGAGCTCTATCAATCTCCACGGCAAGGTCAGCCTGGTCCGTCAATGACTGGGCGTAGTCTTCGCCCAACGCGTCCATCTGCTCAGCCAAGTTGTCGAGCTGATCGGCGATATTGGCGGCCTGGCGGCGCTTGTCATCCACCGAGTCGGCAGAGGCAAGCCGCGGAGAAATGACCGTGCCCCCCATGATGCCAACGGCAAGAAGTGAGACCAGTACGGACCCAAAGGGTCCCCGGTGGTGACGGGTCGAAAACATGACCCTGTCAGGCTACTTGGATGGCGTTATGGCCTGATGGCGCCTTCTCAGAGCCTTACAGGAGTGGATTTGAGCCTGTGAGGGCTATTCCCACTCAATCGTGCCAGGTGGCTTCGAGGTGACGTCATAGACCACCCGGTTAATGCCTGGCACCTCATTGATGATGCGGCTCGACATCTTTTCCAAGAGGTCATAGGGCAACCGTGCCCAATCTGCGGTCATGGCATCGTCGCTGGTGACAGCACGAATAATGATGGGCCGGCCATAGGTGCGCTCGTCGCCCATGACCCCAACGCTGCGAATATCGGCGAGCACTGCAAAGGCCTGCCAAATTTCCCGCTCAAGACCAGCGGCCTTTATTTCGTGACGGACAATTTCGTCAGCATGTTGCAGCGTTGCCACTTTGTCTGGAGTTACTTCGCCAATGATTCGTACGCCAAGGCCAGGACCAGGGAATGGTTGACGCCACACAATGTCGTCACTGAGACCAACTTCCACACCAACTTTCCGCACTTCATCTTTGAACAGTGCACGCAGTGGTTCACACAACTCAAGTGTCATGTCGTCAGGTAATCCGCCCACATTATGATGACTCTTGATTACGGAAGCAGTTCCGTCCTGCCCACCACTTTCGACAATGTCTGGATACAACGTTCCTTGCACCAAGAACTTTGCATCGGTGAGCCCACCGGTATTCTCTTCAAAAATGCGTACAAACAATTCACCAATAGCCTTGCGCTTTGCTTCTGGTTCTGTAATTCCGGCAAGTGCTGCAAAGAATCTGTCGCCAGCGTCAATGTGAATTAACTCGATACCCATGCTCTTACGGAATGTCTCAACAACTTGTTCGCTTTCCCCGCGACGCATAAGTCCAGTGTCTACATATACACAAGTAAGTTGTGAACCAATTGCCTGATGCACAATTGCCGCTGCAACAGATGAATCAACTCCACCTGACAAACCACAAATTGCTCGTTCAGTTCCGACTTGCGCACGGATTGCTTCAATTTGATCCTGGACAATGCTTGCCATCGTCCAATCTTGTTTGCACTCAGCAATGTCGACAAGAAAACGAACCAACAAATCTTGGCCACTAGTCGTATGCACAACTTCAGGGTGATACTGAACGCCGTAAATTCGACGAGCATCATCTTCAATGACAGCATTCGGTGCATCAGGCGTAGACGCTGTTCCCACAAAACCTGTAGGCGCTTCACTAACGAAATCGAAATGGCTCATCCACACGTCATGCACTTGTGGTGTTGAATCACCAAGCAACTTGGAAGACAAAGAACTTCGCGTCAGAGTGGCACGGCCATATTCACCGCGACCTCCACGGGCCACAACACCACCTAATTGTTGAGCCACCAACTGGCATCCGTAACAAATGCCAAGAATAGGAATTCCCAATTCGTAAATGGCAGGGTCAAGCAACGGAGCACCATCGACGTGCACGCTCTTCGGGCCACCCGACAGAATGATTGCCCTTGGAGCTTTAGCAACAACCTCGGCTGCAGAAATACGGTGCGGAACAATCTCCGAGTACACCCGAGCTTCACGAACGCGTCGCGCAATGAGTTGGGCATATTGGGCGCCAAAGTCAACAACGAGAACTACATCATGCTGGGCGGGATGTGACTTTGTACTCATAGCGTTGTAAACACTAGTTGGCGTGAGACGATAGTCCCATGCCCCGTATTGCTCCCATCGCCTGTGCCGTTCTTCTCACGCTTGCACCATTCGGACTCTCTGCGGTCCACGCAGCCGACACCCCCACCGACTCCACTGTCGCAACTGCAGAGGTGACGGAGTCGACGTATGTGTATGACTTAGTAAACGAGCCATCAGAATGCATCAACTCAAACCCGCGCCCAGATTGTGGAAAGAAGCCACAGAGTTCCGGTGATCGTGGAGGCTGGATGCAATACACCGTGTTCCTCGTGATGCTTGCTGGCGTCGGTGTCGTTGGGTCAGTCTTGATTCGTAACGTCATTCGCCGAGATCGTGCTATCGCAGAAAAAATGTCACAAAGCGAATAATTCAGCCTTCGCGACAGAATTCAACTGTACGAAAAATAAATTCTTCAGCTGCCTCCCACGGCACGAAATGGCCGCAGTTCTCAATACGAATAGGCCCATCGTGAACGTCAAATACTGTTGCAGCCATCAGGTCAAAATCTGGATAGATCACGTGATCACTAGTACCGAACAAAATCAGTGTTTGCGTAACTGAGTTTCTGCCATACAAAGGTTTCTCAGTGCGTTTTGTTGCATCAAATGCAGATTCATAATTTGCAAATGAGGCACGAAGTTTTAGTGCATCAAGAAATGGTTCAACATGCCATGCAATGTCATCCGCATTGAATGCACCTGGGTGAGCCCACAAACGTGTTGAGTAAAACTCAGCTATGTATTCGGCACGTTTCTCATCCGTATTCAGTTCAGCTACGAGTGCATCAGCGTCAGTGCCCTGCCGAATGAAATAGTCCATCACCTCTACAGGCGGACGAGTCTGCATCCCTGCCATGCGCTCCTTATCCATTGGAAGTGGAGAGTTGAATAACACCATGCGTTCCACTCGAGTCGGATTCCGTAATGCCATCTCTTGAATTACCGGACCACCTAAGTCACCGCCAACAAGAATGGCAGACTCGTAACCGAGATGATCAAACACCAAAGCTTCAATGTCTCGTGCATGAGACACCACATCATAAAAACCGTCTGGCGCTAAGCCAGATTCACCAAACCCGCGCAGGTCAGGCACCACAACATCAAAACCAGCATCACGCAACGGCTCAACTACTCGCGAAAAAATTCGTTTTGATTCTGGCCAACCATGGACACACACCAAGACTTTTTTTGGCGCAGCAGAACGTTCATGCCAAAACGCAATATCAACGTTGTTTACCAACGCATGATGAGTTATAAAAGTCATACGGCGAACAATACGCCACGTAGCTACTTAGTTGTCGCGTGAAGAAACGAAGTAGAACTCAAGTGCAGACAACATCTCGGTGTATCGAGCTTCTGATTGTTCTGCCCTCGAGGTTTCCCACCAGGTGATCCGCATTGCAAGAACCGTAAGGAACGCCAAAACGGCTGCGTCGGTAAGAGCCACGTGGCTCAACTTCCACGGCTCAGCAAATGAGTGCCCTGGGTTCTGGTTCCAGAACCACAAGAAGTTCGCACTTGCTTGTTGATTCTGGAGGTAGAGCGTGAAGGGCCCGATGACTTGGGAAAGGGCAAGCCATGTCAACAAAATTGGCAAGAACATTGCTCCGGCACGAACGACCAACAACAAACGAGGGGTTTCTGTCTTGAACGGCAAGATCTGCTCAACGTTTACCTTTGACCACTCGCGTGTCTTTTGGTTGTTGCGCAGGTCATCAACGAATTGTGTGGCGCTAGCACCAAGTGACGTTGTTTGTTTTGAAACTGTTAGCCATTTGTCAACAGCAGTGACGGCATCAGCATGGGCGTGTGGTGAATTAGGCATATAACTCCTTAACGGGTGCAATCTTCAGTAAGAGCTGCACCATTGAACAATAAATAGACGACGAGTAAGAACGAACCAGAGCCACCAACGTCTGAAGCGGTTCCATTTACTGTGATGTTCTGTGCACCACCAGTTCGCATTTCAACCTGTTGAAACTGCGGTACAGCAGCGCGGAGTGAAGCGCGCAAGTTTTGCGCTCGCCTGTCTCCTGCTCCGGCAGTTTCTCCGCCAGAAAAACCACCAAACACGATTACTAGACCAGGCTTCGCGCTCTCGCCGCTCCATCCGCGCTTACTAATTTCAGAAGTAATTGCAGCTTGAATTTCCGCGCCACCATTTGCAGCCGACAGATTATTTGGCACCCGTACAGGGAACTCAGCACAGCTCAATTGAAATGTTGCAGGTGCAGTGGTGCTGGCAGCACCTGAAGGAGATGAAGAAGTGATGACAGCGGAACCAAGGCCCACAATCATGAGAGCCAAGAACAGGTCGGCGTAGATCCAACCAGCGCCATCTTCTCCAGAACCTGAGCTTTTACGACGTCTCCTAAACATGTGCACCTCTATTGCTGTGTAATTGAACGCACATCATGAAATGGAAATCATATATGAAACTGACTCCGCCCATCCAACTTTTGAACATGAATTGTTTACACATGTGAGTACTTCTTGCTTCGGCGGCGGCGAATTTGTGTCGGAAGCAAGAAACCAAAACCGATAGCCAACGAGATCGGAATCGCAATCAATACGCGTGTCAAGGTCGACGTCTTCGAGATATTTCCGACGAGGATTCCTAGGGTAAAAGTTGTTGGTTTGCCATTTGCCATTCTGGCTGTAACCACTACACGGTGGGAACCAGACTTGATTCCGAATGGCAATTTGTACGCGCCAGTCACGGTTCCATCTTCACCAACGACTACCGATCCAAGCTTTGTCGGTATTGAGAATAACCACACTTCAACAAGAGTTCCCGGTTTAAAGCCACCCACTCTGATTCTGATGATGTCACCACCCGCGAGGTGAACGTTGCCGTCACTATCAAGCGGCGAAGTTTTCCCGCCCTTGTCAAGACCTGACAATGTTGCGCTTAGTGAACCGGCAGTAACAACCATTTGGTTGTTTTCTCGCGTCACTGTTGCATCAGTTTTGACACCGTCAACTTGCACTGCTGTTTGACCAGCAGAGACCTTGTCCACAACTGGTGGACCGAGAGTTGTTGTCGTCACAATTCGCGGCACGGTTGTTGTAGTAGTGACGATTCTTACGGGCACAGTTGTTGATGTTGTCAAAACTGGCGCACCGTTAGCGCCAAGCACAGGAAAGGTCGTTGTCGTTGGTGCAAGGGTCGCAACTGATGCCTGGCCTTGTGCCACCGTTGTTACAGGCGCTTGAATAACAATTGACAACGCAGGAGCAGCAGTTGTTGTTGTTGTCGTTGCGGCTGGAACTGCAGATCCAGTCACTGTTTTTGATGCAGGCTTATAATTCGTGCGTGTGACTGCAATAGTCACAGTTGCCGACTCACCAGCAGAAATACCAGTGACAGTTACATCCTCAGTAGATCGTGAGACAGTTCCCTTATTCGTAGTCAATACATACGTGTAACTAGTTGAGTAATTTGAAATCGTGAATGTAAAACCAGTTGCAGTGGCGACCGGAGAAGTTGCAGTCGGGACAACAGAATCAGCAAGATCAACAACTACCGGCGTTGCAGCAGACAATGCGACAACTGATGACCCTGCGCTATTTGTAGCGATAACCGCCACCTTCATGTATTTATCTATATCGCTATCAGTCAACACATAGGTTCTGCTCGTTGCAGATGCGATATCAGCATAAATACCGCTAGCAGTACTGGCGCGTTTCCATTGATACGTATATGTCGTAGATGCTGACGGTGAACTAGTCCATGAACCGTTCGACGTTGTCAATGTTGCACCCGTTCGTGCAGTACCAGTGATAACTGGAATTGCCGTGTTTGTTGGAACTATGTCGATAACTGCAACCGTCTCTAATGACGATGTGGCGCTAGAGGCACCAATCCCGTTTGTTGCAGTGACAGAAACCTTTATGTAATAACCAACATCGAATTCAGACACAACATACGTACTACTTGTCGCTGCAGCAATATCTACAAAGGACCCACCACTCGTTAACGAGCGTTGCCACTGATAGGAATATGACGTTGGTGAACCCGTCCAGGAACCAGTTGTTGCTGACAATGTGTCACCCGTGCGAGGAACACCGGTGAGAACTGGCACAGTCGAATTTGTCGGAGGTGATGGGAATCCCGAAACGGCCCATTTCGCACCAAGATATGAATTAAGACTTGTTCGATCTGCACTACTCAATTCATTCGTGACAACAATTTCATTTATCTCACCGGTGAAATGCGTGTACCTGTCATCACGTGTACCGACGTAGAAAATTGAAGGCACATCCCGATACGGATAATTTCCAGAATCTGTTTTCTGCAGTGTGCCGTTCAGATATTGCTCAACTTTTGTAGCGCTCATTGACGTCGATAGAACAGTTCGAGTAGTGCGATTTCTAATATCCGCATAGCCCCCGAATGCGGCGTAACTACCCGTGGGTCCACCAACGAGAAGTGTGTCGTTATAGCCGTCATACGGTGTGGGGTAGTTGTTGGCTGTGCGGGTAAACGGGTGCGACTGGTAGCCATTGCGGCCACCACCTGATGCTGTGAATACAACAGTGACTTGAATGGAAGTCGGCATCGAGCCCGCCGCCATTGCACCGGTCATATATTTGTTGTAATCGCTAATACTGATTGCAGACCCATTGAGTGTTGGCCGAGAACCTGAAGTGGCTTGAACAGCATGTCGAGCATTGCCGCTCTTATCGCGCCACTCTGAAACCAAACCACCAGAGGATGTCACAGTCGAGGCATCCGACGCATCAAGCCACAGTGCTAGTGACCCGCCCAACGACGATGGAGACCAAGGCGCCACGGCGTCTGCTGTGGGGACTGCTACCAAGAAAAATTGCGACACCAAAAGCAGCGCTGCGGCAGTGATAACAACACATCGGGTCAGCAGCAATTTCACAGTTATGTTTCTCCCATTGGAGCCTTCTCGACCCAACAGTCAAAGACTACAGTGGGGATTGGCAGTCTGTTATTGAATGCCAGGTGAATTAGACGCGAACAGTCACCTAATAGGAATAGGGTTTAGAAGTGCCAACAAAGAAGCCATCAGATAAGAAGACACCTCCCAAAAGACGGTCTCCAATTTCCCGGGCTGAGGGCGAACGCCGTTTGATCGCAGCCGCCAAACAACTCATCCGAGAAAAGCCATTCTCTGAGGTGGGGGTCCGAGATATTGCCCGTTTGGCCGATGTCAACCACGGCTTTGTTCATACGTGGTTTGGCGGTAAAAACGAACTACTTCTGGCCGTGGTTCGAGATCAATTACTCGCACTAGCCGAAGCGGTGCCTTTGGCAGAGCCAGGCACGCCTGCCATTAACTTCTTCGATCCTGAAGTGGTCTCCATGGTGCGGCTCGTTCTTTGGCTTGACCTTGAAGGTGTTGAAACAGGTGGACTATTTGGAAACATGCCCATTTTGGAAGCCCTCACCACCCGCTACGTAGAAATCGAAAAGATAGATCCGTCTATGGCCAGAGATGCAGCCATCCAGGCCATTTCTATAGGTCTTGGTGCGAGTACTTTCGGACCGTTGCTCGGAATGACCGAAATGGACAACATCGTTCCAGTCATGAAGTTATGGCGTCACGTCGTCGGGTTGTTGGCTGAACATCCACTGCCGTAGCCTTTGGCACGAGGGAAATTCGTCCCTCACGTACACAAAACACCCCTTGCAGGGTTTGGGTGAAAGTCCCGACCGGCGGTATAGCCCGCGAACCCTCGTACTTCGGTGCGAGGGCCGACTCAGTGAAATTCTGAGGCCGACGGTAAGAGTCCGGATGGGAGCAAGGACACAACATGACCAATCACGAGACGCTCATGCGTCGTGCCATGCATATGGCTGCCACCGCGCGTACACACGCGCGACCTAACCCATGGGTTGGTGCAGTTGTTGTGTGTGTTGATGGTTCTGTGTACGAAGGTGCAACTCAGCCACCTGGCGGTCCACACGCTGAAATTGTTGCGATGAATGCTGCGAGTGACGGCGGCAGTGATGTTCGCGGCGCAACGTTGTATTCCACATTGGAACCGTGTTCACACACTGGTCGCACTGGTCCATGTACCGACGCAATTATTGCTGCAGGCATTGCGTGTGTTGTGGCCGCAATTGCGGATCCTGATTCACAAGTTGCCGGAACTGGATTTGACGCCTTGCGTGCCGCAGGAGTTGAAGTTATTACTGATGTCTTGGCAGACGAAGTGTCTGTGCAACTTGCGCCGTACTTGCATCATCGTCGCACTGGTCGTCCGTTTGTGATGTTGAAGATGGCAACCACTCTTGATGCTCGTACGGCGATTCCAAATGGACCAAGGTGGATTACCGGTGAAGAAGCCCGCGTGCGTGTTCACCAGTTGCGCGCAGAAAGCGATGCAATAGTTGTTGGCTCTGGCACTGTGATTGCAGATGATCCGGAACTCACAGTTCGACATGTTGAGGGCTCATCACCTCGACGCATTGTGTTGTCACGCAGTGGTTCAGTATCTGCAGCAGCAAAAGTACAGCCATGCGATGTATGGAGCGGAAGCCTTGAAGACCTGCTCAATTCATTAGGAACCGATGGCGTTCTGCAGTTGATGGTGGAAGGTGGCGCAACAGTTGCGACAGCGTTCCATGAACAAGACCTAATTAATAGGTATGTGTTTCATGTTGCGCCAATTGTGAGTGGCAACGACAGCGCACCCGGAGTGTTTGTCGGAGATGATCCACTCCCCTTGTCTGATTGCACATTGGTATCGGCCACTGCACTAGGTGCAGATATAGAAATCGTTTTAGACCCCACACGAAAGAAAGTAGGAACATCATGAGTGATTCCACCCTTGCCCCCATTGAAGATGTAATTGCAGCAATTGCTCGCGGTGAAATAGTTGTCATGGTTGATGACGAGGACCGCGAAAATGAAGGCGACTTCATTATGGCTGCCGAGTTCGCTTCGGCAGAGAAACTTGCATTCATCGTGCGTTACTCAACCGGCGTGGTGTGTGCACCATTGACCGACGAGCGCTGTGACGAATTGCGTCTCCCTCTCATGGTTGAACAGAACACAGAAAGTCAGCGCACCGCATTCACAGACACCGTTGACCTGATTGAAGGAACGAGTACTGGCATCAGTGCAGCAGATCGGGCAGCAACATTGCGTGGCCTGTCAGACCCCACGTTGTCGTTCAAATCATTCGCTCGTCCGGGCCATATCTTTCCGTTGCGTGCACGTAATGGTGGAGTATTGAAGCGCGCTGGCCATACAGAGGCTGGAGTTGACTTGGCACGTTTGGCTGGCTGCGATCCTGCAGCTGTGATTTGCGAGATTCAGAATGATGACGGCACCATGATGCGTTTGCCAGACCTTCGTAAGTTCTGTGCAGAACATAACTTGCTGTTGTCGTCTATTGCACAACTCATTGAATACCGTCGACACAATGAGCGCCTTGTTGAACGCATGGGTGAAGCAGCGGTACCTACTGAGTTCGGTACATTCACTTGCGTTGCATACAAGAGCACCATTGACAACATTGAACACCTTGCATTTGTGAAGGGAACAATCACCGGAAAAGAACCAATTTTGGTTCGTGTTCATAGTGAATGTCTCACAGGTGATGTATTCGGTTCACGTCGTTGCGATTGCGGCCCACAACTAGCCACTGCAATGCAGATGGTTGATGAAGCAGGAGCTGGAGTCATTGTGTACTTGCGTGGTCACGAAGGTCGTGGCATCGGAATTGGTCACAAGATTCGCGCCTACTCATTGCAAGATGAAGGCTTCGACACGGTTGATGCCAATACTGAATTGGGGCTGCCTGTTGATAGTCGCGAATATGGCATTGGCGCACAGATACTTGCGGACCTCGGTGTGCGCGAACTCAAACTGATGACAAACAACCCCGCAAAGTACGGTGGTCTCGGTGGTTACGGCCTCACAGTTGTGGAACGCGTGTCACTGAACACAATTCCAACACCAGAGAATGAGGCGTACTTGCGTACAAAGCGCGAGCGCATGGGTCACCATATTGATATGCACGACGGGCAAGGAGAAGGCAAATGACACGAGCAGGTTCAAGTGGCGCAATGCCTGAACTCAACGGTAAAGGACTTCGAATCGGCATCGTGTCTGCACGATTCAACGATCACATCGTGACTGCGTTGCGCGATGGTGCATTACGTGGGCTCGAGCGTTGTGGGGTTGCCGATAACGACATCGTGGAACATTGGGTTCCTGGTGCATTTGAAGTACCACTCGCTGCGAAGGTTCTGGCCGAAACCGGAACGGTTGATGCCGTCATTTGCTTAGGAACGGTCATTCGTGGCGACACTCCACATTTTGAATATGTCTGTGAAGCAGCAACTCGAGGCATTCAGGACGCACAAATGTCAACTGGCATACCGGTGATGTTTGGAGTTCTCACTCTGAACACTGAACAACAAGCGATTGATCGCAGCGGCCCTGGCATTGACAACAAGGGCGACGAAGCTGCCGTTGGCGCCGTTGAGATGGCTCTACTGCTCAAAACAATTCGCAGCTAAGACAATCACAATTCCATTTCCGCCTCTTATGCGCACACATGGTGAGCAAAGGAGGTACGCATGGCATTCATGTGTTCTCTCGTTGTTGCCGCGGGACTCTCGGTAACCCCACTTCCCTCTGCGCAATCAGTAGCCGAGACTCTGTTGTTTCGCACTTCCCTGCCGGCCTTTGTGGCATCAGCTGACTTGCCCACGCACGATGTGCGACTTGATTGGAGCACAGACGGCTGTTCGGCACCGATTGTGCAAAGCACAGGACGCAGCTTTGATTTCTACAACGCGTGTCGCCGCCATGATTTCGGATACCGCAACATGAGCCGTTTCAAGAACGGTCGTGTCTGGAGCGAAACACTTCGCCTACGTATCGATGAGCAGCTGAGAAAGGACATGCGTAGTAGTTGCACGACTCGTGATGTGATATCTCGAACACAATGTTTCGCCTGGGCAGAAACATTCTTTCGTACTGTCCGCCGTTTTGGTGCGCCATAACTTAGGGCGTGGTGATGGCGTCTATCAGTTGGTGCAGAAGTCGCCCGGTTGCGCCCCACACGGTTTCATCATCTAATTCAAAGAAGTGAATATTGATCTCACCGCGATCTGTTGACCACCATTCATTGCGATACGTATCGTGGCGCGCAAGGTTATGCAACGGCACGGTCATGATGCGCGCTACTTCGCCAGGGTCTGCACGTAAATCAGGTTCACCATTTACAAGTGCAACGACAGGTGTGATGTGGCTGTTGCTAACAAACGTGGCAATTGGCTCGAGTGTTCCGATGATTGTGACTGCTTCATGAGGTAGTGCAACTTCTTCATGGGCTTCACGTAGTGCAGTTTGATGTGGAGTCTCATTCGGTTCCATACGGCCACCGGGAAATGAAATCTCTCCTTTATGGCTACGTAAGTGATCAGCACGGCGAGTCAGTAATACCGACGGGCCATCATTCGTAATGAGAAGCGGAATGAGAACTGCAGAAGGTCGAGACGATGCAACCCATTCTTGATTGAGGTCAAGATTTGCAGGCTGATCTGATGCCACATGTAGGTGAAGACGTCGACTGATTTCTTCCATGTCGTTCAACACAGAAAAGTCGCGGTTCATCCATTCAGGAATGTCACCGAGACGCCAATTATCAGGGCGCGGGATGTTCTGATTACCTCCGCGGCGTTGACTCACGATGCTGTAGGAGTCCAACCAGATGATTTAAGTTCAGCAAGAATTTCAGCAAGTCCGGCTGTCTTCAAGTTGGCGAGAACGCGTCCTGGCATCTCTTCTCCTTTTTCAAAAAGGTCCCATGCGGTGATCAATTTATTAAGGTCTGGTGCTGGTCGTTCGAAAGCCATGCCCGAAGCGTACCGACACAAAGCCCTGTGTCAGCGCCGCAAGGATAAGTGTGAGTCGAGATGTGAGATTCAACGGAACAACGGCTGCGATGACAAGAGCGCTGACAGCAATGCCTATGCCCACCGCACGGTGAGTACGTGGCTTGAGAACGTGGAAGGCGGCAAGAGACCCATTAGAGATTGCGGCGTTAACGATAATCGCAATAGCAACCACAGCAAGAGCTGCTGGGCTGACGGAGTTTGCCGCCGACATGGCGAGTGCGAAACCAATGACATATTCACACAGCTGTACTAGCCACATGCCTTTGGTGCGTTGTTTCATAGGTACAGAGTACGCCGTAGAAATATTGATGGCCCGGACCAAAAGGTCCGGGCCATCAACGGGAGGCTCTGGGTGTAACACACCCTGAAATGTTTTTATTCCGAAAGGGGAATTACATCATTCCCATTCCACCGGGCATTCCGCCGCCACCCATGGCAGGGGCGTTCTTGTCAGGCTTCTCAGCCACAAGACACTCGGTGGTCATTACTAATGAAGCAATAGAAGCTGCGTTCTGCAATGCAGCGCGCGTGACTTTCGCAGGGTCAATGATTCCTGCAGCAACAAGGTCGACGTACTCGCCTGTTGCAGCATTGAGACCAATGTTTCCCTTTTCAGATTCAACGCGCTGTACAACAACGGAACCTTCCATGCCAGCGTTATCTGCAATGTGCTTAGCCGGAGCAACAAGTGCTTCGTACACAGTGCGAGCACCAGTAGCTTCGTCGCCTTCAAGGCTCTGAACAACTTTAAGAACAGATGCACGCGTGCGAAGAAGAGCTGTACCGCCACCGGCGACGACTCCTTCTTCGATTGCTGCGCGAGTTGCTGACACTGCATCTTCGATGCGGTGCTTCTTCTCTTTGAGTTCTACTTCGGTAGCAGCGCCAACCTTGATAACTGCAACACCGCCGGCCAACTTGGCAAGGCGCTCTTGAAGCTTTTCACGGTCCCAATCGGAATCGGTGTTGTCGATTTCGGCTTTGATCTGGCTAATACGGCCAGCAACTTCTGCCTTGTCGCCAGCACCATCAACGATGGTGGTTGCGTCTTTGGTGATGATGATGCGCTTTGCGCGTCCCAACAAGTCAAGGGTGACGTTCTCAAGCTTGAGGCCAACTTCTTCGCTGATGACTTGGCCACCAGTAAGAACTGCCATGTCTTGCAACATTGCTTTACGACGATCACCAAAACCAGGAGCTTTCACTGCTGTTGAGTTGAATGTTCCGCGTATCTTGTTGACAACAAGAGTTGCCAAAGCTTCGCCTTCAACATCTTCAGCGATGATAAGAAGCGCACGGCCTGTCTTCATGACGGCTTCGAGAGCTGGCAACAATGACTGGACTGAAGAAATCTTTGATGCGTAGTACAAGATGTACGGCTCTTCGATAACTGCTTCTTGACGCTCTTGATCTGTAACGAAGTATGGCGACAAGTAACCCTTGTCGAACTGCATTCCCTCAGTGAATTCAAGCTCGATACCGAAAGTATTGCTTTCTTCTACTGTGACAACTCCGTCTTTGCCGACTTTGTCAATTGCATCAGCAATAACGCCACCAATAGTTGCATCAGCTGCTGAGATTGTTGCAACGCTGGCGATGTCGCCTTTGTCGTCAACTTCTTTTGACTGACCCTTGATTGACTCAACTGCTGCAGCAACTGCTTTTTCCATGCCGCGCTTCAAACCCATTGGGTTTGCACCAGCAGCGACGTTGCGCATGCCGTGTTGCACCATTGCCTGAGCAAGGACTGTTGCTGTAGTTGTTCCGTCACCGGCAACATCGTTGGTCTTGGTTGCTACTTCTTTAACAAGTTGCGCACCCATGTTTTCGAATGGATCGTCGAGTTCGACTTCTTTTGCAATGGACACACCGTCGTTAGTGATGGTGGGTGCACCGAATTTCTTGTCGAGGACAACGTTGCGTCCCTTTGGTCCGAGCGTCACTTTGACAGCATCAGCCAACTTGTTGACTCCTGCTTCAAGTGCGCGGCGAGCTTCGTCGCCAAATTTCAATTGCTTAGCCATATTGTGGACTACTTTCCGACGATTGCAAGAACGTCACGGCTGGTGAGGATCAAAAGATCGTCTCCGCCATGTGTTACTTCTGTGCCGCCGTACTTGCTGTAAAGAACAACATCGCCGACTTTTACATCGAGTGCGAAATGCTTGCCTTCGTCGTCGCTCCAGCGACCAGGACCAACTGCGAGCACTGTGCCCTGCTGTGGCTTTTCTTTTGCTGTGTCTGGAATGACGAGACCAGAAGCAGTGGTCTGCTCTGCTTCGCTTGGCTTGACAACGATGCGGTCATCGAGTGGCTTCAGGTTCATAATGTTCCTCCGAGAAGTAGGACCGGTGACCCGGTCCGGGGATTAGCACTCGAGGAGTGCGACTGCTAATGATACGGACTAGCGGGCCGCCTTAGCAACGCCAGACCCGTTTCGGTGTCCTATTTCGGGGCCGGAATCCCGAGCAGCCTGGCGGTCTCTTCAAGGGGAAGGCCAATGATATTGGTCATCGAACCAGACGAGGAAGCCACCAAAGCACTGCCGTGTCCCTGGATGGCGTAGGAACCCGCCTTTCCAGCCGATTCCCCCGTGCCGATGTACCACTCGAGCAATTCTGGCCGAAGGTCGACAAAGGTGACCGAAGAACTGACCACCTCGACTGCTTCGCCTGTGGCACTCACTACTGCCACCCCTGTATGGACCTGGTGGGTGGTTCCACTGAGAAGGTTCAACATCTGGCGAGCATCGTTGTCGTCGACAGGTTGGCCAAATATGTTCCCATCGAGATCAACCGTGGTGTCAGCGCCAATCACGATGGCGCGCGAATCGCTGACCATATATACGGCGTGGGCTTTCTCTAGCGCGAGACGTTTCACATATGACACGGGGTCTTCGTTCGTATGCGGAGTTTCATCGATATCGGCCGGCAACACAGTGAAGTCGGTAACTATTTGCTTCAATAGTTCTACGCGTCGTGGTGAACGCGAAGCAAGCACAACGAAACTCTCAGATTCCATTCCAGAACTCTACGACGCCCGCACACATCATTGACATGAGCATCACTGAAGCGTCTAGATTTCAACTACGGACCGCAATGGGTCTGATTCTGAGCGAGGAGGCAGCAGACACACTTATGGAACTTCTTCCTCCAGTCGGCTGGGCCGACGTCGCCACCAAAACGGACCTGCAACATCTTCAGTTGACAATTGAAGTCAATGTACGCAAGCTAATCCACGAGCAAACGAAATCGTTGATCACGACCATGATTGCTATGAACGCCGTGACGGTTGCAGTGGCAGTTGCACTGTCGAAACTTATTTAGCCGCCGCTTAGTGCCATGTCGTGGCCATCGTCTGGCACGGTGAGATCATCGCGATTATCTAAGTAGCCCTCTGGCAACACAACTTTGATGGGGCCGTTGGTATGCCCACGCGTAAAGCGTTCACCACCAGGCAGAAGTGTCATTGCTTGGTCAAGTTGAGATGAGATTTCTTGCAATTGCTCGAACGTTGACACTGTGGCAAATGATCTACGCACTTCGGAACCAACTGGATACCCAGTGAGATACCAACCGCAATGTTTGCGGAAGTTGCGAATGCCGTAGTCAGGTCCCATGATTTCCATCAAGCCTTGTGCATGTTCCTGCATAACATTCAGAACAAAACCAAGATTCGGTGATGCTTGCACTTCGTGGCCACTGAACGCATCAACAAGATCGCGAAACAGCCACGGCTTACCAAGGCATCCGCGACCAACAACAACACCATCGCAGCCCGTCTGATCCATCATGTCGATGGCATCCTGTGCTTCCCAAATGTCACCATTGCCTAATACAGGAATACTCGTCACGGCTTGTTTGAGTTCGGCGATCTTTTCCCAATGAGAATGGCCTGCATTGTGCTGTTCGGCCGTACGTGCATGCAAGGCAATCATTGCAATGCCTTCGTCTTCTGCTGTTTTGCCGGTATCAAGAAAAGTGGTGATGTTGTCGTTAATGCCAATGCGGAACTTGCATGTGATGGGCACGCCATATGGTTCAGCAGCTTTCACTGCTGCAGCCATGATTGCGCGAGTCAAATTGCGCTTTACGGGCACTGCCGCCCCACCACCTTTGCGAGTGACCTTTGTTGCCGGGCAACCGAAGTTCATATCAATGTGGTCTGCAATATCTTGTTCGCATAATGCGCGCACTGCCTTGCCTACAAAGTCAGGGTCGCTTCCGTAAATTTGCAAACTACGGAAATCTTCATCGGGGCCAAAGGCCACCATCTTCTTGGTTCTCTCATTGCCATGAACAAGTGCAACAGCCATCACCATTTCACTGACATAAATAAGATCAGGACCAAAGGTACGGCATTGCGCGCGGAATGGAATGTTGGTAACGCCCGCCATTGGTGCAAGCACCACCGGAATAGGGAACTCTCGACCGCGAAGGACAAGTGGCAAACGTGTCATCGTGGCACCGCATCAAGTTTGAGGTTCGGATACGCACCACATGACAAGTTGGTTGGGCCATCGGACGCAAGTCTGTGCCACGCAGCAGCTGCAATCATGGCAGCGTTATCAGTGCACATTTCACGACTTGGCAATGCCACTGTGAAACCTGCAGCAGCGCCACGAGCTGTCATTTCAGAGCGCAACAATGAGTTTGCGGATACTCCGCCGCCCAACACGATTCCTTTGGCTCCAACTTTCTGTGCGGCCCGAATAGTTTTTGCACACAACACGTCAACAACAGCAGCTTGAAACGAAGCAGCGATATCAACATTTGATACGTCAGGATTTTTCTTTACGTAGTTAATGACAGAAGTCTTGAGACCACTAAACGACACATCAAGACCGTCGTGCATGATGGCGCGTGGGAACTCAACAGCATGTGGGTTTCCGCTTGGTGCAAGTTTGTCAATGGCCGGACCACCCGGATACCCGAGTTGTAGATACCGTGCGACTTTGTCATATGCCTCGCCGGCTGCATCATCAATAGTGCGTCCCATAATGAAGTAATCACCATGGCCACGCATCTCAATGATCATGGTGTGACCACCAGATACAAGTAAGACCACCAGCGGGAACTGCAAGGTGGGGTCATCAAGAAGTCCTGCATACAAATGAGCTTCTAAATGATTCACACCAACGAATGGTTTGTCCCACACAAGTGCAAGAGACTTTGCTGCAGACACGCCAACAAGTAGTGCCCCAATGAGGCCTGGGCCAGCTGTTGCAGCAACAACATCAATACGTGATGGCAAGATGCCCGCCTCGGTGATTGCTGCATTGACAACAGGGATCAGCGCTTCCAAATGCGCGCGGCTTGCAACTTCAGGCACAACGCCGCCAAAGCGAGCGTGAATTTCAATCTGGCTAGAAACGATGGAAGACAAGATGTCGTTGCCACCCATTACTACTGATGCGGCTGTTTCATCACAGCTTGTTTCAATCGCAAGTACCACTGTTGATTCATTCACTACATGAGAAGTCATGGTCGTCTCGATTCAATGAGGCGAACACGTTCTAAGAATTCAGGCGTATCAATGCCATGTGCCCACATGATGATGGCATCATCCTTGTTCTCGTAATACTTCTTACGTATTCCTGCTGGCACGAAGCCGAAACGCCTGTACAACTGTTGGGCTGCAGTATTTGTGTGACGTACTTCAAGAGTCATGGCCAAACATCCACGGTCGCGGGCAAGGATCACAAGGTCAAGCATGATTTCGGTGGCAACGCCACGGCCTTGCCAATCAGGATCTACTGCCACGTTCGTAACATGGGCGTCATCACCGCTAAACATCAGGCCGCCATAGCCGACTAAAATGTCTCCGACATATGCAACGAGGTAGTACCTAGCACCTTCACGCATCAGTGAAATTTCAGTAACAAATGTGCGGTGAGTCCATGGGCGTGGGTATAGCCCTTCCTCAATCTCCATCACTCGACGAAGATGACGGCGGCGCATCGTTTCTGTGGTCAATGCATCAGTCATGCGTTCACGAAGGAAACTCATTGTGCTGCCTCACGAGTAAGCCAATTGATTTCAGCATCAGGTGCACGCAAATACATCGGCGTGATCTCGCCTGCTTGCACCGTGTCATCTGCAGCAATGCGGTGAGACGCAAGAACAACAACCTCTTGTGCGGTGGGGAAAGCATGTGGTTCACCGGTCATTATTGCCCAGGGCACGTCTTCGAATAAAGAAGCATGACGAATGAACCCAGTACCCACACACGTAATATCTTCGCCACGATCAGCTAAGTGCACAGCCATATCTTCAGGTGATGACACCACAGGCTCAGTTAACCGAAGTGGCTCGATGCCTACTCCGCGCATGCGATACAACGACCAGTACACCTCGCCTCGACGCGCATCTAGTGACGCTGCAACAACATTGTCTGACAACTCTGCATTCATTGCAAGAGCATCAAGACTGCATACAGGAACAACAGGAAGTTCTAAGGCCCACGCAAGTGACGCTGCACTTGCAATACCGACGCGCATACCGGTGAATAACCCAGGACCCACATCAACTGCGATTGCTGAAAGGTCTGCCGTAGTGGCATCTGCTTGTTGCAGAACAAATTGAATCATCGGCGTCAATGATTCGGCATGACGGCGATCACTTGCCAACATCGAATGTGCGCGAATACCGCGATAGTCACCTACTGCCACTCCGACATGGTCAACTGATGTTTCAATTCCCAGAATCATCGCACCGACCAATCACGTAGTGCATTTTTCAGTAATTCCCAGCGACTATCCCAGCCATGGCCATCGACTGCAACCGAAATCAATCGCACTTCTTCATCGTCTTCATCTGCGACAAGTGTGACGCTAAGACCATCACCTAAAACTTCAGATGCAACGTCTCCCCATTCAACAAGGCCAACGGCACCCATGTCGAGTAGTTCACGAATGCCAAGATCTGCCACTTCAGCCAAACTTGTCAACCGATACAGATCTACGTGGTGCAATGGAATGCGCCCCGACGTGTACGAATGCATCAACGTAAACGTTGGCGATGACACATGGTCATCACCGTGCACTCCGAGAGCTTTTGCGAAACCAGTTGCAAAGGCGGTTTTACCCGCACCCATTTCGCCGACAAGCACGATGAGATCGCGTGGTCGAACAACACCAGCTATTGCACCTGCAATGGCATGGGTATCAGCAAGATCTGAAGCCCGGAGCTCGATCACGAGTACCGCCGGAAAATTCGTGGGCTAATTCCGCACACGATTTCATAGCCAATCGTGCCTAGGGCTTTGGCCCAGTCATCAGCTGTAACAGAATGTTCACCCTGCTTGCCAATGAGCACAACTTCATCGCCCACCATGACAGAGGAATCAGATTCACAATCAATCATCAGTTGATCCATGGTGATAGTGCCTGCAAACGAGCGAGGAACACCATTGAGCAAAACTTGAATATTGGTGCGGCCGAGGGCACGCGGAACACCGTCTGCATAACCAATAGGCACGGTTGCAATAAGAGAACCTTTAGCTAACGGACGCACTAACCCGTACGACACAGCCTCGCCTGCTTCAACCCATCGCACTGCCGACACACGAGCCTTAAGCGACATTGCAGGAATCAGACCGCCACACAGTTCGGCAACTCCTGGGCCAGGGCGCAGACCATACATAGCAATTCCGAGGCGAACCATAGTGAACCGACTTGGTTCGTTCGCAAGTGCAGCAGCACTATTGGCAGCGTGAACAAGTGGTGGGTTGATATCGCGCGATGACAAATCATCTAGCACAGTGTTGAACGCACTGAGTTGCTCCGCGTTGGCCGGATTCGATGGGTCATCGGCTACTGCTAAGTGTGTGTAGATGCCTTCGATGCTCAATGATTCATACGAGCTCACGAACGAGGCGAGAGACACTGTTTCATTTGGAGCAACACCAACACGATGCATACCGGTATCAACTTTGATATGAACTTTGATTGTCTGATCCGCAGCTGCGGCAGAAGCTGCAAGAACAGCCGCACCGCGCGTTGTAGTTACTGTCGGAGTTAGTTGATATCCAACAATAAGATCGGAAAGCTCTGGTGGTTGTTCACTCAACAACAAGATTGGTGCAGTGATTCCAGCGCGACGCAATGCAACACCTTCATCAACGATTGCAACGCATAATCCGGTAGCCCCACCTGCAAGTGCTGCATTAGCTACCTGAATTGCACCGTGGCCGTACCCATTAGCTTTTACAACTGCCCACACCTGAACAGGCGCAGTACGTTGCGCCACAATTGCAACGTTGTGAGAGATCAGACCTGTGTGAACCTCGGCCCATGCCCAGCGTGTTGAGAAATCAATTGACATGAGACATCACATCACTCAATGTGTCTGAAATAGGTACAGCTATCACTCTCTCAGCGTACGCCTCGTTCAATTACACACCAACGCAATATCTAGAGCGCGGCGACGACCGCCATTGCTGTTGTGTCTGTATGGGTAATAGAGACATGCCATGTGGAGACTCCGTGAGCATTAGCAAGAGTCTCTGCCCTGCCTGACACCAGTAGATGAGGTGCCCCAGATGTCATCTTCTCAATTGAGACATCGTGGAAGTCGAAAGCGCCTAGCCCAACACCGAGAGCCTTCATTGTCGCCTCACGTACTGCGAATCTCGCAGCCAGTGATGCCGCGTCATCGGTACGACCTTCAAGAGAAGTCAATTCTGCAGAGGTGAATAAACGCTGGCGTAAATGTGGACGACGTTCAAGAAGTTTGCGAAAACGATCCACATCAACGGCGTCAATGCCAATGCCAAGCATTTCTATTGACCGTCAGTTCGCCACAAGTCGGCGCTCTCAGAAACTGGATTAATGAGCAGGTCAGCAATAGAAACTTCTGCAAGTCTGTCTTCGCGGAATGAACCTTCAGTTTCAGACACCCAGTCAACCAAGCGGTCGTAACGGCGGTCATACCCTTGCAAGACTTGGCGTGCGGTACCGGCAGCGACCGTGTCGTGGAATGCAACATGCATGAGTGAAATACCCACAGTTGTTGAACCGTGAACTTCAGGAACGAAAATTACGGTGCGGCCATCTTTGCGGCCACGTGCAACAAGAACTTCTTGGTCAGCAGCTACACGGTGCTTTGTACCCACCAGAGTTGCATTTGTTGTAACGCGCGAGGTGAGATCTTTTGCTACACCACCACGATCAATGATGGAAACTGTGGCGTTACGTGCATCACCTGCAATGGCGTACCTGGTGAAACCTTCAACCGATGCGACTGCGGCATCAAGTGATGCCAGAACTTTGAGCGTTGCATACGACAGATTGTCACGTGATGCTCCGGCTTCAAGAACTGCGCGAACAAGAGCACGATCAAGAAGACCTTCTTCACTTCGCGAGATTCCGACGGTGACGGTCTTGGCTTGGTGTTTGATGGCGTCAATCGGACGTGTCAGTTCGTCAATGCTGCGTGTGAGTGCATCGATGAGGTCATCAAGAAGAGCTGATGGTGAAGCAGTGCGACCTGTTTGACGCTGGAACGCTTGTAGCGGTTGTGGCCCGGTGACAATACGAAGAAGAGAAACCAGACGAACCGCTGTTGACGCTTCCAGGTTGCCGTCGTACTGGCCCGTTGCAAGAACCTGAAGGAACTGCTGAGTGACAGGAACGATTTGTGCTTCAACTTGAGTAAGCGCAGTGTCACCACTGCCGCCTCGACCAACAACAAGTTCCACTACTTCGCGCAATTGGCGCAATGGACGAGCCAAAGCATCAATAGCTAGTGCTGCTTCGTATCCGAACAAGTGCCCCACCATGGAAGACAACACAAAGGCAAGCGCTGGGTCTGCAACTGGTACGTACACCACTGCTGCTGCAGCAGAATCGAAACGAGTTTCACCTTGCGTAGCAACGACGATAGGAATTGCTTTGTGTGCCTTAAAGATTGCGACTTCTTTTGCCACGTCTGTAGCCGTACCGTCGCTAAGGCCGGCAGCGCATACAAGAATCATTGGTTCGCACGAAAGGTCAATGTGCTTTTTATCTTCAGTGACATCACATGAAATCGACTTGTAGCACAGCTCTGACAGCTTGATACGTACCTCATGGGCTGCAACTGTGTTCGGCCCATTCCCGACAACAGCCCAATAGCGCTTCATCGGTGCATACTTCTGTGCGATAACGCCAATTTCGCTACGTTGCGCGATAACCGTTTCCATGGCCGTTGGCATGTGAACGAGTGAATCAAGTATGCGATGCATGCGGTCAGCATCAACTTTGCCCGTTGCCTGAGCGATAGCACACGACAAAATTGCTCCGGCAGCAACTTGTGCGTAGAACGCTTTAGTGCTTGCAACACTCATCTCAATGTCACGACCATCAGATGTGTAATACACGCCGTGGGCTTTGCTAGAAAGTTCACTTCCGCGCCGGTTCACAATTGCAAGTACCGCTGCACCACGTGATGCAACAAGGTCAACAGTTCTGTTGGTGTCTGTTGTGGTGCCGCTTTGGCTGACTGCAATTACCAACATGTCAGACATATCGGTTGACATTGCAAAACCTGAAAGTTCAGTTGCAGTTAGTGCCTCAACTTGAATGGAGGCATCAAGCAATGAACCGAGTACGGGAATCAGCGATGTACCGGCAACGGCGGCGGTGCCCTGACCGATGACACGAATGCGTCGAATTGATTCGTTGGCTAGGCGGTCTTTGATTGTTTTTGGCATTGTGAAGGAATCAAGATCTGGGACAAGTCGGCCGTTCACTTCAAGTGTGCGACCACGAATTGTCTTGCGGAAACTGCGAGGAGCTTCGGTAATTTCCTTTAGTAGGAAATGCGGTGCGTCGCCACGGTCGATATCGCGGGTTGTTACTTCAGCAACTGCAACGTCACTAGCCGTGACTGGAATCTCGATTCCGTCATATGCAATGCGAGTAATGCCTTCAACTGTGCCTGCTCCGTCAACGCGAAGGCGAACTACTTGCCCACGCGAATTGGGGTCACCTTCTTTTCGCGGAGTTTCACCATCAAGGCGTACAAAGTGCAGGGTCTCTTCAACAGTTCCGTATGGTTCGCTTGCAACAATGAAACGATCTTCAGCAAGACCGATATACAAACCTTGTCCGCTGCCGAACAGCGCCAAGTACATATCATTTGGGTCACTTGCGGTCATGTAGCCAATTGCAACAGAACCTTCGAACTGGGTGACTGCATTAAGAAATGCAGCTTGTGTATCAAGACCTGTTGTTCGACCGCGATCAACGATGGCTGGGATAACTTTCGCGTCGGTTGTAATTGGTTCTGCGAAATGCAAGTTGTGGCGCTCACGAAGCTCAGTGTGGTTATCAACATCGCCATTCAGAACTGCGACTGAAACCTGCTGGCCCTCAACATCTATTTCTTCTCCGGTGACCGGATGTGCATTGGGCTCGGAAATGATTCCAACACTCGCCCACCGCGTATGACCAAGTACAGCCACACGTGAGTCAGATACTGAAAGAACAGTACGCAACAATGCATCTGCGCTTACTGCGTCACGCATGTGCTTGGTGTTGTCACCGAGTTCACCAATTTCGGCAGCTGCCTTGTATACAAATACCAGGGTGGAACCGCTGTGGCGAACGCTCGTATTTGTAAACAACGGATCAGATGTGCGACCAGCCATGAGGCCAGTTAGTTCAGATGACAATGAGGAAAACGAAGGTGATGTAACCAGAACACTGATTCCGGCTGAGTCACGACCACGAACTTCCATGCGGTCGATAGCCGAGAATGCCTGATGAATTGCGAAGTATCCGACCAACGACGATGCTCCAGCGCCAGCACCTGCGAAGACATGCACGGCATCTGCTGCGCGCAAACGATCGCGACGAATTGCCCATGATGCGTCTTTCACCCTTGACAAGCGAGCTACTTCAGCATCAAGCGTGGCTGTATCGACATGAAGTGCGTCAATGCGAGCCTCTTCAGCTGCGGCCACAACATCGATGGCATCGAGGCAGGTGGCGATACGAGCGATCAACGCCGCGTTACCAACAAGGGCTTGAATGCCTGCATCGCCGCGCAACATTTGATCGGCTGCCATTAGTGCATCAGCAATGAGCACGCAATCGGTGCCCGCATTCACTGCAGCGGTGAGAAGTTCTTCGATGCTCTGAGCGGTGGGCACATTGCGGGTGCTCGGCCGGGGCAGGATGCCAATAATGCCGCACATACCTACAGATTACCTTCGCTGGTCCGTGGCACTAGTGCGTTCCTTCAATAGACCCACCGTGGATTTCAACAATGGATTTGGCAAGGCTCATGGCAATGGACTCTGCAGTGACTTGATCGGCAGCTTCCACCATGACTCGCACTAATGGTTCTGTTCCTGAAGACCTCACCAAGATGCGACCGTTGTCGCCTAATTCAGATTCGGCCTGCGAAATTTGGTCGGCAATGTCGTGCACAGGGTCATGTATCCGATTCAGAGTACGGATGTTCACCAGTATTTGCGGATACGACTGCATGATTGATGCGGCTTGGTCAAGAGTGACACGCGCGCGCGTGATGTATTCAACTAATTGCAGTGCAGCCAGTAGACCATCACCTGTTGTGGCGTGTGCGCGATGAATAACATGGCCGCTTTGCTCGCCGCCTAACACGAAATCAAATTCATCAAGCGCAACAAGAATGCTGCGGTCACCGACTGGCGTAATGACAACATCAATATTGTTGTCACGCATGGTGTGGTGGAAACCAAGGTTTGTCATCACAGTTACTGCAACACCCTTGTTGCGTAGTAAACCACGGTGCGCAAGATCAACTGCAGCAATGGCCATGATGTGGTCGCCATCAACCAGTGCTCCACTAGCAGCGACTGCAATGAGACGATCGCCATCACCATCGAAAGCGATTCCAATATCGGCACCCTCGGCAACGACTTGTGCGGCCAATTGTTGTGGTGCTGTTGCGCCACAGTTGTCGTTGATATTGCGACCTGTTGGGGATGCATTAATCACTGACACATCAGCACCAGCAGACATAAAGACCTCAGGCGCAACATAAGACATCGCACCATTGGCGCAATCGAGAACTACGCGAACTCCGGTCAGTGCTTCTCCGACAACATTAAGACGGTGTGTTGCATACTCGCCAAGAATTCCAGTGGCATCGTGAATAGTTGGTTCCGCCTGAACGACGGTTTCAGAAACCATGGCATGCCATTCACGTTCGATTTCTATTTGTTCAGCGTCACCAAGTTTTGCTCCGCCCGATGCAAACACCTTGATGCCGTTGTCAGACCACACGTTGTGTGATGCAGTAATGGCAATACCGACCCAACCGTATTGTTCTGCGGCATATGCAATGGCAGGAGTTGGCACAACACCCATGAGATGAACTGCAACGCCTTCAGCTGCGCATCCGGCGACGATGGCGTCTTCTAGTTCAGAACCACTTTCACGCGTGTCGCGTCCAATAACAATGGCTGCTGGGTGTAAAACACGAGCGGTGGCGCGTGCAAGGTCACGGGCTAAATCAGTAGTGAGTTCGTCGATAGCGACGCCACGAACGCCGTCTGTTCCGAAATGCAACATGTATTGATCTCCTCACGTGAGGTGCAGAGCACACCACGCAGATAGGAATCAGCGCTTGGTGAACTGAGGCGCCTTACGGGCCTTCTTGAGACCGTACTTCTTGCTTTCTTTCTTACGTGAGTCACGAGTAAGAAGACCAGCTTTTTTAAGTGCTGGA
>Ga0209296_1000488_pt1 | contig 34506 bp, 45 predicted proteins | sample S_130206_EF_Meta_FD_187319 | JGI IMG/M metagenome (GOLD analysis project Ga0209296, IMG submission 187319) | Freshwater microbial communities from Lake Simoncouche, Canada to study carbon cycling - S_130206_EF_MetaG (SPAdes) (version 2) | ecosystem: Environmental > Aquatic > Freshwater > Lake ... | reverse complement strand
TCTATGAATTTTACAGTCAACGATTCCCTAACGTAAAAATGGTACGCAACGGGGTGAACATGAACATGTTTACTCCACGCAAACACATCGACCGCAAGCCAGTATTTGGGTGGACTGGTTCAATAAATTTCCGCAATAACGATCTTGAACAATTAAGCGAATGGCTACCAGACTTTTTAGAAGAACACGATCTATCTTTTCATCACGCAGGCTGGACTCCCACAGCGCCAATGTTCCATGAGATAACTGGGATAAACCCAAAACGCTTAACCATGAGTCCCCTCACGGCAATTACAGGATACGCTGACGGGTTTTTATTCGATGTGGGGATTGTTCCCCTCAACAACATTCCTTTCAATGAAGCCAAATCAAACATTAAAGGTTTAGAATACGCAGCCGCAGGACTCCCTTTTATAGCCTCTGACATGCCAGAGTACCGGCTTCTGCACGAGGACGGGGTAGGAGTCCTAGCGGATACTGCTGAGCAGTGGAAAGCAGCAGCCACCATGTATCTCAACAAAGCAACACGGATTACGGCAAGCCAACGAGCATTAAAGACCGTTAAAAATAATTGGAGCATTGAAGCGAGAGAGGAAGAGTGGCGTGAAATATTTGCTTGAAGCCTTTGAAGATGTAACTTGGTGGAGCGATAGTTCAGACATATATGTCTTGGGTTCAGGAGCAACCATTAGTCACATCAACCCTGATTTTTTTATAGGAAAACATGTAATAGCAACAAATGGTATTGCGGAAAGACTTGGCCTCTACGATATGCCAATATCTTTGTATACACACACTCATTACATTTATGGAGAAGCGCTAGAACTAGCGGCAAAATATCCTTCCCACACGTTCTTTTGTCCAGAACGCGATCAAGGATTTGGGGATAGAGCGCCAGAAGATGCACCAGAAAATATTGTTTTCTACCCACACAAAAACGCTGACTACGACTTTAACGTAGACACCATGTGGCCTGACAATGACAATGGGTTACTTGTGGGTAGCACCAGTCTTCATGGTTCAATACACTTAGCGGCCTACATGGGGGCATCAACAATCATTCTCGTTGGAGCAGACTGTGGAACTTTAGACGGTGAAACAAACGATAAAGGGTACAAGTCAGGGAATCTAGTAACGAGCGACTCAAAGCAATGGCTAGAACGGTGGGAGATGCACCTTAGGGAAGTCAAGAGAAAGATAAAAGAAGTATATGGGGTAGAAATATATTCACTTAATCCCTTTGTGAACCCCAACATGGAAGGTCACGCTTGGGAAGGAAGCAGAAATTAGCGGTAAAGGGATTTAGCCCTTCATAGAGGCTTCTAACTGCCAACGCCATTTCTTGTGCATGTTATCTCGGTCAGCAAGGAAGTTAGCAATACCCCATTCGCCTTCTTCAGTGGCAGCCTCAGAACAAGTATCAAGACAATCAATTACTGTTTCGTTGGCTTCATGCAGATCTTTAACCAAATCAATTGCCGTTGGCTTAGTTTTCTGATCTTCGACCTTGCGAAGTTTGTTTAGTTCGGGAAGCGTAAATGGGGCAAAGTCGCCAAGTTTACGAATATTTTCAGCCGTTGGATCAATGCTGCTAAACACATCAGTATAGATTGCTTCAAAAAAATCATGGTACTGAGAGAACAAGATCCCTTCAACATTCCAGTGAGCACCATGAGCCTTGAGATACATTGCCACCTCATTAGCCAACAGTTCTTTCAAGCAAGTAGACAGATCCATTATTCATCCTCATCTTCAGCAACACTTACAGAGTTCCAAGTATCAGTATCATTCATAGCCTCAAGAGCATCACGCCACATTTGCTTAGCCCGACGCATCACATCATCCGCTACATCAGGATTCCACATGTTCCCAGACATGCCCTCAGCAATAAACTCTACCTTCAAATCGCAATAGGACAGTTTCACTACAAGGTTCTTAGTTACCGCCATCAGGACTCCTTTGCAATGCCTCAGCCAACAGTTCATAGCCTACGGCATCAACGTAGGAGTCACGCTTATAGCCAGATCGAGTCCTACCAATCTTCAGCAGGGCCATCATGTGACATACGTCAGCCTCAGTTATTCCGACATCCAGATAAGCAGACCAAAGGCGACTAACAATCCGAACGCTAGGTTCGCCATTATCGTCATAAGAATCAGACCTTTCCCCTATAACAAGCGATACGGCATCGCCAGCAATGGTGCGGTCAATAGGATTCACAGGATCTCCAGCCCTCGCCAGCCGTTATTGAGGACCGCTGTAACCATGCCCGGAGGGGCATCAGTGCCACCTTTATGTCTCCACCACAGGCTTCCACCGTCCATAGCCGGTACTTGAATATGGGTAGTTGGTCCAATTTGTTGTATTTTTAGGTGGTGGTAATGCCCAGACAGCACCACATCAGCAGTGCCAATAGCGCGACGCTGGACAGCCGCACCACCCAGCCATGTCTCCATTTTGCCTTTAGTTTGATGTCCGTGAAGCAAACCAATCCGTGTGCCAGCGATGTCTATGCACAGGTCTAGTTCATCAATGCCGGGGAACACCCATGTCACGTTGTCGTATCCGGCAAGTTCCATAGCGTCAGCGACCTGTGACGCTCCCTCGATAGCCCAAGAATCGTCATAGCGAGTAGCCATCTGGTTGCCCATACGGACAGCCTCATCATGGTTGCCCGGTACGACAGCCACAGTGACCTTAGAAGCGACCTTGGCATAGTCAGTCACCTGACGCATCATAAGCCGCCTGTAGACCCTTACAGCCTCAGTAATGGTGATGTCTAGCCGGGCGATAAGATTGCCGCTTTGACTGTTCGTGCCTTCAATGCAGTCACCCAACCAAGGAAGAACCACTTCATCAACAATCCCACGCTTACGCAGAGCCTTGTACCTGTCGAGCGAAGCCTCATGAGAAGCAATAACCCGGTCAATAGTTGCCGCTGTACCCCCACCATCAGGCTTACCCAACTGGAGGTCCCCTGCGGCGACAAGATACGTCCCGACAGAATCCCCCAGAGACACAGGTTTAGAGCCTCTACGTTTCCCTACGGCCTTCAGAAGGTCATCTATGGGGACAGACTTAGGAGCCAACTCCACTACAAACCGATACCGCACAATCGGACGAGTAACAGCATCCTCACCCTCACCGTCACGATGCCACGCAGCCGGATCAACACGCGCCTCCGATAATCGGACACGATAACCTTCAGGGATTTGACCAGAAATCTTTTCAACGAGACCAGCATAATCATCAGTCTCAGGAACAGCGGCAGTCGTAATAATACGAGAACCATCAGGCTCATACTTGACACCAGCCTCCCAACCCGAAGGAGTCTTCACCCATTCAGACTGAGCACCAGTGCTACCGGAATCAGTAAACTCACTGAGCCGGTCAGAAAAACTCATGTGATAGTCACGCAAAGTTTCTTACGATGCCTCGCAACAGCCTGAGGATTCAACCGAACCCCAAACTCAGCAATAGAAGCCCTCACAATAGAAGAATGAGAGAACTTCTTATCTTCAAGACCAGCCTGAAATTCCTTAGCATCCTTATCAGGGAGGGTCTCAAGAAAAACACACACAGCGCATCGAGTACCACCAATGCTTTTACTCTGTTCAGTCTTTAACGAATCCATGAAACCCATAAGAACCCCTTATCCGCGAACTCCATCAGCGTTAATGTTGAGTTTTGTGCAAGCAGCCTTGACCATAATTGGGGTCACGCCCGGCTTAATTTCCCAATGCATAAAATCTTGAGCGCGCCAGTCCCCTCCCCATTGAATCCATTTGCCATACCGCTGCTTCATCACAGCAATAGCAGCCTTAGTCTTTACTTGACTAAAAAACTTCTTGCCCCAGTTAGAGTTCTGAGCACCTTCCTGAGACCAATTCAGGTCTATGGCGCTCCCGGAAGCATGATTAGATTTACGGCCCGGAGCACCATTAGCGTCCCGATTGTTGTAACCACCTTCATCTGTAGGCCCAATATCAATACGGCGCACAGACTTGTTGTAGTCAGCCGCTACAGCAAGCAGCAACGGGGCAGCATCCTCAGCCAACGTGAGGCGACGATCCGCACCCGGAACTTTCTTAGTTACAAGGTGTTTAGGGGGCACAACCCACCCGTTAAGTGATTGGGTCACGAAACACTCGCATCAGCACCCACACCGTACTGCCGTGTCAACGGAGTAATGTAAGCAATACCAAACGTGGCAATGGCCCCGATGAGACTGCCAAGAATAGGGTCAACATTAGGAATACCTTGAGCAGCCCAAGCCAAAACAGCGGCAATAAGCAGCAGCGAGAAGTGACGTACTGGGGCTGGAAGTTTGTCTAACATTATTTCTCCTTTAGATCAATACCTAAATGGTCAGCGATTGCTTGGGTGATAAGAGTATTCTTATACGTTTCACGCGCTACATCTGGTAATGAAAGGCCACCGTTAGCCTTGGGATTAATAGGATACGTTGCTTTAGTAACTTCTTCGACCACAATGTCATGGATCTGTTTCACCAAATGGCGCACTATCCAGCGTGTAGCGATAGCAATTGCCCCTATCACACCGCAAATAGTGCCTATATCGGCAACATCCAACCCATTATTGTTAATGTCGAAGAATCCAGCGAGTACCATGAGCAGCCCTTTCCGGCTTAACCAATTCGATAACGTATTACGACAATTCCTGTACCACCTGCACCGCCACCAACGCCACCGTTGCCCGTGTTTGCAGCACCAGTTGAAGTACTAATGTTGTCTCGACCTGTACCGCCACCACCAGCGCCATAGGAAACTGAAGAACCAGTAATCGTTAATGCAGTAGCAGCACCACCGCCGCCACCGCCACGGTAGGTACCATTGCTACCATTTCCAGCAGAACCGCCACCGCCTCCGCCTCCGCCGTTACCGTCGTAGTCGTCAGCACTTACACCTTGACCACCAGAGTACGTTCCACCACCGCCAGAACTCCACGGTGAATTGACATGATAGCCAGCGCCGCCACCACCACCGGAGCCACCATTTGTTCCGCTGCCGCCGTTACCTCCGCCATCATCGCCTTGAGCACCGCCATTGCCACCGGGTCCAGACGTAATGGAATTAAAAATAGAAGAGCCGCCACCAGCAGCGACAGTTAAAGACAGCGCTCCAAGGGCAAGAGAACCAGCAAGCGTCTGCTTGACACCGCCGGCACCGCCACCACCAGCGCCACCAAGATCAGTGTTACTTGCTCCAGCACCGCCGCCGCCAACAATCAGCCAATCAAACGGTTGAATATTATTAGTGACAGTAAATGTTCCTGCGCCAGCCGTAGTAAAAGCATGAACACGATACACACCACCAGTAACAGTTCCAGTCTGACCGCTGCTAGTAAACGTAGTAATAGTGCCGCCAGTGGCATTGTTAAATTTGCCTGAACTAGCGACAGCAGCAAAAATAATACTGCTAGGCACTTAAATCACCAGCGGCAAACCAAGTATTGGTATCCCTTTTAACAAGTACTGCTGACGACCATTGAGTACGCAACTTCAAACCCGGAGTGCTATTGATTGTTACTCCAGCACCAGCCGTTATTGTTGTTTGACCAGCGCCAGTTTGAACAATAAGAATTAGAGTTCCAGTAGGGAAAGCAACACTTGAGTTTGGTGGGACAGTAAGAGTGTTCGCTGTAGCAACAAGCATTTCAACCTGTTTGCCAGCATCACCAAGAACCAGCGTGTAAGAAGCCGTTTGAGGATTAATAGTTACGCTAGTAAGCGATGTAGCAAGATTAGTTACGGAAGACTGAGCAATGTTAGTCAACGTATTAGAGGAGCCGCTAATGGTTTTATTTGTAAGAGTTTGAGTAAAAGTAGTGCCCACAACGGCACCAGTAATACCATGAACAGTCGTCGAAGAGTTCACATGCAAGTTGGCTTCATTAGCATCCGTAGCCGTAAAAATATGCTCAGTAGCGGCATTAGCGGCATGGCTAGTAATAGAAGTACCATCAGCAGCACGACCATTGGTGATTCCGTCATTAAAGACAGTAAGCACATTGCCAGCACGAGAGACACAAAGAATTTTTTCTTCCGCTGCCTTAGCGCGGTCAATGACAATATAGAACGGACCGACACTGCCATCGGGCCAGTTGGTAAGATCGTCACAATAAATAGTTAAGTTAGCAGTGGAGTTACCCAAAGCCTGTGTAAGTACGGCTGGCTGTGCGCCGCCCGAATATTGTCGCCTCATTGTATACTCTCCACTATTAGGGTAAATGTTCCTTGCCAAGACTTACCATTCATGGTCAACTTTTCAGGAGACCAAAGAAAATCTTTTCCATATACTTGATATGAGATACCTGACTCTTGCATAGTAAATAATTTGCGACTTTCAACAAGATCAACAAGAGCCAAATACGTTTGCAAAGGATCACGATTATAAGTAATAGTATCAATAGTTAATTCTTCATAGTTCATAATTGGTAGCGTCCACCGAGAAGTTCTACCCTGCACAGGGATAGCGCGATGCTCCCAACGACTAAAATGAGGGGAAGTAGTTACGTCATCACTACGGCGCAAAACAAACCGAGAATCTAAACGAGAATATTGAACACCATCAAGAGAAGCATTACCGCTACGGATAGAACCCTGTTGAGCAAACGTACCAAGGCGAATAAAACCAGTAGAATCATACGAAATATCTAAATCAACTTCACCAACAAGAGGCTCCCATTTAGCCTGCACATACAAACCAGTTTTAAGATCCTCAATACCAAACGACATAGTGCCCTGCTGTAGCCAGCCAGCCTCAACAAAATCACTACTAGCAAACCACACACCTTCACCATCTACAGAAAACACTTGTTTATCTAGGAAGGTAGTAACGGATCGCGTTATGCTTGCTGCCACAGTCACAGCAGCAATATCATTAGCGTAAGCAGGAGTAAGAGCGCTAGTAGTTGTTGTTCCTAAATCCATTCGACCCAAACCAGACACAGGATTTTCAGGAAAGTATTCGCTATCAAGGGTGTAGTCACCATTCATTGATGACACGCCATACCAAATGAATCTACTCTGCCCCTCAAAGCAACGAACAGGCTCATCCGTGGGAATGATAGGTCCGAGCGTAAGATCGCCGCTAGTATTTGCGGTAGCCATACGGACACCAAAATTAGTACCAATCATTATAAACCCAAGATACGATTCTATAACGTAACCAATCTCCCCATCGGGAAGAGTCGCAGCAACAACCGCTGGAGTAAGACCAGTACCATCTTGCGAAATACCAACACGATGCACAACATACTTATCTTGCACACCGCCCAGAACATAAATACAAGTGTCGCCGGGGGCAGCGGATTGCCAACGAAAAGCCGGTGCCGGATTAGTGTAAATGAGTGTCCCGGTACTGCCAGCAGTAATGTCGCGCAAAGTATTCTGAACGCCAGCAAGAAGAAAATCTTTTTCATACGCAATAAAATTAGCGTTAGCGTAAGTGCCTTTAAGCGTAGAGCCAACCCCCGGACCAGCAGTTTCATACACTTTGCCATCGTTGTGCAGGGTAGTAACTTTAGAACCAAAATTAGCAATATCAATAACAGGATGCCCACTATTAGGGACAGTGCTACCGGCAGACGCAGTGCTACCTACCGAGAGTGCGTCGTACCACCAAATAGTTTCATTGTTAATAACAGCAAGATAGTCACCGTAAGTAGTTAAGAAAGTAGAACCAGAAAACCCATCTGTCCCATACAGTTGTTTAGTCGCTGGAAGCAATTCGCAACGCCACTCAGTCCACGGATTGATACCAAACGAAGTATTAAAACGGTAAGGCAAAGAATCATCACGGTCCACGTTTGTTTGACCAGCGCCCTGATGCCACGACTGCATTTGCTGCCGCCAAACATTCTGAGGAAGCAACAACAAATCTCGTTGAGAATCCACGTTACGCTGCTGAACTACCTCAAACGATTCACGCTTATAGCGACCTTCACCAACATAACTAGGAGAAGTATCAATCAAATAAGGGACACCATCAATACCAATAACGCTAGGAGAAAAATTTGAAGACAACGCAGCAGTAGATTGATTGAACGGTTCATCAAACGGTTGAGTAATCTGCGTCCCATACACCATTATATACTCCGAATGTATGAAATTCGTGACGTTAAGCGAGCCGCTTCTTCCAAAATTCTCATCTTATAATCGCGTTCAACACGAGCAGCAGTGTTCAAGTTAGACCCAGCAACTACCTCATTAGCACGACGAGCATCACCTTGCACTTGAACTTGCCCACGCTGCGACTCACCAGTACGCAGTAACGTAGCAAGACATCCAAGAGTAGGAATATCAACCATGCTTGCACCCAAACCACACACATCAGTCACACTGTCAGACAATTCAGTGGCTTGATTAAAAGGTGCTTTGTATAAAAATTGGATCTCTGTACCGCTAGGAATATTACGGAGCAAACGAATGTATGAAGTAAGGTCTGATTCAGAGCCACTATTTAGTTGCATACGATACGCATTATTAGGAATGTCATACCAAACATCAGGAGAACCCGGCATACGGTAACGTACCCGTAAAAGGCTAATCATGTTGAGCGCTTCTTCAGGAATTTCATACGTTTGCCAAGTAGGATCAACGTCTTCTGTCCAAGAAGCAACCTGATATAACCCATTTTCTGGGCTAGACAAGCGAAGAATTTCTTGATTCATTGTCTGAAACATGTACCAGTCAGTGACTTTAGGTTTAATGAAAACAAAATCACCTACGGCAAGGTCCTTTTTAGGGCTGTTATCAAAACCGGGAATAACATTCACACTATTGGAAGCAGTATCAATGCCCCTAACAAACCACACATTTAGGCCACCGGATATAATCATTCCCTGTGTAATGCCTGACACATCCATGTCAAGGACAAGGCTTGTATCTTCAGCGGTATAGGTTTGGGCAACAAGGTTAATCTGGTCATTGTTAGAGCCAAAAGCCATACGACGAGTATCACTCACTAAATCAAGCATCGTTGTCATGCTGCGGCCTCCAAATAAAACTTTACATTAGCAGTAAGTCTACCGTCATACGGATCTAACTTTACCGCTTCCATACCATGAAACGCTGCCTCACGGTAATATTCCAGCCTAAAAGCCGCTACAGCGGCAAGATCATGCGCTCTACTTCCCCAAGCCCAAGACTCAGTAAGGTAAGTAAGAGGACGGGTAGTTATCTTTAATGCCGCTGTTGCAGACTGTAAACAGATTTGCCATAGTTCCATGTCGTGTGCCCATTGAGCATACTCAAGAAGAGCCTCACGGGATTCAGGATCTTCCTCAGTAGCCCACCCAAGCCAGTCACCCTGCTCCCACTTATCTGTAGACAACTGGGCAATGTACCGCATAGACCTAGCCCTTTCAGGCCGCCACACTGCCCTAGGTAAAGACAAGTGCCGCTTAAATTCCGCTATTGCCGCATCGTTACGGCCAGCAAAAAGGTACTCACGAGCAAGGTAATGAGCATTACGATCATCATCAGGATCCTCCTCGACCGCTAACTCAAGCAGCGGAAAGTATTGTCCACGGGATTTATTCTCATCAGGATGATGATGAATCTCTAGCCCATACCAGCCCTGTACTTCTTCACCCTTAGGCATGATGACTTCATGGACGGGGTGTTTCCAATAATATCCATGACGCGCATGAATTTTGTCACCCCCGTATTGCAGTCCGGGTTTACCATTAACCCATGACCATGTGTACTGATAGCGAGGACGAGTCACCCCATCAGCATGTGCGGCCTTTAGATGCTCCACCCAGCCCTCTACAAGAACTTCATCCATATCCAGCGCTACGCAAAGATCAGCGTCTTCCGGGACCATTTGAAGACTCAGATTTCTAGCATTATCAAATCGCCAAGGATCAAACTTCCATCGCTCTACATGGATACCTAAATCACGAGCGAGTGTGACAGTGTTATCGGTTGAGCCGGTATCAAGGATAGTGAGGTAGTCGGCTTCTTTAGCAGACTCGTACCATCGTTCTACAAACTGCTCTTCGTTCTTAGCAATAGTGTAGACGGCTATCTTCATTATGAGGCAGTCATTTCAATTAATCCTAACTATCAATTAAAGGAGTAGAAAGTTGCTCAAATCCAGTAATTTCATTCCAAACAAAACCGTTACCTATTGCTTGTTCTTCGGTATATGGGATAAAAGTAAACCCATCTATACCTTCATTTTCCGCAACCCAAGCAGCGTCAGCAACTTCAATATTGACAACAATGCCATTTTTAATACGCGCAATATTCATTGATTATCCAATCTGATATCTGACGATTACCGTTCCAGCAACCCCGTTACCGCCACCACCCCAATACTCGCCACCGTTACCTCCACCACCGCGTCCGGCTCCTTGACCCCAGCCGCCGCCGCCTGCATAGTTTGTTGCAGTTCCGTTAATAGAGTTACTTACAGAAGCGCCACTGCCTAAATCGTTGTAACCACCGCCACCGCCTGCTCCGCCACCGCCACCACCACGAACATCAGGATTGTCGTCAGGGTTTCCTGCACCGCCATTATTACCTTGTGATGGGCTTGTGGAAGGAACGTTTCCTGATCCTCCGGGTTGGTAACCATAGTTTGCGCCAGCACCACCACCTGAACCACCACTGCCGCCACCACCAGCGCTGCCGCCACCACCACCACCAGCAGCAGAAAGTGAGTTAAAAGTAGTAGCGCCGCCAGCGCCTCCGCCACCGGGATTTTGTCCCCCCGGACCACCACCTGCGCCACCAATAACAATGGCTTTAGCACCAGTTGATAAAGTTTGTGCAAGGAAAGAACGGTAGCCACCAGCGCCTCCGCCACCGCCGTAACCTGCTGCTTCTGGACCAGTAGCACCACCACCACCACCGCCAACCATTAAATAATCAAAAGGATTATTGGCAACAGTAATAGTTAAAGTTCCGCTGGATGTAAAAGTGTGAACGCGATATATTTTTCCTGTGACCGTTCCAGTTTGACCGGTACTCGTAAAACTCGTGATTGTGCCACCAGTAGCGTCGTTAAATGACGATCTACCAATTCCGCCAATAGGCGCATATATTTTCTTTGCTCTTCCCCATCTAGGCATTAGAAATTCGCTAACGCCGAACCAAGAACAGTCCATGCGCTTGATCGTCGAATTAATGTAAATGAAAACACATCAATTTTTCCTGCCGAACTTGTAGGAGTTGGAGCAGCGCCGCCTGCCCACTTAATAGTTTGGCCTGTGCCAGCAATTTGCACAGTTGAAGGATAATAACCAGTTGCACCTTGAACTACAAAAATCGATGCAGTAATTGATTCACCATTAGTTGTTGGCGCATTTGTAAAGTTAAATGTCATTGCTGCCGTAGGGGCTGTGGCAATATAACCTACGTTGCCGTTAGAAAGATTAAAGGTAAGCACATTTGATGCAAGCGTATAATCGGTTGTTGTTTCCGATATAACAGCAGCACGAGATGTATCAGTAGGATGAACATGATCTTCTTTTGAAGCAGCCGTACCAGTACCAGCAGCAGCCGTTCCATTAATAAGTGGAGTTACCGTAGACAAAGACGGTTGTGGGCCAGTAGGACCTGTTGCCCCAGTAGCCCCTGTTGCTCCGGTAGGTCCGGTTACAGTAGATGCCGCACCGGCAGCCCCCGTCGCTCCGGTAGCGCCCGTAGGACCGGTAACGGTAGACGCAGCACCCGTTGGTCCTGTAGGGCCGGTTACGGTACTTGCCGCACCCGTTGGCCCTGTAGGACCAGTTACCGTAGAAGCGGCTCCAGCGGCCCCTGTAGGACCAGTTGGTCCTGTGACAGTAGACGCGGCTCCTGTAGGTCCGGTTGGTCCTGTAACGGTAGATGCAGCACCAGCAGCACCGGTTGGTCCTGTAGGACCAGTAACCGTTGACGCGGCTCCAGTTGGACCAGTGGGGCCAGTGACAGTAGACGCTGCACCAGCCGCTCCAGTAGGTCCCGTAGGCCCAGTAACAGTGCTTGCAGCACCAGCCGCACCTGTTGGGCCAGTAGGTCCAGTAGCACCTTGAGCAGCAGCCTGACCAGTAGGTCCAGTTGGACCCGTAACAGTGGAAGCCGCACCAGTAGGACCAGTAGGACCAGTGACAGTGCTTGCAGCACCAGTTGGGCCAGTAGGTCCGGTAACGGAAGGACCAGTAGCGCCAGTAGAACCAGTTGGACCCGTTGGGCCTGTCACCGTAGAAGCAGCACCAGTGGGGCCAGTAATTGACGCACCCGTTGGACCAGTCGGACCTGTAGGTCCAGTCTCACCACGAGGACCAGTAACCGTACTCGCCGCACCAGTATTACCAATAGGACCCTGAGCGCCAGTAGGACCAGTAACACCCTGATCACCCTTAGCGCCAGTAGGCCCTGTGACAGTGCTCGCGGCCCCAGTAGCACCTGTTGGACCCGTAGGACCAGTCGCTCCCGTAGCACCCGTCGGGCCAGTAGCCAGATTGTTTACAGCAGAATTAAGAGTATTAATAGCCTCAATAATGAGGTTAGTATCACCAGCAGGCGTACCATCACCCGGAGTCTTATTCGGGGTAGGCAAAGTCAACGACGGCATTACTTCTCCTAACCATGCATGTTGTACGGATTATCATACGTTTCAGGATAAACATTGTCAGTATAGACGTTCCTCCAAGTATAACCTGCCGCTGTCAGCGCGTCATACTCAAAAGATCCCACATCAGTACGAAAATCTGTGCCACCAAGAATAAAAGTATGAACATCAGGCTGCTGAATCTGACGAAACTCATCAAACGACTGGCCCTCTATAACAGTCCCATCGTTATAAATCAACACACTATTCTGGGCAGAAGGAGAAAGAAAAAAAGACCACAACGGAGAAACATTAGGCCCATACTCAACACGAGGACCATACGTTCCCCTACCAAGCAACTGAACCTGAACCGTCATTACTTACCTTTCTTACTCGCTACAGAAGCATGATACTTACGACTAGCAGCCACACCCTGCTTCACAGTCTTAGCACCAGCCTTCTGAGTAAGATTAATTTTATCCCACTTTTTAGGATTACTACCGGCATGGTCAACAATAATACTCTTGCCAACCTTTTTAACAGTATGTTTCATACCATCAAGTTTTACTGTCTTTTTCATTAACAGTCCCACGCTCTCAACGATTTATTGATACGACTATTAGGATCCTTCGCTGTCTTAGCAGAAGTATTGACCCTCTTCATACCCTCCATACGAGCACAAAAAGATTTCCTACGGGCAGCAGACTTAGGAGATTTCTTAGCCTCAGCCATTTTTACAGGAGGCTTAAGATTCATACCCTGAGCCTTAGCAGACGCACGACCCTTAGCGTTCAAACCACCCTTAGGATTCTTTCCTGCTTTACGCTGCCACGCCGGAGTAGCCATTACTTCTTCTTCCGCTTAGGAGAACCCTTAATAGCGTTAGTCATAGCCTTACGACCAGCATCCCCATAATCAGCCTTAACAATCTTTGCTTTAGGAGTAGCAGTCGTCTTGCCATTCTTAGCCACATTTTTTACATATGACTTAGTGACAAAAGCAGCACCAAGACTAGTAGCCATTGTTTCCGTCATAACCGCCCGGAGTAGCGTCAGTAGCAGGAACAATAACTTCCTTGCCGCTGCCACCGTTTGAGCCAAAGTCTTGACCGCCACTTTTCTTATCGTTAGGTGTTGAACACCCACACTTCATACACATTATCGAGTACCCTTTCCGTAACCAAAACCTTTAATTTTTGTAGGATCTTTAGCCATAGGCTTTTTAGGAACCTTCTGACCACGAGGCTTATCGTTAGACCACATACCAGTCGTATTCTCTGACTGACGACGAGCAAGACTTTCACTACCAATCTTACGAGCAGCAGCCTCACGAGCAGTCATTGCTACTCCTGCTCCTGTTCCACCAGTTTTTCCAGCAACCTTACGAGCAGCAGCCTCACGAGGAGTCATCTTAGAAGCAGCCTTAACTGCTTTCTTGGGAGTATTTAAAGATTTTAATGGATCAGTTTCTATCATCTTAGCCCCACTTAACAAAGAAGATGCAAGATTTGATAAAGGTTTTCTAGAAACATTAGTTGCCTTAACTGCTTTTGCAGTACCAGACAACTTTTGCAAAGACGCATTATTAGAAAGTTTCTTAGCATCTCTCAAAGTTGTAAAAGCAAGACTTTTAGTAATTAATTCTTTCTGTTGATTAGAACCCGTATATTGCCGTGATGCAGGAGCATTAGACTTATTTTGAGAAGCAGCCTTAACTAGCCTTGCATTTTTAACTAGCCTTGCATTTTTTACGCTTAATGGTTCTTTCTCAGCATTTTTTAGTTTTGGATATTTAGAAAGTGTCTTAGGTTTAGGTGTCATAGCCATGATTAACGTCCCTTTCCATACTTAGGCTTTTCACGACGAGCAGCAGCAAGCGCAGAAGCACGAGTCCTTTTATTTGTAGCAGAACTAGCACGATTCAAAGCAGCCTTTGTACGAGCAATTGAATCAGCGCGAGAAGCAGCACGAGAAGCAGCATTTGAATTATCAATAAACTGCCGATTAGAAACTTTAACCGCTGCTGCTTTATTAGCCGCAACTCTCTTACCAACAGCCTTACCGGCAGCCGACCCAGCAACCTTGCCAGCAGTTTTAGTGCCAGCAACTTTACCAGCAGCCTTAGCGCCAGCAGTCACAGCACTACGACCAGCAGCCTTACCAGCAGCCGACCCAGCAACTTTACTAGCAATAAGCCGACCAGCAGTAGTACCGCCCTTAATCGCTCCAGCAGCCAAACCAGCACCCGGCATAAGTACAAAACCAGAACCCGTTTTCATAATATCAGTTAAACGACCCTTAGGCATTGCTTTGCGAAAAGGAGTACCAGCAGCAGACATTCCATACACACCACCAGTAGCCTTTTTTACATCAGAATCAGATGGCATAGGAGTCTTTGGGCGAGTAGACGGTTTAGGAGCATCACCCGGCTTCTTAGCACCAAGACGATCAACGTATTTTACTTTGTCCTGACCAAATGTTGCAGAACCAGTTAAAGTATTAGCAATAGCCCTATCTGCTGCTTTGCTTCCTACACGACCTTTATTTGGGGTAGCAGCCGCACGATCAGCAGCAATTTGTTTTGCGCGAGCATCAGCAGATTTCCATGCACCCGGCAATGCCTGATTTTTTGCGTAAGCAGCGGCATTAACACTAGGTTTAACAGGAGTTTTACCACCACCGCCATTACCACTACCACTACCAACAGGCTTAGAATCAGAAGCACGAAGACGACGACCATTAACGTAAGTTGCTTTCTCACCAGTACCAAGAGTTACAGTGCCCGTAATGCGCGTTCCCGGAGAAGTTTTATTAACAAGACCTTTGCCTTCAACCCATGCAGTATTACTAATATTAACTTTAGTAGCAGCACCAAGATTCTTTTTGTATGTGCCAACTTTTTTACCATTAGCGGAAGAGACAGCAGTCTTCAATTCTTTAGCAGAAAGATTAGTAGTCTTACCTTTATATTGCCCAGAAGGCATTTTAGCCATTTGGTACTCCTTAAAAAGTTGAGATGGTCCCTCCCCCGACAAGGGTGGCGTGAGGGAGGGACCTATCTAATTAAACCAGACAACAACTGATTATGAAGCCAGCGATGAACTAGTTCTGATCCGAAGTAGAGCATCAGCGCGGAACACGCTGTACCCAACTAGGTGGTACCAGCCAACAGAAGCAAAACGACGCAACTTGTCAACCACTGGAGAAACAACCGTCTTAGGGTTGCCGCCAAAGCCCGGAGCCGTTGAGAACGCCTTGGCAAGAGCCTCAGCACCCATCAAGTAGCCCGTACCCTGATTGGTAAGGTGGTTGTTTACAATGAGGCGAACGCCTTCATAAGTTCCAACTTCACCCATGAAGATGCTGTTTCCAGCGCTGTTATCGCCTGAGTAGCCAACCATCCAACGGAAACCAGTGTCAGTCGTTTCGGACATCAACTGCTGTGCCTGATATGGGCTAATGACAGCAACATAGTTACCGCCACGCATAGGGCGCACGTTTGCTGCACGAAGGCGAGCAACACCTTGACGGAGCATTGCACCACTGAGGTTAGACGAACCATCACCAATAGATCCGACAGTGGCAGTTGTGCCGTCATCGTAAGTAATGGTGGTTGCATCGAGTGCGGTACGGCACAGGGTGTCAATTGACAGACCTGCGTTGTAGCCGACACGCTCAGCAATAAGTGGATCAAGCGAAATCATGCTTGTTCCACGGATGAGAGCCGTATTTGTTACTGCTGTGCCGTACTCACGCATTGACACGGTAAGTGCCTTTGAAGAGAGGACAACTGAGTCAACGTCAAGGTTCTCAAGGAGAGGAGTTGTTTGTTCACTAATATCGTCAACAAACGAGAAACGAACTGAACCGCCACGATGGGTGGTGTTCGTTGCGCGAACCGTAGCAAACTGGTCAAAGATCAGTTCTGGACGCAGTGCTGGGTACACCATCAAGTCGTAAGCCTTGGTTACAAACTGTGAACCAAGAGTAATGTCTACGATTGGGGCTGGTGCGTTAATAGATAGTGGACCAGCGGCAGTTACGATCTCACCGGGTGAGTACGAAGGGGCTGCTACTGGGCCATTCTGGTTGGAACCTGCGGTTCCGGTACCTGCTGGCATGATGTTTTCCTTTACATTTCAGATTCGATTGGGATGCCGTACTGTCGTGCAACTTCCAACATCGCTTGAGAGCCGCCTTCTTCCATCGCTGCTGCCATACGCGAATAAGCAGCATCTTCAGATCCGTCTTCCATTACTGCACCGGCTGAAGCAGTCATAACTCGCTCTTGCGAATTTTGAATTGCTTGAGACTGTGCTGAATTATCTGAAGGAGGAGCCAAGAAACCTGCGTCTAACGCCGCTTGACGTACCGCTACACCAGTCATTTCACCGTCATAACCCTTAACGAAATATTTCATTCGTGAGTCTTCAGGATCAATACCTGCCTTCATGAACGCCAATTCACGCTTTGTTTGAGCAAGTTCCGATTCAAGTTTCTTTGACTTATTTGCTGCCCGACGAAGACCACGAGGGGAATCTTCGGACTGAATTTCGTCAACTTCTTCTGAATCAAAGTCGTCTTCATATTGTGTGGACATTGCACTTCCCTTTCCTAGACGCACCAAACCGGGAGGATCTGGTGGAGGTTTGTAACTGGATATGCCAATAGCGGTCGCTAAAGACATAATTAATGGATAGCCAATTAATACACAGCAACGGAGGCCAATCCGCACTGGAAAGACTTGAGCCAGCACACCCACTTTTCAGCAGGGCCAATCACAAGTACAATCAAAGTATATACATAACTCAGTAGTGAAATGCAAGTATTGAGTTATTGTGTCGCGGCAGATTTAAGACCAACATTTCCGGTCTTGTCATTAATGAAATTACCGCCGCCTTGGAAGCGACCCACGCGAGCGCCAGCAGCCCTCTCAATGTTCTTTTTAGCAGCAGCATCACCAAGCAAATTGCCAGCAATAAGATCCTTTTGACTAGCCGTATCGCCAGCGCCAGTAGTAAGACTTGCCTGATCAGCGACCTTAGAGAATCCTGTACGGGCAGTATCTTGAGTAATGCCAAGTTGTTGAAGATTCTCAGCGCCCATAACATCAAGACCAATACCTTGAGCAGTAGCCTCAGCGCCAATCTGGGAAGCAGCAAATTGCTTCTGGAGAAGAGGAGCCGCTACTTCAGGGTCAAGGAAGTATGCAGCCAAACCGCCTTGGTCAATGCCATAGAACTGCTTAAACTGGTCTTTAAGGGCCTGTGGAGCCTCAATAGAAGCAGCAGCAGCAAGAACTACCCGGTCATTAAGTTCAGCAGTAGAAACGTCATTAGTGAGCAGATTAGTGACATTGTTCATTAGCATATTTGCAGGAAGACCATACCGTTGTTCTAGGGCAGCCGCGCCTCTTTCATATGCAACGTAATCACCTTCACTTATAGCGCGACCTTTAGCGGCTAGTGATGACATAGCAGGAAACCGAGTTTTGTACTCTGGCGTTTCTCTAAGAAGAATAGCAATAGTATCAGCAGTATATCCAGCCCTTACATACTGTTCAATTTTAGGGTATAGCGAAGCCAAGCCATACTGACTAAAAGCGTTTTTAACTGCACCAAGAGTATTAGCCTGATCTTTTTGTTCGTAGTATCTTTTTTGTTTTTCCCAATCAGATTCACCGTCGGTACCATCGCCATTACTACTACCCGTAGAAGCAACAGCCGCTACAGGAGTATTAATCCCAGCATTAGCCATAGTAATAAAAGAAGTATCGCCAGAAGCCTGAGCAAGAGCAGACTCACGAGCATCAAATGTAGGAGTAGACATTAGCCAGCCAATCCGAAGGTTTTAAGAATACTATTTGCCGTACTAGAAACTTTATCCAAAGCACCCTTAGTTTGCATCCAACGAGGATCTTCACGAAGACTCTTTTGAAAATCCCAAAGAGACTTAGACACAGGATTACCCTGATCATCAACACCCATAAGAGCATTACGGATATGACCATCATTCAAAGTAATTTGACTAGGATCCATATCAAACTCCTGAGCCATCACATTAATATACGGGGAAGCAAGATCATAAGCATTTTGACCAGCCTTAATCTTATCCCCATAAACACCCCACATACCAGCAGCCTGATTACGCACATCGCGTTCCCAATCAGCGGCATTAGTCAAACCAGAAGCCACAGACTTAGCCGCAGACTGATACCAATTATCGCTGTAATTAATTCCATTAGCAGCAGCAACCTTTTTAAGATCATCAGCCAAACCACCAGAAGCACCAGTTAAAGTAACTTTTCCGCGATCATCAGGAAGAGAACCAATATCCCCAGCCAAAGCAGTATTCATTAACTGTTGACGACCCGGCTCACCCCAACCCTCATACACATACCTACGCGCAAGACCAGCCATTTGCGCTGGAGTAATATTAGAACCAAGATCAGTAGCAGCCTTTTGAACAGCCAACTCAGCAGTCTTAAGACTCTGATCCCAATCAGCAGAAGTTTTACCATCAATTTTGCCAAAGTTTTCAGCAGCCCAAGCCTTACGCGCATATTGATCATTAGTGCGATACCAGTTAGAGTTTTGAACAGCAGCATTAAATTTATTAATACCAGCCTGCCCAACCCATTGTTGTTTGACTGCTTTTTCAAAAATATCAGTAATTTCAGGAACAGAATAAATAAGACCAATAGCAGATTGATATTGAGCAGCCATCTCTTCACGAGTTAAAGGATCAACATCAACAACGCCATCAAGATTAACATCTTTATACCCACCAGCCTTAGCATTAGCCTGAGCAGTTCTTTGAGCAGCAGTTAATTTCTTAACAGCAGGTTTCTTAGGTGCAGGTGTAACAGCCATCAGACTTTCGCTCCTAACGCGCCGATAAAGGAATCAAGTAAAGAAGTAGCAGCCTGAAATTCTCCAGCACCCTGTTGACCAGCAGCATACTCATCAGCAAAAGTAGAAGCATTAAAACCACCAGTAGTTTGAGAAGTAGTAGAAGAACTTTTACCAGATTTAGTAGTTGTTTGCTTAGTCATAGTAGGAAAATCCTGCTGTTGAACATTCAAAGCCTTAAGAAAAGCAGCCTGCTCTTGAGGATTAGCCTGCCGTCCAAGATGATCACTTAAAGCAGTATCAATAAGACCACGAGCAGTTGAAGGATCAGTAAGGTTTACAGACTTTTGAGTAGCATAAGAAGTGCCATTACCGCCACCGCTATTTACAGTGCCGCCAGCATTTAATCCAGCCTTCGCATTTGCCGCAACCATATTTTCAAATATAATATCTGGAAATGCTTTTTTATTAGTTGTATATAATATATTTGCTGAATTTGTTACTGCTTGTTTCCAACCAGCCTTTAACTGTGCTTGAGTCCATCCGCCTTTACCATACGCAGCATCCATTGCTCCATGTAACTTATCAATCATTGCCGTTGGAAGAATATCAACAGATGACTGAGCAAGAGAAATATTATATAGCGAACCAGCAGTATCATTAATATCAGTACGCATTAATACTATGGAGACTGGATCCATAGGGCTATAAGATCCAGCCATTTGAGCAGCAGTACCACCAGTGCCAGTAATAGGTGGCAAATTTGCAGTAGCCTGTTGAGCAGCATTACCTGTAGTCATGATTAACCTCCACTAATAACTATGCCGTATGAAACACCCGGATTTTTTGGATCGTCATCTGCGCTTAAAAAACGATTAGCAAAAGTATCCCAACCATTAATATTTTTAAGATCACTTCTACATTTATCCCACCAATTAGCAAGATCACGATTTTTAATAGAAGTAATAGAACCGCCACCACGAGCATCCATAGCAGCAATGACTTGATTACGACGGTTTAAGTATTCACTAGCCGCTTGCCAAATAGGATCATCTTTATGATCTTCAGCAAAGACAGAATCATTTAGTGCAGTTGTCATAAGAGCAACTGAACTTTTAGCCATACTTCCACTGTGTTCATTGTAAACTTCAAACCAACCACTGTACATAGGATCATTTTTCATTTGAGATACAAACGTAGTTTTTTCTGCTTGCAATGAAGGAACTTTGCTTGCACTTGAATATCCCATAGACGCAGCACGAGCATCTAATTGATTTGAAAATTGAGTAAATTTAGCCCAACCAACATTAATAGCGTTATTAAACCATGCTTCTTCTGGAGTTAAAGATTCACGATACATAGTGCTTACACCCGGAATAGCATTTGCTTTTTGCCAAGCATAAATAGAACCGTCAAATACGTCATTTGCATTGCTACTAAATAGCATAGACAAAGCAGACAAATCTCCAAGTTTTTGAAGTTCAGGAGAAACAGTTTTAATTAAACCTTCATAACGATTAGCCTTACTAACCATACCTTCAGCACTATTTACAACAGATTTTGTCATACCAAGATTTGCCGCTGCTAAGAAATCAGTACCGTATTTTTCCATAAATATTCTATCTGCGTCTTTACCCTGCACAGGATCATTTTTAATAGCAATATATTCATCAACAAATGGTTGCAAAGTTGATTCATAACTTGGAGGAAACGGACTAAAAGCGTTACCAATTAATTTAACCAAAGTTAAATTGTTTGTCATGGCAGTAATTTCATCAGGCTTAGGATCTTCTGCGCGTAATCCAGCCCTCCATTTAAGATGTTCAGTTACATAATTAGCATAATAAGTTTTAGCGTACCTTTCATTTCCTTCACCTTGAAAAATTTCTAAGGCTCTATTAACTGTTGCAGGAAGCAATTGTTTTGCTAAATCTAAACTAGGACTACCATTGGGACCAAATGTATGATCTTTCATAACAGACCAAATGCTATTAGCCATATCTTGACCAAATGCAGTAGTAAGCAAAGCAGGAGCATCTGGACCAATAAGAAAATTATGTTCCATTAAAAAACCAGCAGGAACAGCAACAGTAGGACCAAATTGAAAAAGAGTTCCATTATCTAATTGAGAAGCAATTAAATTTAATTGACTTGGACTAAAAGTTAAATCTAATTGATTGGTTATTCCTAATAAATTTTCAACATTGTCAGGAATCCAATCATGCGGAATAGGAATATGAATCATTCCTTTGTCATCCGTAAGATCCATTTGACCCGGTGCTCCCCAAAGATTAGTCATTAATACTGCTACAGAAGGATCGTTCCAAAGCAAACGACCAACAGTAGTAACAGAGTTTTGTGTAGCACTAATAAATGGGATGGCAATTTCGCCATAAGTACCAAGATTAGTTCGACGTTCAATAGTGAACATCCACTCTTTAGTATCTTTTAATGCACGAAGATGAGCCTGCTTTTCCAACTCATTATATTGACGCATAGTAATTTTTGCATCTTTACCAATACTGCTTTGAAGAGTACCAATCATTTCAAGCAAACTATCTTTATATCGCTTGCCATAAAAAGGAGCACGAACAAGAGCATCTTCAGGAAAAGTACCAAGCCATTTCATTCCAGTAGAAGTAATGGTATTAATACTTTCGCGTATAGAAGCAGAACCAAGTTCTTCAGAAATATGACCAATAACAGGTTTTAATGCGTACACTGCTTCACCATTAATATTTTTTTTATCAAGATAATTTTTTACAAAGTCGCCGTTAAAACTATCATCAGGAATCATAGTTTTCATATAATTTTGTAATTCTGGACTAGGCGCAAGAATTTGATAACGATCAATAGTTTGTTGAGCAATCTGTAATGCTTGATCATAATCTGGACGAAAGAGTGCAGCATCAGGCAATTCAATTTTAGGGTCTTTAATTTTACGAGCAGCATACGTTTCTCTTAACTGCCTATTTTCACCATTAACAATAAACTCAAGAATTTGTTTACCAGAAGCATCAGTATGCAAAAACTTAGCAATATCTTCAACACTAGATCCGTTAATAGCCATCTGGCCTATTTCAGAATACTTAACTTGACGCAAAGCAGAAGCAACACCATTAAAATAATTTTCATCACCCGGTTGAACATTTACATAATTTTTCATCCGATGAATACGTAAAGCATTACTCATACTATTAGAAGCACTAACTGACATGGAACGAGTAGTTGCATCAGCAGATAAATTAGACAAAGCAACATTTGTATAATCGGAATCTTTATTAAATGCTGCACGCAAAACAGTGCCATCAGGAGCAATAATAGTTCCATTATGCACACGCATCTTTGCCGCACCTTGTTGACGAAAAGCAGATAAAGCAGAAGTTTCATTATCAAGTTCCATGCGCCTACGCATTGAATCTTCAAGAGTTGATCTCATTAATTGCATGTCATCAAGTACAGCATTACTAGCAGTAAGCAATTCACTGTTCCCACTATCTAATTCGCTAATTGCTTTAGCCTTATCATCAGCACTCATTTTTCGAGATTTTTGAATTTTATTAACTTGTTTTTGATAGTCATCTAATTGAAATTTAGTAATTTTACTTACACGAATTTTATTATCTACAGCGGCAGTTAATTCGTCAGCAAGATTTTTTAATTCTTCAGTATCAGCACCAGCAGCCTTAGCCCGTTCAATTTTTGCTTGCAAATGATTTTCTTGTGAACGATAAAAATCCAACATAAAATCACGAGATTCACTATTAACATCTTCAATGAATCGTCCGGGTTGTTGAACAAATTGATTGTATTTAGCAATATCAGCATCACGAGCAGAAATTTCACGATCTAACCATTTTATGTAATCTTTTGGCATAAGAACATTTGATTTTCCTGCTTTACGCAAAGTGGCAGCAGCCTCAGCGGAACGAAGAGTTTTGCCAAATGTAATATGACTATAAACATTAGCAGGAGTATTTTTTAATGTTTGTACTGCGGCGTAACGCAAAGGATCAAGAGAAAATGTGTAAGCAGATGCTCGGAACAAACCTTCCATTACGTTACGTTGTGTGTAACCTAAACGAAGAAGAACTGATGGTCGCCAAACTTCATTAAATGCGTCATAAAAATCTTTAGCATTTTGACCAAAAAATTCTCCGCGTTTGTCCCATTTTTGCAAAGAATCTGATTCACTGTGCATACGCAATTGTTTGTCAAGTTGTTTATAGTTAATCATGTAAGTGCCATTTTGCAATTGAGACTCAAGCCAAGGAGCAACATTCTTTGTGTTATCTTCATCAATCCAAAAACCAACATCTTTAATATTGTCAGTAATTTGTTTTCTTTGAGTCATTGCATGATTTTGTAATTCTTCAGCGGCTTTTTTACTCATACCATGCCATTGAGCAATATCAGAAAATATTAAATCTTCAATTTTGCTTAATGCTACTTGTGCTGATTCTGCACCAGCAGTAGAAGAATGTAGTGATTCCATATACATATCTATTAATTGTTCACGACGATTTCTTCCACCAACAAATTTTTCTTCACCATCAATAATAATTTTACGAGCATCACCAGAATAAGTAGGAACATCATTTAACACAGCATTAAGTTCTTTCCAAGAACCCATTGCGGCTGCACCTTTAGTATTAATAAATCCTGAAGGATTTTCTTCACCAAGCCAACGCCATATATTAACTGTCTTGCTAATTCCTCCACGACCAAATTGATCTTTTGTCCATCCGCGAGCAGTAAGAGGATTATTAACTCTTTTCATTTCTTCAATTTGATTACCGCCTTTAAGCGTAATCATTTTTCCAGTTCCATACTTTTGCCCACGACTAGCAGCAATTTCATATCCAGCATTAGAACGATTCATGCGTGATTGTTCTACTCGACGACCAAACGCATTATCAACAGAAAATCCACTTTTAGAACCAGCAAATATATTAGTTGTATTAATACGCATTTGTTCATCAAGTAAAAACTTTTGCAAAGAAGGATCATTAGCAATTTGATCGTTCAATTCACTCTTTAACAATCCTTGCAAAGTAGGATCACTCATATCATCAAGTTGACCAAGAGTTCCATTATCAATAGCAGCAAAAGTACGTTGCGCTTGTTGTTTTGACTTTAACAAATTGTTGTACTCAGGAGTACCTTTAGTAGCAGTCTCTAACAACTTAGCAATTTTTGCTTCAGCCTCAGCAGCATGATCCATTAATATTTTACGTTGACTTGGACTACGATCAAGAATACTCATAACAGCCTGACGCTGTTCACGCGCAATAGGCATAGCAAGAGAAGGGCGTTTAACCATAAGTTCAGCAGCCGCTTCAGGATCACCAAAACCATGACGAATAATTAATTGAGCAATTTCTTCATCTTTATTACTATGCAATGCGGCAGAGATTGTTTCAGAACCAGTAGCACCACGAAGACGTTGAGCAATTTGTCCAGAAGAAAGAATTTTTTTACCAGTGACAGGATCTACTTCTGCTGTTCGTGCAGCAAATTGAGCAATAGGAGCCTTTTCTGCCATTGGTTTAGCAAGACTTTCAACCATTTGCGTTTTAAGACGAGCAGTACCACCTTCACCTTGAAAAATGTCATCAAGATATTTTAATTTACTTACCTTTGCGGCTTTACCAGCAAATAAAAGAGGATCAGCAAAAGTAGTAAATACTGCATCAGAAAGACCAGAAGCCCATTTGCCTACAGTTGAATCTTGAAAAGCAGCCTTACGCATACCGGCATCAGTAATATCAAAGTTTTTGTCACCAAGAGGACCAGCAGCATTAGTGCCAGCAAGAAAACCACCCAGTAAAGAAAATGGGCTAGTAATAAAGTTCATTGCAGAACCTACTAAACCACCTTGTTCTTGCACATTCTTAGCACCAGCCGCTAAAGAAGCCTGACCATAAGAAATTTGTCCAGCCTGATCCCAATTAAAAGTTTGTACACCACCCGGAGCAGCCGATACAGCCCATGAAGCACCTTGATTAATACGGTCGTAACCCCATCCAAGAGAACGCCACATGCCATCCCAAGCCCATTCAACGGGATTGTCTTGAGTGTCAGTAAAATCAAAAAGACTTGCAAGAAATCCAGTAGCCGCTGCAATAGGTCCACTAGCGGCTTTAGCCTGCATGGGATTTTGTAAAGCAGCAGTCATTTTTGCTTGATCTTGTGGTGAAACATAATTAGATGCAAGAGTTGAAACAGGAGTTCCCAATGTAGTATTAGGAGTTTTTACGACACCTGTTGAAGAAACAGAAGCAGGAATTGAACTATTAACACTATCAGCAGTCCAACCTAACCCAGAAATGTCTTTTGTTACAGAAGAATCCCACCATGCTGCTTTAGTATCTTTTACTGGTTTTTTTGCTGGATCTTTAGTTGACATATGAACCCTTAGCCTTAACGCTTACACCAGTAAGATTAAAAATAAATTCATTTCGATCTTCATCACTAGGCCAATTAGCGTTAGAAAGAGCAAAAATTACTGGAGCATGTTGCACACCAAAGGCTTGAGTAAAAGCATCAAGATTACGCACAAACATATTAACTTCCCTTTATGTAGCGGATAAGAATTTTCACGCTGTCAGGTGTATCGGGACGATTCATAATTGGGTCAAGTAATGGTATCCATTTTTTTAATGCTTGTGTTTCTTGAATACGAGTATCAAAACCAGTCATTGCTTCAGGACCAGCACCAGCGCCAGTAGGAAGACCAGTAGTAACAGGTTCATTAGGACGCTGCGTTGGGTCAGAAAGGTTAGGAGTCTGATCTGGATAGATAGGTAACTGCATAGGAGCAGAATTAGCAGGTGCAGTCATGCCACCAGCAGCAGCAGTGTCTTTGCTTTCATCCATTTTCATACCCAAATCTGTACGATTTGCATAACCTTTACCCGGAGTACCTTCACGCTTGCCACCACGAGGCATTACATTGCCCCCCGTCCAGCGTTACGCATTGGCATAACAGTTTGTGCAGGACGGCGCAACGTACTCATCAACTGGCTAAGACCTTCCTGACCCGGAGAAGCACCCGGAATAGGAGACATACCAGCCGCACCCTGAGGACCAGCCATAGCCGCTACAGTTCCACTAGCAGCCGCCTGATCCGCTGTCATCTGACTTTGATCCTGAGGACCACCAGCAGATTCTTGTTGCTTCTGTTGCTCTTTCAAAGCATCCTCAGTAACTTTATTCAAAGCCTCAGCAAGTTCCATCTTGTCATACTTAACAAGATTCATAATCTTAGAAAGAGTCAACGGAGGAATAGCGCCCGATGTAGCCTGCTGTTGCAACCCAGCCATAAGAGCCTGTTCCAAACCCTCACTAATGATTGAGTCATGTTCCTGCTCAGGGTTATCAATGTACGGATCAAGAGTAGCGGCAGTTGCCTTAGACATAATGCCAAGACCAACACGCTGCCCAATACCAATAATGAGAGAGTTAATATCGCTACCTGAAGCCGGATACGAAACAACATGTTCATCAGTAGCAAACGTTTCATTAGGAGTGTAAGTAACAGGACTGTTAGCGTTACCAGTGCCAACAAAAATAGTCTTAGTAACATCTCCAGCCCACGATTTAGCAAGAGCAATAGCGCACTCGTTCTCTTCTTCAAGAGAATAAGCAAACGCTTCTTGTGCTTCTGCTACAGGGAAGTCAATAACAGCGGAAAGTACAGCGTCGCCTCTGCGACCAGTACGGATACCTGTACTGGATTCGCCGCCAAACTCCGCTGGAATACCAGCAGTGACACGCTGATTTCGTTCCAGTCTATCAATAGTGGGGTTAGTAAGGTAACCCGGTTGCGATTGAATGTCACGGATGTCTCCACCAGCAATGATGTTGACCATTCCAGTACGCCCATCGTGGGGTCCGTCAAGGAAACGACCGATTTCACCCGGACGACTAACCAAATAAGTATCAGGGAAAATGCCCTTCTCCACAGCGATAACTTCAAGAGCCATCAACTTAGCCTGTTGGAAGTACATGCCAATCATATTGTCAAACTGGCCTGCTGCTGTATCAAGAGTAATCCGCATTGGAATTATTACAGGGCACTCTTCTCCACGGTTAGGGTAGCCTTCTAGTTCTATACCCCGTAATGCTTGTCCAGTAAGTTGTTCTACATAACTATCTGAATATTGATTATGGTTTTTGTACCCAGCAGCAATTAACTGAGTGCTCTCTTTATCAATAAATTCAATAAGAAGAATACTTGCATCATTAGGTATGTCAGTTCTACCCATAAGGTTATAAAGTTTGTCCCCGTATCCCATGCTACGCATCCAGCCAGCAGAACGACGATATGCAAAAATGCAGTCAGTAGGAGTTAGGCGACCCGGAATAATGTCTGTGCTTGGGTAAGTTTCAAGAGGATGACGGACCTGCCAAGTAGGAAGTTGTTCTTTATAATCCCAACGAACAACTACAGGACTCATGCCATAAGCAATAAGGTGACGGCCTCGCTGCTTCATCTTCATAGGCACACGGTCTTCTTGCCACCATCCAGTGACAGTGCGTGAAGAATTCTGGGCATTACGGTCGGAAGCACGATTGCCCGGTTTGACTGAAGCAAAATGTACGGAAGGAATGACTGAAGTGATACGTCCAGCCATCTGATCTACGCCAGCGGCAAGAAGGTTAGGAGTAGAAGGCATCTGATTCTGTTCAAGATCAGGAAGAGGAATCTCCATAGTGCCGTTATAGATAGACTGAATCATTTTCATCTTGCTATGGATAGGCCCATAAAAATTGACACGCTGCTTATAGAGAGTAAGAATCTCGTCAGTAGTTTTCATGCAATCCCTCTCCGAACGTAACCCATCCATGAGGGACGGTTTAGTTGATATAAACCTTCCCTACGAGGAGTGTAGTGGTTCTCCACCGCTAATTTAGCAAACCATGTAGACATAATAAGGTCAGTAGTGTCGTAATCTGGGTATCGCGTGGCTTCATCAATAAGATTTTGACATCTTTGCCTAGAAGTCATGTCACCCCAAGGAATACGAATCATACCCTGACGAAACAAATCACCAATAGATTCAAGCCCATATTTAGGGTCTTGCTTGTTAATACTTGTGGTGTGTGGAACAAATGCTACCCCTGTCATCGCTGACCATTTTTGCACATGTGGCTGCGACAAGAGCCAACGCTGAGCAGCGTTGACCTCAACCACAACGTGCGTAATCGGGATACCAAGATCGTTTGACTGGAAGTACATTTCATGGATAAGCCCTGACCAATCAAAAGTATTAAGGTCCAACGATAGGAACTGTTCAGGGTTCATGCGCCGCTTGTGCAAGTCCACGATGTATCGGTTGCCTGACTCTGGGTCATAGATCCACCAAATAATACCCCACCATTCTGTAGGAGAAGGGTCAACAGTGATGTAGGACCAGCCGTTGCCGTTGAGTAGGTTCTCTGGTGGGTCAAGGAAGACACGTTGCCTGTCTAGGCAGCCCGGTGCTGGGTATCCTTCAGCGTCAATGCCACCTGTGATCCATGTTGGGTCAACTAGGCCACCAATAATGTCGCCATCTTCTTGCTGATACATGATGGCAAACGAGCGAGGGTTATTATGCTTGAGAGTTTCAAGATGTTTCCACGGCAAACGGTATGGATCTAGCAAACAACCTTTAGGCCAAGCCTGTACCGAATCATGATCTCCACTACAAATATCTTCATCATGGGACTTATACACCACATGCCTATACTTGACAGTCTCATCCATGTTTTTTTTATCAAGGCAATAACGGTACAAGTCATCGTGTTGAATCCGCTGACCCTGCAAAAGAAGAGTGCCACCCGGTTCAAGACGAGTCTCAGCCTCAGCGTCCCACCACTCCCTTAACTGTTCCTTTGATTCCGCAGTCTTTGTATTCTTGCGGTCAACAAGGTCATCCCAGAGAACAAAATCAAAACGACCACCAAGGAAACCTGAGTCTTGGCCCCAAGCCGAAACGGTCGGTTCTTTGTCGTCGAGTTGAACGCCATCCAATTGTCGGACCACAAGGGCTTCACCACGCCATAGGTCTGTGCGGCCTTCTGGTTTGAATCCGCCAAAGTCATCTTGGAGGCAGGCTTCTGCGTCAAACGAGATGCCGCGAGCAAGCGATTCACTATCGGCCCGGAGTGGTGCGTCACGTTCAAGGCTCCTCTTAATACGTCCCACATACATTCGAGCCTGACGCTCAGTACGGGAACCAATCTGGATACGGATAGTGCGATCCCTAGCAATAAGCCAGCAAGGAATATCATGAGTGAACAGGGTGGATTTGCCGGAACCCGGAGGCTCATTCATGACCACATACTCACGTTCATAGGTCTCTATAGAACGAAGAACCTCATACGCTGCTCGTTCCTGCCAAGGAAGAGACTTGCGCCCAAAGTAGCGGAGGCGAAAGAAAGTAAAATCATCTAACGCTTTCTGGGCTTCAAGGGATAGCGGTTGAGAAACAAGATTACCTGCCACCACACTGATACCTAGAACTGAAGCAGCCTCCAGTCCACCTGAAGAGGGGTCATTGCGTTCAAATCTATACGCTGTAGATGCAGAAAGTTTTGCCCTTTTAGCAGCAGCCTCAACAGCAATACCATCGTTACGAAGATTGAAATAGTTCTCCCAGCGGTCAAGATCAACTTTCCTCACGCAATGTCCTCTATAGGATCAATCTCAACAATGACAGGCTGTTGCCTGACAGGTTTAGCACCAGCAGCCATAATCGCTACCCAATCTGGTTTACTGGTATTGCCTTCCGCAGGAAACGAATTATTTTTCTCCACTACAACAGTTCTTCGTCCAGCAACACTACCGACAACACTGCTTCCGCTATCTCCGACACTGACTTGCCCGACAAGGCTGCCCGACGCGCCAAACACTTCTCTATCTCCTGATCCAACTCCACTATCATCATAACCAACCTCCCTAGCAAGAACAGAACGAACAAACTCAGACACAGATAGACCACCATCAGTAGCAGCACACTTCACTGCACCAATCAGATCCACATCCAGCACAACACTTAACTGCTTCTTGCTGGACCTATAATCATTCTTAGACATGTAGTGGAGCATAACATTACTTGTAGTGGAGCACAAGGATACTTGTAGTGGAGCCACATGGCTGTATGACAGGAATCGGACCAGAGCATATGTATACCCCCCCCTGGGGCGGCCTTCGGGCACACCCCCCGTCATAGTTTTGTGAGGGAACAGCCTGTCAAAGCATGAAAACAAGACGCAGAGAATAGAGACTAGGTGGGGGGCTTGGTTTGGTTCGGGAGTAGGTGAGGTGGGGGGAGGATTCTTTGGGCGTGTAGGGGCCTCTTGTGGGATGTCTTGCCGCTGTGGGTGAGGAGGGCTTGGGGGCTAATGGGACATATGTCTGATTACCGATATATGGGGGACGACACGCCGGAAAGATAGGGCTTGCATATAGGTGCCGATGAGAGTACTGTGGTCTTATGAGGTTGCACGACGGGTGCACCCATAAACAGGAGGTCCAAAATGTCCGTTTTCAAGAATGTTGTTTCCGCCGATAATTCACTCACGATGCTTGCCGCTTTGGGTAGCACGTTCGCCGAACACATGAACAACGACGCCGCCGGTCTAGTGGCATACCTAGCCCCTCAAGGTTTGGGTGCTAAGGGTCGCAAGACGGCAGAGGTTCAAGCCGCTTGGGATGACCTGAAAGCCTGCTACGGCACGTCACCTGCCGCCGCTAGTAAGTCAGTCCAAAGGCTCCTATTCATCGCCGCTATCGTTGCCTCTCGTCCTGCCGAGATGGACGATATCCGCGCCGCATGGATCATGAAAGTGCGGACCGTCGTCGGTCAGGGCATCAACGCGGAAGAGGTCGCACATATCACCGCTTCCGGATCTAAGACCGATCCCCTCACGCGACTAGAGAACTTCCGCAAGCCTGCCACTAATTCGGTCCCTAACAAGGAGACGGCAGACGAGAAGAAGGCCGCCGATAAGCCTGCCAAGGCCAAGGCTCCCAAGGCTGAACTGACCGATAAGGCTGCCGTGATGGAATGGGTGCGCGGCAACACCAACGCGAACGCGGTAGGATTCGCGGTCGACGTAATCAAAGAACTCATAGGGCGCAAGTTTACGGGAGCAGAACTAGAGACCTACGAGGCGACGCTAGTCACCATCACGAACGCGCTCATGGATAAAGTGGAGGCCGCCTAGCCCCTACCAAAAGAGAGTCCGGCCCTTCGGGGTCGGGCTTTTTTTTGTGCCAAAAATTTTCCAAACCCAAAATTCCTAACCCCTACTTCTTGTGACCGCTCCGTGTGGTCGCTTAGTTTGGTCGCTGGGCGTGGTCGTGTGGCTAGTGTGTGTGGTCGCTTGGTTTGGTCGCGTGGCTAGTTAATGGGACACATGTCTCATTGTGTATAGGGCTTGCATCTGTGGACGAACTATAGTAGTATTTACTTATCGGGTTAAGAAAAAGGAGAACACAATGCCACTCACACCAATCGCCACAATCGCAATATGCACAGACTGCTACGTCACAGCACACGACGGCTGGGACCCAGACTGGCTAGGTCCACTGCCTACGCCAGAACCTCTATCGCTGCTCCATCCTGACAATATTTTGGGTGATCCATTGGATGAGAACGGGGAAGAGGAATTTACTCGTTCTGCTCATTTTTCTAATTCGCCTTGTCGTACTTGTGGATCAACGCTCGCTGGGGATCGCTATGACATGGATGTATATAGCACTTGCATCTAATCACGAACTATAGTAGTATTTATCTTGTAAGTCGGGAAAACACAAACTAATCAGACACATGTCTTATTAACACAGGAGAACATCATGAGCGACAACAGCGCAAAAGAATACGCACAAGACCTAGCCGACACAGTATTTCAAGCATCAGAAACAGGTGACCCATACGAATTTGTTTCAGATGTCCTAGACCTGCGACGCACCTACTCCAGCAGTGGCGAATTGTTTAGTGTGTCGCTACTCGTAGCCTTCGGTGGCCCTAATGCTTGGCTCCATGTCCAAAGCAACGGCATCGAGGTAGAAGTATCTTGGTATTCAGATCCAGCGGTTAAGTGGGTCTATTGCCCTGACTTCGCTGACTCGATCCTTGAATTGTTTAATGATTGGGACATGGACGCTGCCCGTGGAGTGAGGCGATGAATGACTTGCGTCTGACCAAGCGTGGTGAAAGGCTACTAGGCAACACGCTAGCCCTAATCGGCATCAGTGTGCTCCTACTATTAATGGGTTTAGCAGGATGGATCGAGGGGCTATGAGTCAACCAACAGAACCAAAGATTAAATATTGTGACGCTTGCCGTAAAGAATTAGCAGATACATGGATTGCTGTAGATCCACGAGAAATGTATGTGTGCCGCTACTGCTATAAGGAAATGACAGGAGAAGATTACGATGGGTAAATTGAAAGATCAAATGATGGGCGATATTCCTGAAATTGAGCCGATTGAAGGCTCAGTAGTAATGGCGCATGGCAAAACAGGTACAGCGTTCCAACGCTGGCACTCAGATGGTGAATGGCATGGCACTAATGGTTTAACAGTGTCATGGCAGAACTTGCAAGAAAGTTACGGAATAACCCTCGTTTACTCACCATATGGGGAAAACCTATGAACCTGCCAGAAGAACGCATGTTTATAGTGGTATTCACATACGACCACATGAGTATCACCTCATGGGCATCCGCTATTAGTAAAAATCACGCTATTAACTGTTGCCTATCTACAGTCATGGCTGAGTGCGGCGAGTGGACTGCTAACTATCTTCATGTTGGTGCCGCAGAGACGAATATGTAACGGGACATATGTCTCATTAGAAAAGGAGAATCACATGTACATTTACCAAAGTTGGAGCAGCGAATCGGTATCCAAAACCGTCATGCTTGTAGCAGCACCATTAGACCAGCCATCATCTAACGGATGGTCAATCGGTATCACACTCACCAACCACTGTTCGGTATACCTTACTAAAGAAGAGGCATACCAATTAGCGTCATCGCTGGAGTTGGCTCTCTTGGAACTTAACGATGACGAGACCCCTATCCCTTATGTACTAGACGAGGTGAAGTAATGACTACTACCGAAGTTCTATACGCTGATGGTTCAATGGCAGAGTTTCGTGATGGAGGCGCATCGCACAGTGGGCCGCTAGCAATCACCCGTCTACGTCTTATTACCGCTAAGCAAGCCCTTGAAATCTATATTAAATATAATGGGGAAATGCAATTGACCCGTAATGGGGCACAGTTAGCGATCAGGAATGTTATCGAGCCACTAACTGGGCTGACCTATAAGCGTTCAATGAATGGTAAAAAGGCCGCGCTAGAGGACTGTATCTATCTCATTTGGGCTATCGAGAATGATGCCGTCGTCTATAACGACTGATTTACGCTTGCGCGCCTTGTCACACTCACGACATCGCCGCTTGCCATCCTTACCTACGATCAGGTTCACCCCGTCGTATGGATGTCCCTTGGGACATTCTGTACGGGATCTGCCGTAGTGCCTTTGACGGAGAATGTTCTCACTCGCTGTCACTGGCTCTAGGTGGGCTGGGTTGCAGCATCTCCTGTGTTTGCAGTCCGGCCCACCCAAACATCCTTCATCCTCTGTGTGACACTTGTGGTCAATCTGGTGTGCGTCTGGGATTGGTCCAACAAATGTTTCATAGGACCATCGGTGAACCATGACTGTTGGTTGTCCGGCGCTTGGTTTGAATTTGCCGTATCCGTCTTTGGTTCCGGCTTGTCCCATCCATAGCCAGCATCCGTTTGGTTGTGGTTTTGCTTGACGGTTGAATCTCGCTAGTTCTGATCTGTTTGCCATATTTGGAGGTTAGCCTGCTTGCTTCTGATAGTCCACTAATATAAGATGTAACTAACAACTAGGAGATATATGAGTAATGTAATTGATTTCACAACGGGAGAAATTATCCCTGAGCCAGAAGAGAATCTAGTAATGGACGCTCTTATGTCAGCAATCAACCTATTCGCCAAAACATACGGATCTAATGAGACAGATGTCCCATTAAAGATCGAACTACTGTACTAAGGAG
>Ga0209296_1000485_pt1 | contig 34565 bp, 4 predicted proteins | sample S_130206_EF_Meta_FD_187319 | JGI IMG/M metagenome (GOLD analysis project Ga0209296, IMG submission 187319) | Freshwater microbial communities from Lake Simoncouche, Canada to study carbon cycling - S_130206_EF_MetaG (SPAdes) (version 2) | ecosystem: Environmental > Aquatic > Freshwater > Lake ... | reverse complement strand
AAAGGTGGAATTTTGAGTAAGAGCCCGTCCACCAACAGTTACAAAATTTCCTGTAACTAAATCAGTTCCATCATTAGAAATAATTCCAAAAGCATTACCAATAGTTACACTAGCATCAGGGGTAAAAGCTACATCCAAGATACCATTAACATTATTCTTAGCCAAGCTAACTGCGCCTGTAACATTGACCTGATCAAAAAGGTTGAAAGCAACAGAACGAATATCAACCTTATAGGTACTTTGAACACTCAAGTTACCTTGAAGATTGAGCACACCGATTGAGTTAGTCAAGTTACCTGGGGACAGTTGACCTCTAGGAAGAACATTAACTGCGCCGAGGGTACCCTTAGTCCCACCGAGAAGACCGTTACCAGAAACATTAGTGACAGTTGCAGCATTGATTTTAGCATTTTCGAAGAAGAAATTGCCATTCTCAATGGTCGTGAGAAGGCCAGCGGTATTTGCAGAACTATCTGTGTTAAGGATTACGGAACCAGTACCCTGTTTGCGAAGGGTGGTTGTCGTGGGGATATTAATTACATTGCCTGTGGGAAAATTATTAAGCTGAAGAATAACTTCACCATTAAATATGACATTCCCGCCACCTGTTCCCGCACCTAAGATGCTATTAACTGATATATAGCTAGGCGGATTTGTCGAAGAAGGATAAGGAGCAAGTTGACTATCATCAACGTAATGTTGAATTTGTGTCTTCCCATTAATAGTAAGAGAAAAAGCATTATTATTAATCTGGCCAATCGTGGTACCAACCTGGCTATTTGTAGTAACCACAGTATTTGCGACAAGCGAGGTTATACCAGGGCCAAAGTCAAGAATCTTAGCATTAGAAATATTAAACAATCCACCAATCCTACGCTCTGAGGGGCCGTTTAAATTAAAATTAACGCTTACATTAAAAATATCATTTGGGTTATTTCCAAGCTGAACGAAACCCATATTATTAATACTATTTGAACCAGATATAGTGTTAATATTTCCCGTAATAGAGACATTATTTACATCTTTAGAAACCTGAAAATTATTGGTAACCGTAAGATTACCCTGAACACCAACAGTACCAGTAACTCTAATAATCTGCGAGTTTCCTCCATTAGCTATTACGCCAAATAACATATTATACCCTGAAACGTTACCAAAGAATGTTACATCATTAGCAGAATAAACATTGAGAGATTCCCTGTTTAATCCTGTGTAAGAACGAAATGATATATTCCCAGTAACAAGAGGTTGAGGAGATCCACTACCACCAGCATTTAATTGAAAACTATGAGAATTATTAACAACATCGCCTAAGAAAATAGAACCAGTAGAAGAAGGAAAGACATTTTGACCTAATCCTGAAACATATCCAAATAATGCTAAGATATTATTTTGAAGAGTTACACCAATAGTTGGAGGGGTATTAACAATATTTAACAAAGTACTATACCCAGGATTTAAATAAGATATAGCGAAAGCATTAGAACTTAAATACGTATTTAAAAAAGAATTATTCGTTAAATTAACATCATCAAAAATAATATTAGTGTTGTTTGTATATAATCTTGAACCTACATTAGTCGAGCCTGCAATAAGGGATGTATCAACGCCACCATTAAATATAACCAAATCAAAAGGCAATGCAGTCGGAGTCGGCAAATCTAATCCAGTAGTAGAACCATTAACACCAAAAGTAACATTACCTCGATTTAAAAATACCGTAGGACTAGTATCCATTATAATAAAGATACGCTGATCATTAGTGATGGCTGCTGTGACTGCAGCAGAAATACTCTCACCAAATATAATGTCATAATCATTGTTAAAAGTGTTTATCTTATTAACCAAGACGGGCCCATTAAAAAGAATATCATTTATTGAATTACGAATTGAAATAACACCAAATACTTCACTCGTATTAGTGTCATTACTCAACATTCCAACTTGAGAAATAGTTGTGCCTGCTGAATTAATAATATCTAAGGAACCATCCTTACCACGCAATTGAGTAATTGAAATAGAAGAACCAACTTGCTGGCCTGCATCTAAAGCAAGATTAAAACCATTGGTCAAAACTCTGCCTAAAGTGATTTTCGCAGAAGCAGTCGCAGATCCGAAAGTGGTTCTAATAACAGAATTGCTTGTTAAAGTGATACCAAGGGCCACAGCTGGGTTTACAGCTCCATTAACAATAGTTGAAATAAGAATAGAAGCTGATAAAGATTGAACTGTACCGCTAATAGAAACAGGAGAATTAGACGCGATAGTTAAACCACCACTAAATGTTAAAGTATCTAAAGAATCACCTAATACAATCCCACCAGTATTTGAAAGAGTTGTGGATTGCGTTATGGTAGTGTTAGAACCAAGAAACTTAATTCCATAACCCCCAGTACTACCGGTGATAGCAACCGCAAATAAATTTTCTTCAAAAGTAATATTTGAACCAGTATTAACAGTTCCGATATTAATGATCGGAGTAAGAATAGAACCAACTGCACCTTTAAAAGTAATACCGCCAGTATTATTTGTTATAGTTATAAATTGAGCATCAACTAATTGGCTAAAAAGCGAAACTCCTGAATTAATAATCGTCAAACGATCAATATCATTTCCAACAGAACCATTAACAATAATATTTCCTAAAACATTAAATATAATTGTACTTGCGGCACCACCTAAAGTCCCATTAAGGTTCTGGGTGTTGATACTAGAATTAGAGCCATCCCCTAAAGTTAAGGAAACACCATTACCTAAAAAAGCATCACCTTGCAAAAGTATTTCACCAGAACCTGTGCTTGCAAGCGTAATATTTCCAATATCATAAGTAATATTACCGTTAATAATTAAAGAACCCGAACCTTGAAAAAACGATTTTAGTATTCCACTTGATGAAACACCTGGTCCAGACTCACTATGTAGAAAAGTATAACCCGCAACCACTACATTTGGTAAAGAATTTCTAGGTGGTATAGGCTGAGTTACTATGTTTTGATTAATACCAATAATATTAAGTGTATCGATATCTGTGGTAGGAGTTAAAGTAGGCCCACCATTGAAAGAAAAATAAACATTTTTAATGTTAGGGTTATTAACAGTTTGCAAATTCAAGTTAATTAAATTTAAAGTATCACTACCACCTTTTTGTTCAACTTTTAAACCAATAAAAGCGCCATCATCTACAACAGTCGCATCACCAATTAAAATATCAATTGAATTGTTGACTACCTTGGAACCATAAGCAAAACCAGTAAGGTCATAAATAGGATCATTGATTTTTAAATTTGCTACGCCACTAATAAAAGATATTTCTGCAGTAACATTACTTGAGCCATTATCACCAAGAACATTAAGAACATTATTAGCATCGACATACACAGTAGTTCCGCCTGCATAACCTTTAAAAACAATATCAACATCATTGCCATCGCCTGCGAGATAATCGATTACGAACTCGCCCCCGGAAGCAAAGAAGGTATCTCCTTGATTAAGAATTGAATAGGTATTAGAACTTACATTAGTTAAACCATTAAACTTGCCAGTAACAGCTAAAGCAAAAGTATTATTAACAATCCTAAACCGAGTATCGGTTTTTAATAAATCAGTTCTAACTAGCGGGTACAATATAGGGGTATTAACAAGCGTTATACCTTTATTTGTTATTATTTGGTCTTGATTAACATTGGGGACATTTCCCAATAAATCCGGGTAAAACACGGAACTTCCAATAGGATTAGTATCTTGCAGAATAAGGGGCCCATTAAAAGTAAGAACCCCAACGCCAGCTCTTAGTGCATTAGTAGGTGATAATGTTGGTGGTAAATTACCTGGGGCTAGAATGCCATTTATAGTAATTACCCCATCAATGTTACTCAACAAACCAATACCAGAAACAGTTGAATTTTTACTGAAAACAGCACCACCTGTAAAGTTTAAATTGTCTGATGAATTATCTCCTAAAATAATTGTTCCCGTATTATTAAAAATGCATACAGAGGTTGGCAATATAGGCAAACGCGTACCAAATGTATTATTAATACCTAAAATTTGAACCCCATACCTTCCAACAGATGCTGTAATAAGAGTTGGGTCAGAATCAACACCAATATTACTTTCAAAAACATATTGGCCTGCTCCATTATTCGAATCACCACCCTTTTCTTGAAGGGTAAGAACTTTAACTTTAATATCTGATTTTGCAGTTAAACCTTTGCAATCATTAATAATTAAAGTGCGTGAAGTCCCGATTACTGATTGTAAAGTGATAATGCCATTATCGGTATTCGTACCAGTCCCAGCCCAAAGCGTAAGATCAGATTCAAGGTTGATAATACCAGGCAAAGTAATATCACCATTTTGTGCTTGAATTGTGAAAGTTTGTACCGCAGCACCAGCTTCAACAGTAATATCACCAGGAATGTTAATAAACCCTGCGGTGGTGATATCCATATATAGGCTAGTAGGACCATTATTTTTTGATGCATCAAAATTCCCGTTTAATGAGGTAATTGTCCCCGGGTTAATAGCAGGATTATCGACTGTACCTAAAATTAAGCTCCCATTATTTGCAATTATAATATCATTTCCAATTGTTGCATTTGTTCCAGCGATAGTAAGTGCATAAAAACCACCATTGCTATTAGCTTTAAAATTACCAGCTACATTTAAACTTAAACCAGGAAAAGCATTAGTTATAGCATCACGATTAATAAAAAACTTTGCTCCTCCAATGCCTGATTGCCCCAAATTTAATATGTCAAAACTATCATTTGTGTTAAGAACAGCACCTGTGGTAGTAACATTGCGATTAAAAGAAAACTCCGAGGCTTTATTTGCCGTGGTGCTATTCATTGAAATTCTTGATGCTGTTACATCCGATTGCGCTGTAAAATTAGTAGCGTTATCAACTTTAAAAACTCCTGTCCCAATAGCGACTTTTCCTGCAATGTTAATATCTCCTGCAGTCCGCATAGTCAAATTGCCGCTACCTATAAAAGACTTCCCTGTAGTTGTGGTTGCAGTAATCGGGATAACATCGGTAACCGCTAAATTTTGAATTGTAAGATTAGTATTTTGATTTATTTGATTTTTAATTGTGATTGCGGTGGATGCTTGTAAAGAAGTACTGGCTTGTACGTTAGGGCTAACGTTAAATGTCATAGGGCCTACATTATCAATATTTAAATTCGCACCAGAAGCTTGAATTAGTGTAACTCCACCAGGAACAGGATCTTTAGTTTGAGTAAAGGTACCAAAATTTAAAATGTCAAAAAAGCCTGGAGAGAAAACTTTATTTGGTGTTAGTGGCAAGAGTTTAGAAGAGATAATGGTTTGACTGCAATCATACGAAAAACTATTAATTCCATTGCCACCATCAAACGATAATGTCATACCGTTACCAGAAGGATTCACGGTAAAATCTAATCCATTTTGGATGTCAACTTTATCGTTAAAGTCACCTAACTTTATATTAAAGAATGAAAAATTAGCTGCGGCTTTACTAGCTAAATCTAATGTATATTGCGTACCACCAGTTACTGCAACGCCAAATACAACTGGCCCTCCCACAGCCCCAATGGAAAGGCCTGAAGGGTCTATTACTGTAAGAGTATTCCCAGTATAAGTTATTTGTAAATCAGAAGCACTAGTCCCTGCAGAAATAATAAGCGTTGTTCCGCCACCTTGACCAATAACGGAGGCAGGATTAACCCGGCTTTCAAGTGGCTCGATACTAGGGCTATAAGAATGCTTTAATTTATTTTTTTTCGAAGAACCAAACAACGACTTTGCCAATTTCCGCATCCATGAAGGCTTCATCATATATCTCCTGAATCCATACGGCTGCAGGGCCCCGTGTTTAACACGATAAACCCAACCTGTCTTCCTGACAGTCCATGCCTTAATGATTAATTCGACTATGCGGATTATCTTCCCCAAGCAATACAATACCTCAATCCAACAAATTTATAGGGTAGGTATGAAAAGGAAGAATAATCAGAAGAAGTGTTAAAATTGGTACAGCCACCCTATTTTTCATAGGATGGCTGCGATTTTGTAAAGATTACTTAAAGTATGGTGGTGTTAGCAAAAACACCCAAGGTTACATTAGGGTTCAGCACAAATAATGAGTCAACCAGAGCAAAATTGGTGTTATAAAGATTTACTTGTGGCCCACCACCAGGGCCTGCTGCAGCCATCAGGTAATTTGGGGTAGTTCCAGCCAAAGTACTTGATGAGATACCAACTCTCACTCCACCTGTAAAGTTACCAAAAGGATTTAAATAATGAATCCCGCCAGAAGATGCACCAAAAGCAACTGCTACGGTAGCTTTGGTGCCTGGGCCAGTACCTACAAAAATGTCATCAAAGGTAGAATTGGTAAAACTACCCCCAGCTACATAAATGCCACCGGTAAAGAGGGTATCGAAGGCAAAGAAGTTTTGAATCACAACTTGGTTAAATTGGCCAGGTGCAGTTTGCTGCAATTGGAATACCGTAACATTAGGGCCACCACCAAAACCTGCCCCCGTTACGATTTCATCAATTCCATCACCAGTACGATCCGCTGCAGCTACAGTAACACCGCCAGTAAACTGGGGAGCGTAGGCAAAGAAGTTAACCAGTACGGTGCTTTGATTGATTGCAAAAGCTTGAGCGCCTGCAAAAGCGGTAATTCTAGGGCCACCACCAGGGCCAGCGCCTACGATAATGTCATCATAGACCAAGCCAGTTGTAGGGTTTAAATCACCATTCAAATTTCCACAAGCAATGTAAAGCCCACCAGTAAAGTTGGACTCAAAAGCAAAGAAGCTAGCAACCTGCATTGGGGTACCAGTACGAAGATCCCAAACCTTGATGTGAGGGCCACCACCTATACCAGTAGCGGTTACAAGATCAGAAAATCCATCGCCATTGATATCACCCATTGCAATACGAACGCCACCCGTGAAATTCTGATCATAAGCAAAGAATGATTTAGTATGACCATCAGAATAATTTACAGTTACTAAAGGGCCACCACCTGCATCAGCAGCGGTGGCAAAGGTTTGTTTAACGCCCGGGACAACAACTACAGCGGGGGAAACTACGCTGGTAACCGTAAGGGTTACATCGTTGCCAGTGCCACCAATGTAGGAAATTTGGAAGGTATAATTTCCAACGGTATATAAACTACCCTGGGGTTGGCTAAGGAACGTGCCGTTAATTAAATCGGTACCATCATTTTTAATGATGGTAAAACTATTACCCACACTTAAAACTTGTGTTGAAGGTAAACTGACTGAAACAGAAAGCACAGAGTTATTAAGTAAAATAGATCCATTAACAATAAGGGAATCATTAGTACCACTAGGAATGGTAACAATACCAATACCAAGAGTCGTCAATGAATTGAGGGAAAGATTATTAGTGGTTAAAGCACCTACAGTATCACCAGGAAGAATTGACCCAGCAAGGCCAAATACTTTACCGACACTACCTGCCCCTGAAACCGAGCCACCAGAAACGGTAAGGTTGTCCATGCTTGAAAAATTATCTGCAAAAATAACATTACCTTGGTTGATAACCATGGTACCTAGGAATGAACTACCAGTATTAGAAACAAGCCTGAGGCCGCCGGGACCATTTTTGACAAGACGCTCGCTGGCTTGAACATTAACATTCCCATTAAAAATACTTGCCGCACCGGTATCAATGGTAAGAACACCAACATTATTACCATTGATGGTTAAAGGGCTCTCCAAGGAAATACCACCTAAAGAACCGGTGACAATACTGCCTTGAGCCAAGACCCCAGCAACACCTGATTCAATAATACCATTGGTAAAGACAAAAGAGGCAGCGTTATTATTTCCCAAAGTAATAAGACCGGTATTTGAAAAAGTACCAGTACCTCCAATTTGGTTATTTAGACCAAGAAGAGTAAGGGCATAAGAATCAGAAACCGCAATAGAGGTCAAACTTCCTGACAAAGTTAGATTATTACTGAAAAGAATAGAGTTTTTGCTGTCATTTACTGTAAAAGAAGCTGCATTTAGGGTGGAAGTAAAAGTAACTCCTGCACCAGATGTAACAACAATATTATTTAAGGGGCTATTCAAACCGACAGCTTTAGAAAAAACAAAAGAGCCTTGGTTATTGCCCAATGAACCACCTTGCAAAGTGAGGTTTTGGGGAGTTGTAGGTGAGCTACTATTGACAGTATTTTCAAAAGAAACAACACCGGTAGAAGTAGTGATAGCAACAGAGGAATACAGTAAAACAGGATTTTTTACAGTAATATTCCCTGAAGTTGCACTAGTGATAACTGTAGAAAGGTTAGAAAAAATATAAATATTACCACCACCAGAACCACCGAGAGTGATTGAGCCAGACTCTGCAGAAAGATTAGCTCCGGGGTTTAAAAATAAGAAGGCTGAATTATTAATATTAATCTGGGCAACACCAAAACAATTAACAGGCTGGTTTATAGTTAAATTACTTAAAGTCCCAGAAGTAGTGATGTTAAGGCCTGCACTTTGGCTATAACTTTGTGAACCATTAAAGATTACTTGGTTACTTGCTTGCGAAATAGTAAGGGAATTAGCAACAATACTATTTGAAGCAGTAAACTTATTGACGTTATTGACCAAAATAGCACCAACAGGGGTGGTAGAACCGACTTTTCCAACCAAGGACATATCACCGATTCCAGCTACGAAAGTAATAGGATAAAGGCCATCCAAAGAAGAAGAAAAAGTTATATTTCCACCTTGGCCCAAAGCACCGGAAACATTAGTGGATATAAAAGCGCCTTGATTAAGGGTAATAGCAGATGCAAAAGAAATAGAATCAGAAGAAGTGGTCATTAAAAATTGGGGAACGACTCCCCCAGAAGCACCCGCATTAGTACCCAAAGTTACCAGGCCAGAACCGGACTGAGTGAAACTTCCTTCTAAAGACAACCCACCATAAATTTGAAGGGAACCTGAATTGTTAATTATAACAGTGCCATTATTACTGGTGTTTACCGTAGAAGCAACTGCCGTGTTAGGACCAAGGGTAACGGTGCCAAAGGAATCGTAAGTCGTAATATTCAAACCATCAATATAATTAAGATTAATAATGCCGTTGCTAAAAAAAGCTCCCTGAGTATTGGATGTGATGGATTTTGCAAAAACATTAGACATAGTAAAAGCGGAAGGGTAGGCGTTAGAACTGAAGGTTCCAACATTTATAGACCCAAGAGGTAGATTAATATTTCCTGCGTTGCCAAAAGAGATACTACCAGTAGTATCAAGAGTAAGATTTTGGCCAGAGGAACTAACGCCCTGGATAGTCTTTAAGTAAGTAATGCCTGAGGTAGTCTTTGAAAAAGTTATACCTGAAGTAATATCGCCAAGGCCGGTATTGATTGCAGTGGAAGATTGCAGAATGACATTAGAAGCAAGCTGAACAGCGCCACCTTCGGTAGAAATGGCATTACCATTGAGAAGCAGATTACCCGTAGTTCCAGCTTCTAAATAAACAGAACCCGAACCAATATCAATAAAAGAGCCTTGGCTCATAAGAATATCGCTAGATTGAAAGCCATCAGCAACTAAGCGAACCGAACCCGTTCCTGAAGAAGAAATTGAACCTGAAGTGCCAAAATTAAGAATTTCAAGATTAAGATTTGGGATGATAGAACTAACAGAATCATTAGTAAAAACCCCAGCACCTTTAAGGACAATAGCCCCATCAACTTGAAGAGAATCGATACCGAAAGAAGCCCCTCCCTGAGTGGAAGAAGTAGTAATTTCAATTCCAAAATCAGGAGAAGAATTATCACCAAGAACATTACCATCCATGCTACCAAGGATAAAAGTATCATTTCCCTGTGAACCTGAAAAAAGCATTTTACTGAAACCAGCAAGGTTTTTAGTATCGACTTGAACGGCACCACTACCATTAGTAAAAGTATCAACAAAGATATTAGGAGTAACGCTTGTAAAAGTAGTTGAAAAACCAGGAGAAGCAGTAAAATTCAAGATTTTTTGTTGATCAAGAGTACCAGTCGACTGAAAAGATTGAAAAGAAGCATTTTCATTAAGATTAGAATTTGATTGTAATAACAAAACACCAGTGAGGGTATCAAAGCTTACAGAAACCGTGCCTAGAACACTAGCAACTTGAACCGGAGGTGCACTAGTAGCACCGCTCGAATTAGTAACAACAGCAAAAAGCTGCCCTGCAGAAGGTTGAACAGAAAAAGATACCGTTAGCTGAGTGGAAGTGGAAGAGGCAGGTATAACATTACCTACACCGCTACTTAACATGACCGTACTACTAGGTTCAAAACCACTTCCGTTAATTATTAAAGTAGGGGAACTATTTGTCAAGCTGGCGGTGCTAGGTGTAACCATGGGGGCTGGATTAACCCTTTGCTCAAGGGAAACCAACGCCAGGGAAGCATAATTATTTTTATTCTTTGCCTTGGATTTGTTCCAACTATTACGGTTTAAACCAAAACAAGAATTAAACATAGCCATCTCCTTTAATCCTTTCAAGCCTTGAAAGGTGTTTCCTTGTACCCTTTTAGTTTCACCCCCAGCCAAGAGGTGCAAACTTAATGTTTCATACAGATAGGTACTCACTATGTATGTAAACCCTAAAAGGCCTTAGAGCAAAGAAAGCACTAACTAAGAACGGGGAATTTAAAATATTGTTCCCATGCATCCAACAAAGATAAAACCGCTTTCGCCATTGCCAAAGTCAGCAAGAATGAAAAAAAAGAAAAGACCCGGATAAGCCTAAAGCATATCGGGGTCTTTTTTAAAAATAATTGAAATAGATTAAAGTGTGGTGTTGAGATATAGTCCGCCATTAAACAGCGGATTAATAGCAAAGAAGGAATCAATGGTAGCCAAGGAGTTATTGAAGATATTAACCTGAGGGCCACCACCAGGGCCTGCTGCAACTGCAAAAACTTCTTGCCCAAGTGAATTTAAAGCAACTCCAACCCTAGCACCCCCGATAAAACCGGGCACGAAAGGCATTGCGGTTGGCCTAGCCCCTGTTGAAAAGAATGCAGCAACCTGAGATGGCGTACCAAAACCCGTACCTGCAATAATATCCGCAGTGGCATCAGAATCTACATAACCAGCAGCAACAAAAATACCCGTGGTGATATTAGTCGCAAAGGCAAAGAAATTATCAATCATTTGGCCCGCAGCATTAAAGGATCTAACATTAGGTCCACCGCCTACCCCAGCACCTGTAATTACTTCATCACCTGGGTTTAGGTCTCTATTCCCTGCTGCAACAGTAACGCCACCCGTGAAATTCAAATCATAAGCAAAGAAATCCATCAAAGGGGCAACGGCATTGATGAAATAACTAGAATTTCCACTAAAAACTTTAACCCTGGGGCCCCCACTGGAACCGGCGCCCACAATAATATCTGCAAGACCATCATTATTGATATCGCCGGTAGAAATATAAACCCCGCCCATAAAGGTTGGTTCGAATGCAAAGAAACTAGCAATTTCAACTGGCTGACCACCCTGGAGGTTAAAGACTTTAATATGAGGTCCGCCACCAATACCAGTGCCTGTAATCAATTCATCGATACCATCGCCATTGATATCACCCAAGGCAACCCGTACGCCACCTGTATAGGCTGAACTGTAAGCAAAGAAGGAAAGATTCGTTCCATTGTTGTAATTAATTTGAACAACTGAGCCACCACCGTAATCAACCCCAACGGCTTGTGTAGGAAGAAGGGTTCCAGGAGGGGCGGTATAAGGACTAACAGCGGTTACGGTAAGAACAATATCATTACCATCCCCACCGCGGTAATTAATGCTGAAAGAGGTGGTAGAACCATTAGCGGTAAGAGAAAAAGTACCGCCTTGAAGTAAAGGTGCGCCATTAAAGGTAAAATTCCCAAGTGAGCCCGAACCTGTACCAATATTTAAAAGGGTGAGCTGGTTTCCAACTTGCAAATTAGCATTAAGAATAAAGGCTAAATTTGCACTGTTTATATTAACAAACCCGCCACTAATAATATTGGTCTGGCCATAGGTCCCTTGGGATGAGCCATTAATGGTGGTCAGATAAGTATTGGTGGATGCAAAGTTTAGTTGATTTCCAACAGTTAATCTACCCAATGGAACACCAGGGTTGATGGTACCTCCGATGGTGGGTAAGGAAATCGTAACGGAAGGTATAGAAGTATACCCTGAACCCGAATTAGTAATGGTAAAACCAACAATCTGACCAGCAGACGCCCCAGTGCCCAATAATGCAGTGGCAGTAGCGCGGGTGCCACCAGAAGAAGGAGCAGCAATAGTTACTGTTGGAGCAGAAGCATATCCAAAACCAGAATTTGTTACACTAATCGACATAACTTTACCGACATTTAAACCTGTACCCAAAACAGCAATGCCTGATGCGATGGTTGAAGATTGAACATTAAGAACTCTGCCGGCACCGGTAAGTGTGCCGCCATTTAAAATCACGGAGGCTTTGCTGTAATCTGCGCTAACCTGTAATACTGAAGGAACAAGAACGGTATTTACCAGACTACTGTTCAAAACAAAATTGCCTGTAAATGATGGCGAATTACCAGAAAGAACAAGGGTACCCCCATTATTAAGAGTAACTTGAGAATTTCCCCCTGTAACTGTAGAACCAAACGTGTTACTGGGGCTATTTAGAAAAAGTTCCAGAGAGTTTGAAATATTTAGCGGCCTCTGTACATTCAATGAACCGCTCACAATAATAGTTCCACTAGCATCAACAGATCCAGCATTACTAAAGTAGGCAGACCCATTAAAATTAGTAGTACTAGCTAGAGTTACTTTGCCACCGTTAATAAAATTGGCATTTGAACCAACGGTAGTATTACCGTTAAAAACAATGTCATAAATATTAGAAGTAGTAGTTATGGTGTTCGAAATATTAGTAACACCATTAAAAACAACCCTGCCATTGGCATTGGTGATAAGAATATTGCTGCTATTGATTCTTTGCCCTGATGAACTATTAAACTGAACAGCAATCAAATCAAGGGAATTAGTAAATCCAGCATTAACAATTTCAATAGTAGAAAGTGGATTTATAAGTCCAACATTACCAAGAAAAAGAACTCTACCAGTTGCTGCGAGAGATATACCACCTAAGCCATTAACATCATTTTCAAAAATGATATCGGCTTTGATTACAGGGTTAGTACTAGTGTTATTTCTTGCGTTAAACAAAGGTTTCCCAGAAAAAGAAACTGGCCCTCTAAAGCTTATTCCACCCAAAGTGGTTGTAATATCTCCTGAAATAAAGGAAGATCCTGATCCAGTTTGAGTAAAAATTCCAGTGATTACAAAATCAGCATTATTAGTGGTGATAAGCGAACCTGAATTTTGAATGACAACATTTCCACCTGAAGTAATACTGTTTTGTAGTACTACTAATCCAGAAGTATTGATTGTTTGAAGGGTTACAGACCCAGCGGAGTTTAAATTACCAGAAAAAGTAACAGAACCATTGGCACCATTTACAACTAAAGATTTAGCTATCACATTTCCAATAATTCCGAAATTATTTGGGTTATTTACTTGGATATTACCCATGGGATTAATTCCGAGCGTTCCCTTAAGAAGAACATCGCCACTTTGCAAACCCTGGCCTGAAACACCTGCTATAACGGTCAAGTTATTATTAGACTTCGAATTCACAGTATTATTAAAAGTGATTGCGCCTGAAGCAGCACCATTGATAGAAGAATTAACCGTGAAATTGGCTTGAACATTGACAAAAGTATTAAAGAAGACATCACCACCCGCAGAATTCAAACTGATATCAGGAATAGGAATTACCGCAGTATTACCAATATTCACAACGCCTGTACCTGATTGAGTAAAATTACCTCTGGTATTAATGTTTCCGATTAAGTTAAGCGCGCCACCATTATTAATGGTTACCGAACTGGATTCCTGGGCCAAAACAGCCGTAGCATTGGCTCCTATACCAGAAGTTGAGGTAAAGTTAATGGTAGGAATTAAAGTATATCCAGTACCACCGTTAGTAATTACCACCGCATTAACTAAACCTTTAGCGGAAATTATACCACCGGAACCGGTGCCACCATAACCACTTACAATCACCTGTAAATTATTAGTTAAATCAGTAAACCCGCCTCCGCTGGAGAGCATGGAAATAGTTAAAATACCACCATTTGAATCAACACTAGTAATTTGAGCGATCGCAGAACCAATAATATTGCCCATATCTAACTGAACAATTTGAACAATTTGATCTTTTGCGTAACCTAACCCAGGTAATTGAACAGCCAGCGTGCCATCGGAATTATTTCCCAAGGTAATACCAAGGGAGGAAGTAGCGGTGGCGCCTGCTCCACCACCATTTGGTATGATGCTTACAGTTGGCGCGGTTAGATAATTACTGCCTCCGGAATTAACAATTACCGAACCAACTGCCCCGCTAAAATATTCCCTAGTGGTGACGGTACCCAAAGTAATTGCTGAGCTATTATTAATATTAGAAAGATTCAAACCAAATACAGCACCATTAGCAAGAGTACTACCAGTATAAATCTGAGGTGCAGACAAATTAATACTATTAGAAGCCGAAATACTAAGAGAAGCAGCATTAATTCCTAAACATGCAGAACCTGAAGATGCAGAAGTTACAATATTAGAAGAAGCATCTATAGCACCCAAAGGATTTGTAACCCCAATGGTACCATTAAAGGAAAGATTACCCCCTGCAACCATGGTGATGCTAGGAAGCAAGGAGAGGGACCCCCCTTCAACAGGGCCAAGTGTAATATCGGAAATTATTTGAGAGCTGGTATCTAAAGATAAATTTTGATTTAAAGTCATCGAACTTGTAAAAGTGATATCCCCAGAAAATCCAGCATCAATGGTAATGGTTTCACTTTTGCCAAGATTACCTATAATTACTTGGCCAGTGCCGGTAAGAAAGTTTGCAATAGCACTTGCGCCAATCCCAGATCCACCAGTAAAAGAAATAGTTGGAGCACTAGTATAACTACTACCAAGAGAAGTTAAATTAACTGCGTTAACAAAACCAGTTGCATTTAAAGTAGCCCCAGTTCCAATATCCTTTGCAGAGATAACCCTAAGCCCGGTTAAACCATTAGGGCTACTACCAATACTGTATTTACCACCATCAAGGAGTGTCAAGCCAGTAATAGCCCCCGTAGCTGTCACCGAAGTTACAGTTGCAGTTGCTAAGTAAGTACCATCAGGTCCAACAGTACCAGTAAGAGGGATAAGTGAAACAATATTATCATTACCATTAATGCCAGGTTGGTCAGTATAACCGGCGCCCCCCAAATTTGGAAAAAGGCTAACATTAGGGGTTACAGAATATCCACTCCCCGGATTAGTGATCGTTAAAGCTGTAACAATCCCATTGGAAATGGTTGCAACTGCAGTTGCCTGAATACCACCTAGTAATGTTGGGGGATCAATTGTGACAATTGGTGCAACAGTATAACCAGAACCCTTATTGGTTAAGTTTAAACTTGGAACATTAGCAACAAGTGTCGAATTTGCGGTAGCTACGATTGTAACACCGACCACATTAGGCTGAATAGGACCACTACCACCGCCCGACAAAGTAATCGTAGGGGCAGTCGTATAGCCAGAACCACCATTGGTAATATTAATGGCTGTGACTACACCAGCACCATTAATAGTTGCGGTTGCAGTTGCCTGAGTTCCACCCGAAGAAGGTGCAGAAATTACAACTGTAGGTGCTGAAGTATAGCCAGCACCACCAGAAATTATGTTAATAGAATTCAAAGTAAAAGGCGACAAGTTGGCAGTGGCAGTGGCCGCTAAAGTAGGAACAATAGCGGATCCAACAGCCAAAAAGCTTTGAGCGATGGCACCGGAACCACCACCGTTGGCAACGGTAACACTTGGATAAGTAGTATAGCCTGTTCCGCCGTTAACAAGGATGATGCCAGTTAACAAAGGCCCTTGGGTAAAACTTCCCCCTACTACAATATCATCATTAATAAATAAATTACCAGCATTGCTAATACTTACGCCAGCAGAACTTGAACCAGTTCCATTTATTTTCCCTAAGCGAATATTAGAAGCACTACTTAAAGTTACCAAGTTTAAACCTGAGCCTAAATAGACCTGATCGTTGGTCATAATAACATCACCCTGAACCGTTGCAGTAATCGAACCAACTTTTAAGGTGTTAATAAAAGTAAGAGAAGCAGGATTATTGGTAGTAGTGGAAATTGCACCGACAGTAGAAGTAGCCCCAACGGCGCCTTTAAATAACAAGGGCCCTGTAGAATTCACTGTCAATCCAAGTGGGCCATTCAAAGTTTCGTTGAAAGTGACACCTTGGCTACCGCCAGTTTTAAGAGTTAAATTACTATTAAGATTAACCGGGCTGATGAAAGAGATTCCTGCATCTGAAGTAATAGTTACATCAGCATTGCCACCGATGTTCACAATGGGGGTAACGCTTGAAGTAGTGCCAGGTACTTCGGTAAATAACCCATTGGTAATATTGGCATTAATGTTTAAGGCGCCATCATGTGCTAGATTAAGCGCAGCATTAAGCGCAGCATTAGGCGTAGTTTTAGAATCCATGGTAATAGCGCCATTTAGGGTGATATCGCCGGCGGCGCCTACATCCACTAAAGTTGCACTGCGTTTAGTAGCAATAAGATCCAATCCAGTAATAGTAGTATAATTTTGGGTACCACTAAAAAGAATATTACCGTTCACCCCCCCCCCAGTATTGAAGGAAGCTGCGTTTACAGAAACCACATTTGCCTTAGTATTAGTAGCATCATTAAGAACTGTACCAACATTAAGACCTGTAAGAGACTGGGTGGTGATATTTCCAAGTGTGGTTGTGGCCCCAATATTGCCTTGGAAATTCAAACTTCCTGTTGAATTAACGTCAAGGTCAAATGTTCCATCAAGGGTGCTTGCAAAAGTAACATCTGCCTTATTGATCCCTGTGGAAATATTGGTCGCCCCGGTAAGGATAGTCGCTGAATTTAAATTAATCGCACCACCATTGGTTTTAAAGGCATTCCCGCGAATGTTGATTGCCTGCCCAGCAATCAGGTTGATAGAGCCTGAAGAAGTGGTATTGGTACTTAAAGTTTCCAGATTATAAAGTGCATTACTTGCGATACCATTGATATTAATATTACTTGTTCCGCCCCGGTTTGCAACAAGCAGAATATTCCCATATTCGGCATTAATTTGACCCGCAGCATTAATGGTTATTTGGTCCAGATTTTGCGTTGGGGTGGAATTTGAGGTAGTAAAACTTCCTGTTCCAGTTACCCTAATTCCACCGTTTATGGTAAGGGTATCCTGATTATTGGCACCTGAGATTGAGGCAGCATCGATAGTAACGCCAAAAGATGCAGCAGTAGTCAAAGGGTTGGATGCTGAGTTAAAATCACCAAAGGTATAACGATCCTGACCAACATTACCAACCATCTTCAGGCCCAAAATGGCATTACTTTGAGTTCCAATCGTGGCAATTTGGACATCAGAACCGCTTGTAGGAATAATCAGGGCACCATTGGATTGATTCGTAAGTTTAATCGTATTGCCAGCGCCTGCATCAAGTACTATTGTGGTTAAATCTGAATTGGTAATGGTAAGGGTGTTGGCACTAGCATTAATCCCGGTGCTGGTAAGTGCAATCTCGATAGTGCTATTGTTGTAAAGAACATTGGCAGTAAAAGCCACGGGGTTCACCCTGGTTTCCAGAGCAAGCAACTCAGGTATATGGAAGCCTTTTTTCAAAAAAGATGACTTTTTGGATTTATTCAAAGATAAAAAGTTCAAATTCATGGCTACTGCCTCATGTAAACAATTTGAAGAATCACCAAGAAGGATAAATACTCCTCCAAGTAATCCAACTTTAGCTTTCTTTTTCAAACTACATCTGAAAAGTGAGCACATCATTTTACTTATATTTGCAGGTTTTCAGCTTTAACTATTAAGAAATGCGTTAATAGAACAATTAGAAGTTCCGCTACTTCCAAAAAAATAAGACGATAAGCTTTAAAGCTTATCGTCTTATGAATTATTTTTAAAATCTTTCGATTTTGACTCAACTTATTGATGTGTTCACAAACACACCACCCGTAAAGTTAAGAGGGAAAGCAAACAAGCTATCGATTGCAATAAGGTTCTTATTATATATCTGAACCAATGGGCCACCGCCAGGGCCTGCACCAACAACCATGTACTGGTTATTGTTGTTATCCTTGGCAACACCCACCCTTGCACCGCCTGTGAATGTTCCAAAAGGATAAACCACAGCTTGGTTTCCGTTTCCGTATCTTACATTAACCATGGTTGGTAAGCTGGCGTTCGAATTGGTACCGGTGAAGATTTCATCGTAACCATCGGCATCCAAATCGCCTGCGCCTACATAAATACCGTTACGAAGTGCAGGATCAAAGGCCATGTACTCAAGAACTGAGTTAGGGGTGTTTGTATTACTTAACTGGAAGGCTCGTACATGAGGGCCACCGCCAGGGCCTGCACCCGTAATAAGCTCATCCGAACTATTGGCTGCACCAACCACATTGCCCGCTGCAACCCCACCTGTAAAGGCCGGTGAATAGACAAAGTAATCGCAAAGCTGATTATTCAAGTTCACATAGTTTGCACCACCCGAGTAAGCAATCACACGAGGGCCACCACCAGGGCCTGCAGAAACAATCAAGTCTGCAATACCGTTGCCAGAACCTGAAACATCACCGTTCAAGTTGCCCGCTGCAACATAAACCCCACCCATGAACTGGGGTTCGAAGGCAAAGAAGTTAGCAACCATGGTAACGCTACCCGAAGAGGTCACATTAAAGACCCTAATATTCGGGCCACCACCAGGGCCGGTGCCAGTGATAATTTCGTTGTTGCCATCGCCGTTAAGATCACCCATGGTTACACGAACGCCACCACGATAAGCCATGTCGTAAGCAAAAAAGCTAACAGAGGTGCCATTGGTGAAGTTCACCTTAACTTCAGGGCCACCGCCTGCATCAGCGCCCGTTGCAAACAAGACGTAAGGCCCTGTTGGTGTGGGAGTAGGTGTAGGAGAAGGCGCAGGAGGCGTAGGCGTGGGCGCTGGTGTTGGGCTTGGCGTAGGTGTTGGGCTAGGTGTAGGCGTTGGGGTTGGGCTAAAACCCGAAACTGTGAGGGTTACATCATTACCCGTACCGCCCACATAAGAGATTTTGAAAGTAACACCGTTAGCGCTTACCGAGGCACCCTCAGGAAGATTTGCAAAGGTTCCGGAAACGATACCTGCGCCAGTATTGTTCACAATGGTAAACACCTGACCAGCCTGAAGTGTTTGGGCAGCGGAAATGAAAAGGGCAGCAGCATTAAGCACTACAGAGCCAGTTTTAAGCTGATCAAAACCACCTGCAGAGGTGCTTGCCAGTTCCACTGAAAAAGTGGATGCGCTGCTGAAAACTGAATCAGTAGTAGTGATTATTCCAGGGCTGTTGCCCGGGGCCACCGTGCCACCAGTCGAATTTAATACCTTGGTCGCACCGATACCACTAAGGATACCGTTTGTTACAGAAACGTTCGCTTTACTGTAATCAGCGTTAACAGCCAGATTACCACCCGTAACATTTAACGAGCCAGTGAAACTAGGGTTGGAATTCCCGCTAAGGTTTAGCGTACCTGTGCCCCCTAGGGTAAGCGAAGAAGCCCCGGAAAGAGCCCCCGATATAGTGGAAGCAGCAGCACCTGTAAGTGCCAGAGTAGTGTCCCCCGCCAAGGCTGTGTTTTTGATAATGGTAACCTGCCCACCAGAATTAATAGTTCCATTCAAGGTAAGCGAAGAAGCCGTAGTGACAGAAAAACCATTGGTAAAGGTGTTGGAACTGGTTCCGGTGCCAATAGCCAAAGTTCCAGAGTTACTAAAGGTAGTGGAAGAAGGCCCAGAAATAATATTGGTGGCGCCATTAAGTGCTAGGTTATAACCTGAAGCAGTTTTAAGCCCGCCCGTCAAATCAAGATTATCATTAAAGGTGATAGTCTTATTGCTAGCGGTACCATTTAGATTAATCTGAGTGGCAGTCACTGGCCTGTTAAAGTTTACACCAGCCTGGCTATTGATAATGGTAACATTGCCCCTAGTATTATTACTGCCCAAGGTGCCAAAGGTTACCAAGCCGCCTGCATCTCGAACCGTTATACTACCAGCTAAGTTGATGATCGAACCTACATCAATGGTAGCCCCACCCACATTGCCTGAATCAAGAGTCATGGCATAGCCATTAAGAGTCAAATCGCCGGTGATGATCTGACCTGCTGCTGCATTACCAGTATCAATTTCGGAGGTATTGGTCAAATTGATCGCACCAAACTGCGCTTTAGTTCCAGTAGTAAGAACTTTCCCTGCAATACTTACAGGGTTCAAAGCTGTTACCCCATTCACAAAAGTGGTCTGATCGGAAATGTCGTTACCAATAATGGTCGTACCGGTATTATTGAAAGTCGTTACAGGGCCACTGATGTTATTCGAAGTACCTTGGAAGGCAATACCATAAGACTTAGCAAAGGTGGCGATACCAGCAATATTCACATTACCAATGAAATTGACTTGGCCGCCATTACTAAAGGTGGTGTTATCCATCAACACCAAAGCCTGTCTACTGGAATTAGTACCTTCAACAATAGTTCCGATCTGAATCAAACCACCACCAACTGGCCCAGCGCTAGAAAGCGTGGAACTTCCAGCTTGCTGTGTCAGGGTAACATTACCCAGAATCATAGAATCACCTGTTGTCAGCAAGCTACCCGCAAGATTAATGCTTGGACTGGTTGCAGTAACCCCTGCATCAAAAGTGGTAATACCATTGAAAGTCACCACCCCAGTATTACTGAAGCTAGAAGCATTCTTAATGGTATTGGTGGTTGCAGGTGCAAAAGTAATTGCATAACTGCCAGTGGAGGTTACCAACGAGCCAACTGTAAGATTCTTGGCAAACAAAACAGATCCAATTGCATTGGGGGATTGCAATGTCAGAATATAATTGAGTATGCCACCATCAGTGACTGCTCCATTAAAATTCAATGCACCATTACCCGACCCAATCTGCGCATTATTTTTCAAAGTGACATTCTTGGAGCTAGACCCAAGATTCATATCACCCTGAAGAGTGTTTAATGCGCCTGCGACTTCCACCGCGGCAGCACTAATCAAATTCCCAGTACCGAAGGTAGTACTTGCACTTGCAGAACCGCCACCAAATGCGACCGTGTTGGTGTTATTAAACACCGAAGAACCGGTAAGAACATTGTTTAACCCATTGATATTCACATTGAAATTGTTGGAATTTGCAATGATGGAATCAATTGTAAGGTTACCCATGAAAGACACATTCCCGGTACCAGTACCTGGCTGTAAGCTAAGCTGGAAAGCAAAAGCCCCATCAGAAACCGTACCACCAAAGGTAATTGCTCCGGTATTAGAACCTACCGAAGAGTTTGAAATCAAAATTACAGGAGTATCACTATCTCCAAAAGTAAGTAAATTGGTACCTGTGGTTGTAATTGCAGAACCCAGATTGATCAAACTGGGCGAAGTTGCAACCATCCCGCCAGTGAAAGTGATGTTATCGGTCGAAGCATTTCCCAACTGTAGAATACCAGTGTTATTAAAAGTAACAGGGTTCACAATGGTAGCGCCACCAAGAAGATAAAGATTATATCCTCTTGAAGTTGCGGTTGAGTCAGAAGAGATATTTAATCCCCCCGCTTGCAATAACCCGTTGAAGCGAATATCTCTGCCAATAACGCTGTTCACAATTTCAGCATCGTTTGCAACATTAACCAAACCGTTGAAAGTTGCGCCGTTGCTATTTTGAATTTTCAGCAAACTCAACTGGGTGAGTGCCCCAATACTGTTGTTTGCGGAAATGGTACCCGAAGTACCCGAATTTAAGATAATCCCCTGCCCACCATTGACCCCAGCATTAAATACCGAAGAACCGTTAACAAGGCTCGTGAAAATAATATTGGCGCCGGTTGGATTAAGGCCGCCATTGGTTGTATCACTGGTATTCAAAGGAACAAAAGTAACCGTAGGTGGAGAAGTGTAGCCTATGCCACCATTGGTAACCGTAACAGATACAATCCCAGGCAAACCAACCTGTACCGATGGGGCGCTGGTGTAACCAGAACCTGGATTGTTCAAAGTGATTGTAACCTGCCCGCCTGGTTGTACAGTTGCAAACGCAGTAGCACCACTACCTCCACCACCAATTAATTTAACCTGCGGAGCGATTGAATAACCAGAACCAGGATTTGTTTGAGTTAAACTTAAAAGACCAGGTAGGCTAAGTGTTACCGTAGGATTACTAGTATAACCAGAACCACGATTGGTTATCATATATCCTGTAACAGATCCACCAGAAATGGTAGCTGTAGCTTGTGCTTGAATACCACCAGCAGGCGGCGGAGCAATCGTTACCGTAGGCGCAGTTGCATAGCCGGATCCATTAACAGGTTGGCCGAATCCATCTAGAGCTGGGTTAATAGCCGTAATTCCAGGCGCACCAACATTAACTGCGGGTGCCAAGGTGTAACCCGAACCTGAATTAGTAATATTATATCCTATTACTGCGCCACTAGCATCTATAGAAGCTGTTGCTGTTGCACCCGTTCCATTGCCGCCTGCAATATCTACTAAGGGGGCAACGGAATAGCCAGAACCGGCAAAACCAAGAGGAATACTAGCAATTCCGGGTTTGCTAAATGATACCGTAGGTGCGGAAGTATAACCAGAACCACCACTGATGGTATATGAGTTTGTAACTCCACCATTAGAAACAGTGACTGTTGCAGTAGCTTGGACGCCCCCAACCTCATTGGGTGCGGAAATAGTTACAACAGGAGCTAGTGAATAAGCTGTACCCGGATTATTGGTCGTGATTCCAATAATACCAGGAGCACCGAGTGTAACAGTAGGAGGGGAGGAATAATTAATGCCTGCACTTATTTGATTAAAACTAATAACCTGTCCACCAGAAACATTTGCAGTATAAACAGCCCCGCTGCCGCCACCACCCGTAATAATTACAGGGGGGGCAAAGTTATAACCACTTCCTGCAATAACAGGAGAAATCCCAAAAAGACCAGTTGGGGCAGCACTAACATTAGCGATAAGGGGAGAGGTATAGCCCACACCTGTGCTGTTTACAATATAACTAACCACCTGACCTGCAGTTGCACCGGTGCCTAATACTGCTGTAGCGCTAGCACCCACTCCACCAACAGCACCAGCACCCGAGAAAGTTACCGTGGGGGGTGTTAGATAACCAGAACCAACTGCGATAGGCAAAACAGAAAATAGCGGAGGTGGTGCAACTGTTACTACTGGAGCAGTCGTGTAAGTAGACCCGTTGAGATTTACCGTATATCCAATCACCTTCCCTGCATTTGCACCAGTGCCCAATTGAGCAATAGCAGTAGCACCAGTTCCACCGCTAAATGAGCCCGTTAAAGTTACAAGCGGAGCTACATCATAACCCGAACCGCTAGTAAGTGAACCACCAGGTATTAGAATACTTAAGGCCCCTGGAGCCGCAACCGTAATTAAAGGGGCCGAGGTATATCCTGATCCAGTATTGGTAATAACATATCCAGTCACTTGGTTATTAAAAATAGTTGCCGTCGCAGTAGCTTGTATTCCCCCTGCAATATTTGGAGCGCCAATAGTAACTACTGGTGGTAACGAATAACCAGAACCGGTAGTTCCGCCAGAAATAGCCAATAAACCAGGAAAAGTAAGAGCTACCGTAGGGTTGCTAGTATAACCAGATCCGCGATTGGTAATCGTATACCCTGTAACCACGCCACCAGTGATAATAGCGGTTGCTGTAGCCTGAATTCCACCAGGAATATTAGGTGGAGAAATAGTCACAAGTTGGTTGGCTATAGATGCAGTAGCAGTAGCCGCTGTGGTAAAACCACCGCCTGTTAGGGTAACCGTAGGGTTAGAAGTATAACCAGAACCGCCATTGGTAATGGTATAACCAACAACTTGGTCTGCTGTTGGGCCAGCGCCTAATACCGCAATAGCGGTAGCACCAGAACCACCGCCACCAGTAATAGCAACTATAGGCGCTGAAGTATAACCAGCACCAGGGGTACCAGTAATACTTGAAACGGGGATATAATAACCCGAGCCACTAGCTATAGATGCCGTTGCAGTAGCCGCTGTGGTAAAACCACCGCCTGTTAGGATAACTGCAGGGGCTACATTATAACTAGTGCCTGGGTTGGTAACGGTGTAAGATGTAACCGATAAAGTAGCGATTGGAGTAGCACCGGTACCGCCGCCGCCTGTTAGAACAACTGTAGGGGCTGAAGTATAACCAGAACCAGCATTAGTAATCGTGTAACTAATTACCTGACCTGCAGTTGGACCCGAACCTAATACTGCTGTAGCAGCAGCACCGGTGCCGGGCCCACCGCCCGTGAAGCTTACCACAGGGGCTGAAGTATAACCACTACCAGCAGCGCCAGTGATGCTTGAAACACCCATTACTGCTGTAGCAGCGGCACCGTTACCACCACCGCCCATGAAGCTTACCACAGGGGGTGAAGTATAACCAGTGCCAGCAACACCAACAGTTATACTTGAAATACCAGCGCCAATACTAAATACACCAGGTGCATCAAGGGATATTACAGGTGCGGAAGTATATCCCGAACCTTGGCTAGTAAGAATATAACTGGTAACTGTATCGCCGGTTAAAACTGCTGTAGCAGCGGCTCCTGTGCCACCACCACCCGAGAAGTTCACCGTGGGGGGCGTTTGATAACCTGAACCATTTATAACCGAAGTAACGCCTAACAAACCAGGTTGGGTAATAGTAATATTGGGAACATTAAGGTTAGCAGTAAGGGAAGCACCATACCCACCAGTATTTGAACTTATAGTATAGGTATTGCCTTGAATATAACCTGTACCCGCAGTTAGAATTTGCACGCTGGTAATTACACCATTATTATCGGTAAAAGCTTGGGCCGTTGCAGCAACACCAGCAGCACCAAGGATATTTACATTAAGTGAAGTTTGGTTAGGGGTAAATCCCGTTCCACCCACCAAAGGAGCATTGACGATCAAGGTAGGGATGCCAGTATATCCAGTACCACGATTGGTAACGGTATAACCAACTATTTTCCCAATATTAGGTGCGGCAGTACCTAACACTGCAATTGCGGTAGCACCCGTACCGCCGCCACCGGAAATAGTTACCGTAGGCGTTGAAGTATAACCGCTGCCCAAATTATTAGTTGCGATGGAAGTTACAAAACCATTAGCAGTACTCACAATTGCAGTAGCAATATCAGTAACTGCAGAGTAGATTTGCAACGGAATCAACCCAGTACTATAACCAACACCCGAATTAACCGTATAGCTGATAACTTTACCAAGATCAGTCCCTATACCCAAAATAGCGGTAGCAGTGGCTGCTGCAGAAAATCCAGTGCCCCCAGAAATAGTAACAGCAGGTGCTGTAGCAAACCCAGAACCGGTAGGCTGATTAGAGGGCGTAGAGATTTTAAGTACACCCGGCTGCCCAACTACTACCGTGGGGTTATTCAACAAAGCCAAAATACTGGCACTAGAAGTGACGCCACCGGTTAATGGGTCGGTGTAAGAAATATTATAACTATTGCCATTAATGTACCCAGTGCCCCCCGCATTGTTTCCTAGGGAAGTTACGGTAACACTCGTGATAACGCCATCAGAATCAGTATTTGCAAGACCAAGTGCAATATTACCCGTACTACCCGTAAAGGTAATTGGAAGATTGGTCTGATTCACAGGATAGGCAGTAGGAGAATTAATAGTTACCGTAGGTGCAGTAGTATAACCAGCACCGGGTTCCACGATTGAATACCCAACCACCTTACCAGCCAAGGTGCCAGTACCTAATACCGCTACAGCCCTAGCTAACTTTGTAATTCCAACCACATTGCCAGGAACTCCGCTACTACCACCACCCGTCAAAGTAACCGTAGGAGTAGAAGAATAACCAATGCCGGGATCAACAGGAACAATGTCTTCAACTACTGCTCCTAATAAAGTAGCAGTAGCAGTGGCAGTAGTGCCAGTTGTTAAAGTATTGATTGGGGAAGTAACGGTTACCGTAGGCGCGGAAGTATAACCACTGCCTGGGTTAACGATTTCATACCCTACGACTTTTCCGGCAAAAGCCCCTGTTCCCATGACTGCTTTTGCGGTAGCCAAACTTGTAATACCAACCACATTTGGCTGAACTGCTCCACTACCACCACCAGTTAAAGTAACCGTAGGCGCAGTAAAATAACTGCTTCCAGATAAAACAGGGGTAATAGAAGTCAACATACCTGTTGTTGCACCAGTACCCAAATTCGCAGTACCAGTAGCCTTAGTATAAGTATTAAGAAGTAGCGAAGTGCTAAAATCTTGGCCATTACCATTAAGTGCAATGTTATAACTAATGACTGAACCACTAGCTATGGATGAAGTTGCGGTTGCTGCTATGGTAGGAGCGCCGCCACCTGTTAGCGTAACAGTAGGGTTGGAAGTATAACCCGTGCCTCCATTAGTAAGCGTGTAACCTATAACTTGGCCACCTGAAATTATCGAGGTTGCTGCAGCACCAGTACCACCACCACCAGTAATTGTAACTGAAGGCGCTAAGGTATATCCAGCACCCGTTGTAGCAACATTAATACTTGAAACAGAGCTGGAACCCAAAGTTGCAGTGGCTACTACACCAGCACCGCCAGCACCGCCACCATTCTGAATAGATACAGAAGGTGCCACAGAATAACCAGAACCAGAAGCCAGACCATTGGGGACATCAATAGAAGATAAGCCTGGATTATCAACGCTTACCGTAATGGGGTTCAAAGTAACTTTAGCAGTGGCTGCACCACTAGTGGAAACATAAACCGTGGGCGCTGAAGTATAACCTGTGCCGGGATTGGTAACGATATAACTAACCACCTGACCTAATTGCACGCCCGTACCTAATACTGCTGTTGCAGTAGCACCGGTACCACCACCACCATAAATGAGGACCTGTGGTGCCACAGTATAACCAGCACCATTGCCACCATTTACTATGCCTGATGGGCTTAAAGGGCCTGATGGGGCAATACTGATTACACCACTGGGAGTAACAGTATTAATGGATGCAGTAGCAGCAGCAAAGGAACCCGAACGAGATAGCGTAACCGTAGGTGCAGAGGTATAACCTGTACCGGATAATAAATTTACTGCTGTAATTCTTCCTGAATTACTATTAAAAATAGCCGCCGCACGAGCAATAGTGGTAAAACCACCACCTGTAAATACAACGGTAGGGGCGGAAGTATAACCAGTACCAGGAGTAAGAATGTTAATCCCTACGACTTGCCCCGCTGTTGGACCCGTACCTAATACGGCTGTAGCGGTAGCTGCAGTTCCGGTAGTTCCACCTAAAAAGGTTACCGTAGGTGCAGTGACATAACCTGTACCAGAAGGAATAATAAATCCTGTAACTTGCCCTTGAGCGCCAGTAGTTGCAAAAGCTGCTGCGCCTGAACCGCCACCACCGGTAAATATCACCGTGGGAGGAGTAGTATAGCCCCTATAACCGTCAACAATGCTTACCCCAGAAACCGCCCCTACGCTAAAATCGATCGAAGCCAATGCGTAGGCATTTCCACCTTGAATCGTATAAGCTTGCGTGGTATCGTAACCGGAACCTAAATCTGAAATTGTAATTTTGGTAATAGTTCCGTTTACATCGGTAGTTGCAGTACCCGTAGCACCACGAGTAACTCCAGGCCCGGTTAAGGTAATAGGAATGGCAGTTTGGCTAGGTAAATAACCAGTACCGCCAAAAGTAGCATCAGGCAGATAAGCATTTAAAACGCCGCTTGCAGTGTAGCCTGAACCCGATTGCGGTAAATTTATTGTATAACCAATGATTTTTCCAGCATTAGAACCCGAACCTAAAATACCTACCGCAGTTGCGCCCGTACCACCGCCGCCAGCTATTGCGACAGTTGGTGCAACCGAGTATCCGCTACCTAAACCCGTTGGAGTGATACTGAAAATACCAGGTAGACCAACCGCCACCGAAGGTGCGCTGCCTGAATAATTAAACCCTTGATTCGTAACCGTATAACTAAGAACCTGACCAGAAGCAGAAAGATTGGCAGTTGCAGTTGCTTGCGTACCATTACCACCGTTAATAGAAACCGAAGGCGCCGCACTATACCTATTCCCTGTTTCAATCGGGGTAACAGATGCAACCCCGGGCAAACCTAAAGTAATGGTTGGGGCAGTAACATAACCACTTCCCGGATTATCAATAAAGATATTAATTACCTTATTTGCATTTGCACCTGTACCAGAAACCACTGCATGGGCTTGTGCAACCACCGAAGGATTTCCGCCGTTGATGAAAACTTCAGGGCCAACAAAGGCTGTCCCGGTAGCACCACCTGCAATAGAAACAGGCTCAGAGTCAATGAAACCATTACCACGGAAATTTTCAAGAATCGTTACAACAGCGCCAGTACTTGTATCAATAGAATCACAAATAACAGTCACATCAACAGGACCAACAGTGAATCCAGTATTGAAAGTATAGATTGAACCATTAACATAACCAATCCCACCAGTGACAGTAGCAGTCGTAATTGCTCCTGTAGTACCATCATAATTATAAGTTACAGTGCCACCAGAACCAGTTCTGCCAATCACTTGGGCCCCGCTCCCAGGCCCGCCATTAAGGACAACTAAATCGTATACCCCACCAGTTGCATAACCAGTCCCACCACCACCACCCGTCAAAATGACTTTTGTAATTTGACCACTTTGATTAGTGTATGCCGTACCAGTTGTAGTTGTAATTACGCCAGCAACGCCAGCTGTTCCGATCCTAACACCAAACGAAGCAGATGCTGTATACCCAGAACCTCCCACTATACTGTTTCTAAATATCCCACCTAAAATTGTAGAAGGATTAATCACTCTGGGACCGTAGAGACCTGAAATACCGCCGACGATGCCAATGTCAGCACCACTACCACTCGTAATATTAGAGCCTAACTGATCAACTTGAATTATGGCTTGTACACCTGGTCTCGCAGCCGCGGGTGTAACTGAATAAGTTCCATTAAGAATATATCCACTAGAGCCGGTACCTTGCACATTCATAATTTGCAAACCAGTATTATAGCCAGACCCCGAATCTATCACAGGAATCGTGAATACTTGACCAATGGTCCCGGCTAGGCTTGTGCCTAATACCGCTGTAGCTGTTGCTTGCGTACCTACCGTTGCAAAAGCCGTGGCTGGAGTGCCAACATTCGCCAAACCCGTAGCTAATTGCCCAACCGTAGCAGTACCACTAGCCATGGTTCCCAATTCTAAAAAGCCTGAGGCTGACTGGCCTAAATTGGCAACTGCAGTAGCCTGAGTGCCAAAGGTTGCAGTAGCGGAAGCCTGAGTACCAATGGTTGCAGTGGCGCCAGTTGCAGTCGTTCCAGTAAGGCTTGCGGTACCTGTCGCCGCCACCCCAAATACAACAGTTGCAGTTGCATTAGATCCTAAAACTGCTTGAGCAGTTGCTTTAACACCAGTAGTAGCGGTTGCAGTTGCCTCCGTGCCAAGAGTAACAGTACCCGGAATTGCTTGAGCGCCGGTAGTAGCAGTGGCGGCTGCCTGGGTTCCAAGATTTGCAAAAGCAGCGGCGGTAGTACCAACGGTGGCAACCGCAGTAGCACCCGTACCACCACCACCCGTTAATATAACAGCAGGAGGACTTTGAAAACCGCTGCCGCCATTGGCGATATTAATATCATTTTGCACAACCCCACCAATTACCGATACTGTTGGCCCGGTCGTAGTTGGCACAACAACATTGGAACTTTCAATCACTTCGCCAGCGTAGGTAATTGATTTTCCTGGAGTAATAACCGAACCATTTACAATAATCCTAGCTAATGGCCCAGTTCTAAATGTCACATTATAAGGGAATGAAGTTGGGGAGGCACCCGCAAGATTAATGTTCCCCGTACCCAGAGTATTACCATACACCACCATACCAGATGTGGAAAAATTATTGATCACCGCTGTAGTTATAGCGATTTCACCACCAATAATGGGGTTGTTAATAGCTAAAGGCAAACTTAAGGTATTTGGCTGCAGAGTAATGGTGCCGGAAGTGGAACTGACGGTACCCAAAAGATTGAAATTATCAGAAGTCAAAGTAATGGGACTGGCCCCACTCACACTAATCGCTTGAGAATTAATCAACCTAGAGCTATTAATTACGACACCTGTTAAAGCCTGACCTGAACCTACATTCTGGGTGAAATTCACATCGCCAGCATTTCCTGCAGTTAAGCTTAAACCAGCACTTCCAGAAACCGTACCATTGAAATTAATATTAGCACCACTAGTCCCCGGAGTACTGTTGGGCGTATTGGTAGTATCAACTGCAAGGTTACGCAAGTTGATGTTATAAGATCCATTGAAAGTAACAGCATCATCCAAGGTTATAAAGGAGGTTTGGGAACCGTTACTTCCGCCATTAAGGGTAAGAGAATTGGTGCCGAGGGCATCATAGATCTGAGTGCCATTGGTGCGATAAATGGTTCCTTTAAACGAAATCGCCCCAGCAACAGAACCAGCATTTGCAGCGGTAACCAAGGTGGAACCAATCACACCAAACTGAGTGGTGGAACCAATACCCGCCAAAGTAATTTGATTACCTTCAATGGTAAGGCCGGCAAGCGAACCCGAGGCCCCTTCACCAATCAGCCCATCAATGGTAACATTGGCGCTCTGGGAACCCGTTGCATCAAGGATAACGGTTTTTTGACCAATAGTCTCCAAGGTGCTACTTAAAAATATTTTGCCTGTGGAATCCACCGAATTTCTAGAGGTATCAATAGTAAGCCCTGAGGTCGCAGGATTAACAACAACAGGGCCGGTAAGTGTAACACTATTATTAGTAAAATTAGATGTTTTTATATCCCCAGTAAGCGTTATTTTGCCGCTGCTTGTTGCGTTAAGGATAACCGTATTGATGCCATCAGCATTTCCAAAACCTAATACGGTACCGCCGATTTGACCCACAGAAATGGTGTTGACTGAACCACCCGAAGCATTGATGGTTACATCCTTGTTAAAAACACTATTACCACTTACAATCGCTGAGGTTGAAACTAGCCCCCCCCCACAAGTGATAATCAAATCAGCCTGATTTAACGAAAGAAAAGCCCCAGAGAAACTAATGCTACCACCATTGTTCGAAAATGTAGTTGCACTAAGGTTGTCAAGATTAAATAATTTTCCTTGAAGGCTGCTGTATGATTGAGCATTACCTGACTTGTAGGTATTACCTTTGAAATTAATATTATTCCCAACCGAAGTCACCTGCACACCGGAATTAACCCCTGCAAGTACAGCGGTGCCAATGTCATTCAATTCAATCAAATCGCCAAATATCTGCAGGGAACCTAATGCAGACAACAAGCCTATTGCTGAAGAAATTTGGACATCGCCAGCAAGGCCACTAATTACTCCAGCATTTAAAACCAACGTTTGGGTTCCACCACCGTTTATTGACGCATTAGGCCCGAAAGTAATATTTCCTGCAAGCCCCGTGGAGGTACCAACCGTAGAAATGGTATTGGTGGAATTAAAACCCGTATTGAAAATAACTGGGTCACGAAATTCAACTTGTCCCCCAAAGCCCGTTGTAGTGGTAGCCAAACCACCCTGAGCATTAATATTTTGGCTAATCGTAATAGTCGGAGAAGCATCGGTGGCATCCATAATGATAGTGCCACCTGCACCACCTATGGCACCTGTCGAAGAACTTCCAATGGCTGAAAGTTGATTTGTAATAAAAATATCACCACCAGACAGGGTAATATCCCCCGCAGAAAAGGCTGCTGCGGTACCCATTAGCGCACTGGTACTAAATAATCCCAAAGTGATATTGCCCGTGGTGGTGATGTTAACATCCCCAGCATTACTAGTACTTTGGATTGTCTGGACTGTCGCTTTAGAAGAATCAAAACTACCAGCATTAATGCTAATTCCCAGACCACAAGTAAACTCGAACCCGCTACCAACACCCGAGGTAATGGACACTGCATTGGCACTAATAACAGTGAATTTTCCGTTATCAAAATTAGCTCCACGGGCCACCGAAACATTTCCTCCGGTTCCTGCGGTTATTACCAAATTAGAAGCGGCTCCACCCGTAGTTGTTTGAGGTACTGGGGTGGAAAAAAAAGAGTTTATAGAGGATCCGCCAACATAGTTGAATGAAACATCCTTACCCCCAGGAGCTGAATTAGACGGGCCCGTGGTAATCAAATTAACTGTATTTTGAATAGCAACAGGAGAAGAAAATAGTATCGCCCCGCCCGCAGTTTGTAAGGTGGTGCTATTTAGAATTGTGGTACCATCAGTAGGCCCAAATGTTCCTGGAGCAGACTTAAGCGTGATACCTCCAGAATTTGTAGTAATACTGCCATTTAAACCGCTGGATCCATCAATAATAATTTGGGACATCATAAAAGCTTTTGTAACCGTATTTTTCCCAGTAAATGAACCTACATCCAAATTAACATCCCCGTCTCCTCGTGTGACTAGAGGGCCTTGTACATTTATGAAGACTTCCAAATTATTAGTAACCGTTGCTGGATCCGTAAAAAATCTAATATTATTTACAAGTGAGGCATCTGTTTGCAAATTTAGTTTTGCCGTACCAGTCGGATTAGAACCCAGAATAAATTGGGTATAACCATCCGGTGCTGCTGTTGGCAAAGGAGACAAGCTAATCCCTTTTAACCCATCACCAATATAAGCAATATTTGATAGATCGATAGAAAAACCATTTAAAAGATTACCTGTACCTGGCGCATTGAGAGTAGCAAAAGCACCACCAAACCCCCCCGGTTGCACCGCAGCGGTGGTTATATACGAGGTATTGTTAAGTAAACTAACATTAAGCGTATTATTTGTAGTCCATATTACAGTCTGACTCGCAATCAGATCGTTTGCTACATTCTGAATTACACCAATGCTAAGAATCCCAGTTGCAGGATTGAAAGAGCTAGAATAGGCAGGCGTAATCCTGTCTTCCAAAAGGACGAGCTCCAAATCCTTGAATAGCCGAGGCCTGAGCAATGAGACAGGCTTTTTGTTTTTCTTTTTGGAGGAGAACATACTGCGAATCCAAGAGCTTACCATGGGAGAACCTCGTAATTGACTGGGACGAACACCAAAATATTTGCTCGGCTAAAAGGCAAGAGTGAACACTCAACTCATTTTGCCTAATTACCGCATCTAATCTAATATCATAAAGTTATTATGCCTGTGAATGCAAAGCCAGAATTACACAAAGGCACTTTAAAGACGACCTACTTTACCATTTGTAACCTATAATCCGTAAATTTAGTAAATTTGTTAAACTTGATATTCGCATCAACAAAAAACATAAACCATTACTATATATATCTTTGTGTCTATAATAAAACGAAATTCCCTTACTTTAAGAAAAATATCAATTTTAACCTATTATTCTTTTAAGCAATATTATCTTAAAAATTTTAATACCAAACACCCTTATATATTCATTTAGATAATATGGGATGTTTAGCAAAACGAATGGGTTTAGCCATTGAGGGAAGAAAAGAATAAAGCATTAGCCACGGAAGTAAGAACAAGAATAAAATCCCATGCAAGGTTGACGAAGGCAGTGAGGGCATAACCAAAAAAGTGCGAATGGAGCGGTTGCAGTGGGGTTTCCCCATCGCAACCGCTCTCTCTTTAATCAGGCCCGCATCAATAAACGGCAAGTAAAAGGAAATGACCCATCCAGCGCAGTGGATGGGCTTGAAGGCAGGAAAAGAATAAAAGATAAGATTAGCCACGGAATGACACGGAATCAGATCAGTAGGAGTAGAGGCTGGAAGGCAAGCGAGCGAAGCGAAAGGGCCCTTTTCCCGGAGGGAAGAGGGTTGGGAGTTGGGAGAAATAAAAAGAAAGTAAAAGTGAGAATGTAAAAAGAATGTAAAAGAGTAAATAAACCCAAACTGAGCTGCACCTAATGCGGGGTGTTGGCCTAGCCTGCATGAATGAACACCCAACCCCCTTATAAATTACGCATCCGCGAGCACAGAAAAGTTTGCGCAAGCGAACTTCTGGTGCACCCGCTCAACCCCCGCATCCATCCCGATGCGCAAAAGGCAGCCCTCACCGCAATCTTAAACGAAATCGGCTTCGCCCGCAGTCTGCTTGCTTACGAAACCCCCGAAGGCAAGCTTCAACTGATCGATGGCCATCTACGCAAAGAACTTTTCCACGATCAAGAAGTCATGGTCGAAATTCTGGATGTAAACGAACAAGAAGCGAATGCGCTTTTATTATCGCTCGATCCCCTTGCAGCACTTGCGCAATTCGATTCGCCCACACTCGAAGCCCTGCGAAAAGCAGCATCAACACAATCCGAAACATTGCAA